>PDWI01006805.1_pt1 | contig 14217 bp, 9 predicted proteins | sample 1430891 | NCBI WGS metagenome assembly PDWI01 (sample SAMN01162508, study PRJNA174530) | Oral metagenome, whole genome shotgun sequencing project. | biome: Marine environment; feature: Marine mammal; material: Swab sample of the gingival sulcus; isolation source: swab sample of gingival sulcus...
TACCATATTCTGCTTTTATATTCCCATTTTGTTCAAAGTCAACGATATATTTTCCTATTTTCCAATAAGTTAAAAGCATTTCAGAATTAACAACAGAAATAAGTTTGTTTTTTGAAACTTGGTATGTTTCCTTGATATTGTTTAATAATTTTCTGTATTCTGTATTTTTTGTCAAATCCATAAAACAATTAATTTACCGGATAAATACGATTTAAAATTTTGAGTATATCCTTATCTGCTCTCTAAGTTCCTCAACACTAATCCACTGTGTATTATTCTGAGAATTGTATGAAAAACCCTCCGGAACTTTCTTAGCCTTATAATAATCGAGGTATTTTTGTTTTGCAGCATCACTCATTGCCGGAAGTGTTATATAATACCGGTCATTTTCGATTGTATGAAATGATTCGCTTGGATTTACCATTTCTTCGTGTAATTTTTCGCCGGGTCGAATGCCTATTTCTTCAATTTCGCATTCGGGACAAACGGCTTTTGCTACATCCGTAATTTTATAAGACGGTATTTTGGGTATAAAAATTTCTGAACCTATGGCTTTTTCCAGAGCATACAGAACTAAATCAACTCCGGCGTCTAAAGTAATATTAAAACGGGTCATGTTCAGGTCGGTAATGGGCAGTTTTTTTTCTTTTGCTTTTTTTTGAAAGAAAGGAACAACAGAGCCTCTGGAACCCAGCACGTTTCCGTATCTAACTGCCGAAAAGCTAATGTCTCTTGCGCCTTTCATATTGTTTGCCGCTATAAATAGTTTATCGGAAACAAGTTTGGTTGCTCCATACAAATTGATAGGGGCAACGGCTTTGTCGGTTGATAATGCAACAACTTTCTTCACTTCGGCATCGAGTGCCACACTAATTATGTTTTGGGCACCCAAGATGTTTGTTTTTATAAATTCCATTGGGTTGTACTCGGCAGCCGGCACTTGCTTAAGTGCAGCCGCATGTACTATGTAGTCGATGCCTTCACAAGCTCTTTTGAAACGGTCTTTGTCTCTAATGTCTCCAATAAAGTATCTGATTCCGTCATACTTGGATTTAGGAAATTCTTGCGCCATTTCAAATTGTTTCAACTCGTCTCTGGAGTATATCACCAGTCGCTTAATATTCGGTTCAATGCTTAATATTCTTTTTACAAATCGTTTTCCGAAAGAACCTGTTCCGCCGGTTATGAGTATGGCTTTATCTTTTAAGTTTTTCATATGTTTATAATTTTCAAAGGGCAATTTCTTTAATTGTAAATTATGAATTAATAATCATAATTCAATTTATTATCAGCAACTTACCTTTTAGTTTTAATTTTTAATTCATAACTCATCATTCATCATTAAAGTCTCCATTTGTATTCTGCTTATTTTAAGAAGTTTCCCAACTTTTTAAGCCGAGCTAATTTAAAATTTGCTTCCAAAATTCATCAGTCGTAATTTTTTCGTTAATGTTATTTTTCTTGTAAAAATCATCCAAATATTTGAAATATTTATTTTTTAAATTCGGCAAATTTTTAAGTTTATAATTTTCAAAAATCCATATTGTTTTACTTAATTTAGGAATCGTTTTAAATATTTTTTCTGAATAAAAATATTTACCGATATGTACTAAACAATACCATATAAAATGAGAGGCATTAAATTTTACTTTGGGTTTAGAACCGGGCTTTGTTTTGCTTAAAGATTTTTCAAGATAATATCCGGCTCTGATGTGATTTAGTCCGTCGGCAAAACCAATTGTTTCCTCAGTAAGAATTTCTCTGTTTTTTTGTTTTTCTTCCCTTACAAAATCCTTTATGGTTCCTGTAGCATAATATTCATCGATATATTTTTGAAACTCCTTATAATCATGAGCAATTACGGAACCTTTGTATAGTTTATCTCTGCTAAAATTTTCATCGTTATTAAGCAGAATGGTCGGCGTATCTTTCATTATCCAAGTTTCAAGAGCGGTCGTTGTTTCAAAACCGGTAACAATATCCGATATGCTTATAAGGTCATGAATATTATCGTTTATTGTGTATATAACGTTTGGATAATCTTTTAAATTAACCATTTCGTTTTTATCGGCTTGTTTTAAATGAGGATGAATTTCCGACGGATGTCTTTTCAGTATGAATAAAATATCCGGATTATTTTCAATTGCTTTTCGAAGCATTTCTTCAACCAAAAGCATTTGCCCGTTCATCCATTTAAGCGCCTCATTAAATTCATCGCCATATCTTTCTTTTATCTCCTCTATTCCGGTTTTATTAAACATTTTACCAAATGCCCAACCGGCATAAGAAATTACTTTAGAATATTTTTCATAGCCTTTTTGTCGTAAAAATGTTTTTTTGTCGATGAATTTATATATTTTGTACCTGTCGAAGCCTGTTGCACCGGTTAGTACGTTTATTTTTTTGTATTGAGGTAATACTTCATCGAAAAAAAGCTTTGTTCTGTTTGACCAGTGGCAAATATAATCTTGAAAAATCGTTTTTTCAGTATTGTATCCCCAATAATCAAATGTGCCGTCAGTTCTAAAATTTCCTTCGGATATTAAGGTAAAAACCGGAATTTTATTTTCCCAAGCATATTTTGTAATTTCAAAATGCAACTGTGAACCTATTGCATTTGCAAGAAGTACTAAATCCGGTCTTTTTTTGTATATTTTATGAATGTCTCGAATAAATGCAAATTCAACTTTTGCATTTAAGTATGTTTCGGCATAATATATCAGAGGCATAAGTATTTCCACATCTCTACCGTGGTCATAATCTAAATAACAGAGAATTTTATAGCTGTCTAATTGATTATTTTGCATTGTGCGAATGTTTTTTTATTGAGTTATTTCATCTAAATAAGCTGCAATTTTAGAAACTTGATTTTTAACATGATATTCGGAAATATCCGGCGGATTATTTTTTATATCATTAGCCGTAAATCGTTCAAATGTATTTATTATAAAATTTTTTATACCGGTATAATCATCATACTCAAAACTTTTTCCGGTTTTTGTTTGATTAAGAATATTTTTCACATCACTGTTTTCCGGACCAAAGCATAAAATTGGGACTTTGGCATACATTTGCTCAAAGAGTTTACCCGGTATGCGCCCTTTTGCATTGTCGGCTTTATTTAAAGGCAATAATAAAATGGATGAATTTAAGGTTAATTGTATTGCATTTGTTCGAGCAATACTACCTAAGTATTCTGTATTTTCTTGAAGCCCGGCTTCTTCGATTGTTTCTTTTACCTGAAAATCTACCGAACCTGCCAGAATAATTTTCATCTTTTTTGCAAATTCTTTATTTTCTGCTTTTAACTCTTTCAATATTTTAAAGAAAGTCTCAGGATTTCTGTCAAAACCGAGTAATCCGGCATGGGATATTATGAACTCGTTTTTAGGCTGAGCTTTTAAACCGTTAAAATCATCGGTATCGTATCCCCAAAAAATTACATCAACATTTTTTGCACCAATAGCTTCAAGGTCTTTTTTCCATGAGGGACTGGCAATTGTTGTTTTACTTGCAGTCCTGAAAGCCTCTTGCTCTAACTTACGGTGTTTTTTGTCGGCAAGTTTGCCTATTTTAAATTCTTTGTAGTAATCAACTTGTGTCCACGGGTCTTGATAATCCGCCAGCCATGGGATATTAAATTTTTTTGCTAACTTACAGGCAATAACCGTGTTTGTATGTGGAGGTCCGTCAGAAAGTATTGCATCTACTTTATTGTTTTTAAGATAGTTTGACAATCTTCTAAGCGAAGGTTTTATCCACAAAAAACGAGCATCGGGAATAAAGAAGTTCCCCCTGACCCAAATACCGGCTTTATCTATAAATTTTTGTTTTTTATCTCTTATTTGTACGGGATTATAAAGAACATCACTTTTTTTTCTGCCCGATAAAACTTTAAATATCCTAAACGGCTCAATTATTTTTCCTTTTAAGACCTCCATGCCTTCGGGGATATGCTTAAAATTAGATTCGTCAAAATAAGGATATTGAGCATTTTCAGCAGTATAAACAATGGGTTCCCAACCAAAATCTCTTAAATACTTTGCAAATTTCAAGCATCTGTGTACACCAATGGCTCCTGATGGCGGCCAGTAATATGATATAATTAATACTTTCTTCATTTAAAAACCTTTATCAAATATTTGCTCCGACAAATTTGCCGGCAAGCATAAAATATTTCTTGCTATATACATGTGCCGGCGGAAGCAACACTATTGTTTCTTTTTTCTGCTAAGTTGAAATACCCCTCCGATGATGAATAGAATAAAAATGCCGGAACCAATCATAGAAACCGTATTACCTACTTTCCATACAGACGGTTCAAATTTAAACTCAACGGTATGCTCGCCTGCCGGAATTTGCATTGCCCTAAGCACATAATTTGCTCTGAAATGCGGCATTTCTTTTCCGTCAACATAGGCTTTCCAGCCTTTTGCATAGTATATTTCCGAGAAAACAGCCAATTGCTTATTGTCCGCTTTTGTTTTATAGCTTAAACGGTTTGGTTTGTATTCCGTAAGTATGATAGAAGCCGAAGAATCTTTCTCTACATCAAAAAACTGTCCTTTAAATCGCTTGTCTGCAATCGCAGTCCTTGCCGGATTAAAGTTTTGGACGGCTTTTATTTCTTCATCGGCATTTTCAACAACTTTAATTTCATCAACAAACCAAGCATTGCCCAGCCTGAACTCATTCATCATCGGATAGGTATTCGGATCAACAATAATGTATTTTGTATTCAACATGTTTAAAGCCGACAGCTTTGCCAATTCAGACCTTACTATAAAAGGTGTCAAATCATCTCTTTGCAAGGTTCTTCTTAGATAGAACAATTCTCTTTGCAAGACATGTTCTATAAGGTCTTGGTATCGTCTTAATTTTGCACCGTGATAGCCGCCTATGGACTTGTGAAAATACGAAGTACTTGCATCATTAAAAGTGCTTACGGTTAAATTCAAGACTCTGAAATCGAGTTCGGAATCTTTTGCAATGAATTTATCCGCTTCGCTTTTTGTGAAAGGTTCTTTTTCTTTGCGAGCGGAAACAAAATCGTCGCTGTTAAGGTATCTGCTGTCAACAACTGCCAAATCAACTAAGAAAGCTATTCCTAATGCAGCAAAAAAGAGTTCTTTTTTCAATTTTTCGTTCACATAAAGCCACAATAAAGTCGCACCGATTAGCATAAATATTATGGAACGAAAGGCATCACTTTGGAACATCGATTTCCTGTCAGCCTCCAATGCTTTCACCAAATCAGCAGGCCAATTTTTAAACATTGTAGCATCTACTTCCGATTTGTAGGATAAGATACCCGGGATAAGTAATATAAATACTAAGCCTACCGAAATAGCCAAAGACCATATCAAAGCCCGTATTATTTTTTCTTTCGGTATTTTTTTCTCCACAATATCTTTTATGACCAAAACAGCTGCCAGAGGCATTGTAAACTGCGCTATAACCAATATCATAGATACTGTTCTGAACTTATTATACATCGGGAAATAATCCAAAAAGAAATCGGTTAAAAACATAAAGTTTTTTCCCCATGCCAAAAGAATTGAAAGGGCTGTTGCGCTAATCAGCCACCATTTAATATTTCCTCGCAGCAAAAAAAGACTTAAAACAAACAAGAAAAAAACAAGTGCTCCGACATAAACCGGTCCGGAAGTAAAAGATTGCGGTCCCCAATATAGCGGAAGCTGTTTTACAATTTTATCGGCATTCGGCACACCGAGTTGCTTTAGTTTTTTGTAGGTATGCGAATCTTTCGACAACTCTCCGCTTGAAGCTCCGCCCATTAAATTCGGAATAAACATATCCAAAGTTTCCAATTGTCCATAGCTCCATGCCGTTGCGTAATCCTTATCCAATCCGGATGTTTTGTTATGCTTGTCATTTGTCAGCTCCGATTTTCCGCGAATAGAATCTTTCCCGTAATCATAGGTTGTGATAATTTGCGAAAAGTTTGTTGAAACGGCAATTAATGCGCCCGCCAACAAAAATAAAGAAGCCTTAATAAAATGTGTATAGCTTTTTTCTCTGACTACATTTACAAACTCAAAAATTAGATACAAGAGAATAATCAGCAGTGTATAATAGGTTATTTGAAGATGATTTACAAGAAGCTGCAAAGCAAGGAAAACGGTTGTAACAAGAGTTCCAAGCAGTATATTTTTTTTGTATGCGTGATATATACCGGCTATTATCGGGGGCATAAATGCCAGTGCCACGACTTTTGTTATATGTCCTGCTTCAATAATGATGAAAAAATAGGACGAGAACGCAAAGGCTATCGCCCCGACAATACTCAGCCATGGTTTGACATCAAAAAGCAAGAGTGCAATAAAAAAACCTAATAAATACAAAAAAACAAAACTTGCCGGTCTCATCCTCTGGTTAAATTCAAGGATGCTGTAAAGATGTTTTGTTACATTTGACGGCGCATAATTGCTTACAAGATATGTGGGCATTCCGCCAAACATTGAATTTGTCCAAAAAGAATGTTCTCCGGTTTCTTTTTCAAACTGTCTGATTTCTTGCGAACCACCCAGCCATGTTTTTTTATCATGCTGAGCCAATTTTTTGCCTTCCAGTTGAGCCGGAAAATACATTAATGCAATAATCAAAAACAGAACAAGTGCTGACACGTAAGGTACTATTTTTTTGTAATTAATCTTCATGTTGTATTTTTTTTTAAAGCACAAATGTAGTATTTATAATTAGTGCTTGCAAGAAAAGTATATAGTCTCTGCAAGAAAACACCAAATACTGCCGTAATCTCAACATTAGAACAGTTACTCACAACAGTTAAATCATTGATTTCCGAAGCATAACAAACCACGCCTTTAAGTTTTTCTTCCCGAAGACTTGGGAAATTGACTATTTTCTTACCGGAAGGATACATTTATATAAGGTGTATGAAACTGACTGAAATATTTTGCAATTTCATTTTTACACAAAGCCTTCTTTCAGCATGTCATGAATATGGATAATACCCAAATATTTTTTGTTTTCCGCAACAATTAAAGAAGTAATATTATTTTTCCTCATCAATTCAAAAGCCTCAATGGCAAATGTTTCGGGTTTTACCATTTTCGGATTTTCAGACATAATATCTTTTGCTTCAATATCAGACAAAGTATCGGATTTTTCCAACATTCTTCGCAAATCACCGTCGGTAATTATGCCGGCTAATTGCTTGTTATTATCCAAAACGGCTGTTGCTCCCAACCTTTTTTTTGATATTTCAAGAATCACATCTTTTAATTTAGTATTCAAATATACCGCCGGCACTTCATTCATTTTATACAATTCATCTACACGTAAATACAAGCGTTTACCCAGTGCACCTCCGGGATGATATTTTGCAAAATCTTTGTCGGAAAAATTACGCGCATCCAATAAACTTACTGCCAAAGCATCGCCCATAGCCAATTGCGCCGTAGTGCTTGAAGTAGGTGCCAGATTATTGGGGCAAGCCTCTGCCTCTACCGTCGTTCTTATAACATAATCGGCATTTTTTGCCAAAAATGAATCGGTGTTGGAAACAAAAGCAATAAGCAAATTTCCGAAACTCTTTATATAAGGTACCAATACTTTAATTTCCGGCGTATTTCCACTCTTTGAAAGACAAATAACCACATCGTCGGGTCTTACGATTCCCAAATCGCCGTGAATAGCATCGGCAGCGTGCATAAATACGGCAGGAGTTCCCGTAGAATTTAAAGTAGCCGTAATTTTTTCCGCAATAATGGCACTTTTTCCTATTCCGGTTATAATTACCCTGCCATTACTTTCATGAATTATTTGCACACAATCAAGAAAAGCATCATCTATAAAATCTATTAAGTTTGACACAGATTCGGCTTCTTTACGAATAACATTTTTTGCCGTTTCTAAAATTTGCCGTTTTTTTTTCACTTTTTTTTTATTTTTTTTGCAAAATTAGTTTTTTGTCGAACTTTATTATTACTTTTACTACAAAATAAATTTTATTTATTATTACACCTTAAAGAATTATTATTGAAAACTCCGAAAAAAATGGATAAAAAGAAACTAAACTTAAATAAAATACTTCAAAGCAATTTCGGATTTGAAACCTACAAAGGCGATCAAAAAGAAATTATACAAAACGTTTTAGACGGCAAAGACTCTTTTGTATTGATGCCGACCGGCGGTGGAAAATCTTTAACTTATCAACTTCCCTCGCTTCTTTTTGAAGGAACGGCAATTATCATTTCACCTTTGATTGCTTTAATGAAAAATCAGGTAGATGCAATGAGAGGTTATAATAAAGATGATTCAATTGCGCATTTTATGAACTCATCTTTAAATAAAACACAGCTTAAGCAAGTAAAAGAAGATATAAAAAACGGAAAAACAAAGCTCTTATATGTTGCTCCGGAATCTCTTACCAAAGAAGAAAATACCGATTTTCTTAAAACCATTAAAATTTCTTTTTACGCCATTGACGAAGCGCACTGTATTTCGGAATGGGGACATGATTTCAGACCCGAATACAGAAAAATAAGACCCATTATCAACAAAATAGGCAGAGCACCTATTTTAGCATTAACGGCTACCGCTACGCCTAAGGTGCAACACGACATTCTGAAAAACTTAGAAATACTTGACGCAACAGTATTTAAAGCCTCTTTTTTCAGACCGAATTTGTATTATGAAGTAAGACCAAAAGTAAAACCGGAAAAACAAATTATTAAATTTATTAAGCAAAACAAAGGAAAATCCGGGATTATTTATTGCCTCAGCAGAAAGAAAGTAGAGGAACTAACGGAAGTTCTTCAAATAAATGATATTAAAGCACTTGCATATCATGCGGGGATGGACTCGAAAACGCGTTCCAAACATCAAGATATGTTTTTGATGGAAGAAGTGGATGTTATTGTGGCAACCATTGCTTTCGGAATGGGTATCGACAAACCGGATGTGCGCTATGTTATACATTATGATATACCCAAAAGTTTGGAAGGCTATTACCAAGAAACCGGGCGTGCCGGCAGAGACGGCGGCGAAGGCAGGTGCATCACTTTTTACAGCTATAAAGACATTCAAAAGCTCGAAAAATTTATGCAAGGCAAACCTGTTGCCGAGCAAGAAATAGGCAAACAGCTTCTGCTGGAAACAATTGCTTTTGCGGAAACTTCGGTATGTCGCCCGAAAGTGCTGCTAAACTATTTCGGAGAAAAACTAAATGAAGACTGCGGAAACTGCGATAACTGTTTAAACCCAAAAACAAAATTTGAAGGAAGAGAATACCTTTTACAATTCTTAGAAGCTGTTGATGAGCTGAAAGAGCAATATAAAAGTGAGCATGTTGCCCATATTTTAGCCGGCGACACCACCTCTGCCATAAAATCTTTTAAACATGACAAATTAGAATTATTCGGTTCCGGAGATGAAAAAGATGTGAAGTTTTGGGAGTCAATTTCCAGACAAGCCTTAATTCATCAGTTGCTGGAAAAAGATATTGACCGATACGGCATTTTAAAACTCACAGAAAAAGGGAAAGATTTTATTGAAAACCCCTACTCCATTGAAGTAACCGAAGCACATCGATATTCCGAAGGTGAAGAAGATGATGATGCGGATATTCAAATGAAACAAGGAAACGGAAGCGGTGCCGGCGATGAAGTATTATTTAAAATGCTTAAAAGTTTAAGAAAAAAACTTTCCAAAAAAATGGAAGTTCCGCCTTATGTTATCTTTCAAGATCCCTCTTTGGAAGATATGGCAACCCGATATCCCATAAGCCTTGAAGAGCTAACCTCAATTCAAGGTGTGGGAGCCGGCAAAGCCCAAAAATACGGAAAAGAATTTGTAAAATTGATAGCCGAATATGTGGAAGAGTTTAATATTGACCGTCCGCAAGATTTAATCGTGAAATCCGTCGTAAAAAAATCCGGCGCGAAAGTATATATCATTCAAAATATTGACCGTAAAGTAAGCTTAGAAGACATTTGCAGATCAAAAGGTTTAACAATGAGCGAATTAATTTCGGAAATTGAAGCAATTATCAATGCGGGCACCAAACTGAATATTGATTATTATATCAACCAAACCATTGATGAAGAAAATATTGATGAAATATACGATTATTTTTCCGAGTCGGAAACCGATTCCATTCAAGATGCCTTGGAGGAACTTGGTGAAGACAATTTCTCGGAAGAAGAAATTCGTTTGGTTCGAATTAAGTTTATGTCTGAAATTGCAAATTAAATTACACCTTATATAATTGAAGAAACTTTGCCGGATATCTTTCCTGCAAAGTTTTTTTATTTGCTTACGAAATCACAACAATGAAGCAAACAATAAAATTCTTTTTAATTAGTCTCTGCAAGAAACCGCCAAATACTTCGCTACGTTCATTTTTAAAACAGGCACTTACAATATTAAACTCATTGATTTTTAAAATTTTGAAAGTCTTGTTTTTGTCGTTTTTTTATAAAAGATCGGGAAAATTGCCCCTTTTCTTGCGGACACTAATTGTATTATTCCTATTAACAACTTGCCATTATTCTTTTGCCCAAACAAAAATAAGAGGTCGCATAATTGATTTTGAAACTTTTGAAGGAATACCTTTTGTCAGCATATCATTTGACGGAACAAGCGAGGGCTGTGTTTCCGATTATAATGGAGATTTTTTCGCAAAAACCGACAAAAAAGTCAAGTATATCATTATCAACTCTATAGGCTATATCAGCGACACCATAAAAATACAAGCAAACTCCTACCAAAACCTTGATATTCAACTAAAACCGGACTTATACAGCATCAGTGAAATTGTTGTTAAGCCGTCCAAAAACCCGGCAATCAAGTTGATAAAAAAAGTGATACGAAACAAGAAAAAAAATAATATAAACAGACTCAACACCTATTCATACGAGCAATATTCGAAAGTTGAAGTAGATTTAAATAATTTTAATCCTAAAATAGCCGACAAAAAATTCATGCAAGATTTTAGCCTTGCCTTTTCGGCAATGGATACATCTGCCGCTACGGGGAAAAGATATATTCCTTTGGCACTTTCCGAAACTCTTTCCGATTATTATTTTCAAAGATTTCCGCGCTACCGAAAAGAAAAAATTATCGCCTCACAAATATCGGGGATAAAAAATACAAGCGTGAGCCGATTTACTGGACAAATGTATGTTGATTTTAATTTCTACAAAAGTTACATTAAGATTATGGACAAAGAATTTGTTAGTCCCTTGTCGCTTTCGGCAACCATGATGTATGATTATTTTCTCATCGACACGGCAATAATCGATGATTCGTATTGCTATCATCTTACATTTAAGCCGAAAATAAAGCACTCTTACACCTTTCAAGGCGACATGTGGATAGCTGACACGATTTTTGCACTGAAACGTATTGAAGCACGCATGTCAAAAACGGCAAACGTGGATTTTATTTCGGATTTTTACGTAAAGAAAAATTATACAAAAATAGATACAGGCTTTTTGTTTCCGGCAGAAGAAGCGTTCTTTATCGATTTTAACATATCGGAAATTACATTCGGTTTTTTCGGCAAAAAATACGTTTCTCGCAAACACATAAAAATCAATCCTAAATTTCCAAAAGGCTTTTTCTCTTCATCGGAATTCAGAGATATTGAAATAAGTAACAATGCGGGCGAATATAATTCTGCGGAATGGGAAAGAATGCGACACAAAGAATTAAGTTCCAAAGAGCAACAAATCTATGTAATGGTTAATACGGTCAAGCAGAAACCCGCATATCGAAAAGTAGAAAATTTTATATACTTGGTAGGAACCGGCTATCTGAAAAGAAGATATGTTGAGTTGGGTCCTTATTATAAAATATTCAGCAGAAACGCACTTGAAGGCACAAGGTTTCGTTTAGGAGCAAGAACAAGCAATAAATTCAGCGAATTAATCGAGTTAAATGGCTACACGGCATTCGGCACGCGGGATAAAAAAATAAAATACGGCACCGGAGCAAAAATAAAGATTGCCAACAGCCCTTGGACACTTGCACGCATAAATTACAGCAACGACTTAATACAGCTTGGCGCAAATCTCGGAGATTTCGGTTCCGACAATATTTTTTCCGTGTCCGGAAAAAACGACAAACTACTGCATATTCAAAATTTTGAAACCGGCATTGAACATGACCTTTTTAAAAGCCTTACGCTGAAAGTTTTTTACACACAGAAAAAAATAATGCCTACCAAGCGCATTCACTTTTTAGACCCGCAAGGAAACAAAATTACCGCAATCAGACAATCGGAAATAAGCCTGCGCGCTCGCTTGGGCATCAATGAAGAGCATATATCATCCGTTTTTAACCGGCAATCCTTCGGTTCGCTCTACCCTATTATTGAAATTCAATATACGCGAGGCATCCCCGATTTTCTGAAAAGCGACTACAACTATCATAAACTGACTGTAGGATTAAGGCATTTTATTACATACGGCTTTTTCGGAAAAACGAATTATTATGTCGAAGCCGGCAAACTTTTCGGGAATGTTCCTTTTCCATTACTGAAACTCCATGAAGGAAGTTCCGGATTGGCTTATGATATGTATGCTTTCAATCTGATGAATTATTATGAATTTGCCAGTAATAAATATATTTCTTTCTTTGCCGAGCATCATTTTAACGGCTTGATACTTAACAAAATTCCTTTACTGCGAAAATTGGAACTCAGGGAAGTTGTATATGCAAAAGGTGTATGGGGCAGTTTAAAAGGAAGTACTCCCGGAATCATGCAGTTTCCGGATTATATGTCCGACGTAAAAAAACCTTATTTAGAAATCGGCTTGGGTATCGAAAATATATTTAACTTTTTAAGCATAAATTATTTCCGAAGACTTACGCATATAAAAAAATCACAGGTACGAAAAAACGGTATTTTCCTCGGCTTTCATGTTAATTTTTAGGAAAATAAAAAAATACATTAAACAACTTAAGCCCTGTTTCAAGATGAAGAATAAAGATAACAAAATTGAAAAATCGCATATGTCTTTTTGGGGTGTAGGACCTCTATATGGTGTTTTAAACATTCTTATTATCGGAACAGCAATGTTTTTTACTTTTTCCTATCCGGAATATTTTAAATTTAATATTTCGTCGATTTTGTTTTATGTTTTCTCTGCCCTTTTAATTATTTGGGGCTTATATCTGTGGATAGCAACCGGCAAGCAAGTTGATAAATGTATATTAAAAGGTGTTTTAGCAACAAAGGGAGTTTATGGAATTGTCAGAAATCCCATTTATTCGGGTATTTTATTTGTTATAAGCGGAATATGCCTAATGTTTGAATCGTGGCTGCTTTTACTGTGTATTCCTTTTAGCTATATAATTTTAAAAATTTTATTACGAAAAGAAGATATAATTCTTATTGAAGCCTTTGGAGAAAAATACATGCAATATAAAAAACAGGTAAATTCAATATTACCAAAATTCAGTTCAATTTATTCTGCATTCTTCTATCCGATAGAAACACAAAGAATTACAAACAATTTATTTGCCATTAAAGATAAGGATGTCAATTTTTTTATTTACAAAACAAAAAATCAATACATCTGTTTTGACACAGGATATGGCAGTGATAAAACAGCAAAAGAATTTTCGAAAATTGACCTGCAAGCCGGAGCTATTACGACCGTTTTTCTCACACATAGCGACCCCGACCATGCAAAAGGCTTGCGCTTGTTCTCTCATGCAAAACTTTATTTTGGAAAAAATGAACTTCCCTTAGTTAAAGGAGAACAAGGGCGCATAGGGATTTTCTATAAAAATCCTACAATCAACCGAGGCTATTCCTTAGTTGAAGACGAGCAAATCATTGAGATTGATCATACAAAAATAAAAACTATTTATACAAACGGGCATACCATAGGGCATGTTTGTTATTTGATTAACGATGAAATTCTTATAAGCGGTGATGCCGTAGTTTATCAAAATGGTTTTTTAAAACCGTTTTACAGACCTTACAGCATGAAGCACAAAAAAACAGTTGCATCGGCAAAAAAAGTAATCGAATTAGAGGATAAAGTTTTAATTTGTACTGCACACACAGGATTAGTTGCTAAGAAAACAAAAGCCTGAAAACGTTAAAAATCAATCTCCCTGCACCCTCTTCTCCAAGAGGGAATTTGCCGGTTGTACTTTTTTATTTAATTGGCTCTTGGTCTTTGGCTTTTAGCAATAAAAAATAAGGTAATAAGGTTG
>PDWI01006806.1_pt1 | contig 14216 bp, 12 predicted proteins | sample 1430891 | NCBI WGS metagenome assembly PDWI01 (sample SAMN01162508, study PRJNA174530) | Oral metagenome, whole genome shotgun sequencing project. | biome: Marine environment; feature: Marine mammal; material: Swab sample of the gingival sulcus; isolation source: swab sample of gingival sulcus...
CAATTCACGCTCTACCCACTGCGATGTACTTTTGTTCTTACAAGATTCCACTTCAACTTCCCATGAAATCATATGCCACTCAATATGAGAAAAAATATGTTTCGCCTGCTCTCCTTCTTTTATACCAACTACATTACATCCTTGGTCGTTTAACCATTCAAGAACCTCGTCTCTCCTAGCATGACCATCCATCATCGGGAATTCCATCAACCCAGCCAAAAGGCCTTTTGCGGGGCGTTTTTGAAGCATCACCTGATTGTTTAAGTAAAGTAAAAGAACGGTCTTTTTCTCGATTTTACGTTGCTTTTTTACCTTTTTTATAGGATAGTTCATGGGGTTTCCCTGATGAAAAGACTGACAGTGTGTTGAAATAGGACACGCTGTGCAGTGTGGCTCCCCATTTGGAAGACATATTGTCGCGCCAATATCCATTACCGCCTGATTAAATGCGGATGCTTTCTTTTTCGGCAAAACTGTACGCCAAAAATTAGCAATTAGCTTCTTTCCTGCTGCATTCCAAACATTCCCATCAAAGGCAAGCACTCTACTTGCAACACGAGTAAAATTTCCATCCACAGCCACTTCATCTTTTCCATAGGCAATACTCGAAATGGCTCCTGCGGTATAGTCTCCAATCCCAGGAAGTGTGATCAGATCCTTTTTTTCCTGTGGCAGACAACCTGACCATTTATCAATGATTATTTTTGCTGCTTTCTGAAGGTTTCTCGCACGAGAATAATACCCTAGTCCCTCCCATTGCTTTAACAAAATATCCTCATCCGCCTCTGCCAAAGCTTCAATGGTGGGAAATACCGCTATAAAGCGATTAAAGTAATCAACTACTGTTTCAACTCGTGTCTGTTGAAGCATAATTTCCGACACCCAAACATGGTAAGGTCTTGGATCATCACGCCATGGCAAAGAGCGAGCGTGATTATCATAATAAACAAGCACCTGCTCTGCTAATTCTTTTTTTTCTTTTTCTGTAAACATCTCCATACAACCTATATTCAATTCCTACATTTCTCCATTTTCATAAACTCTTCTCTATATGTTTGAAGTGCAAAAAACATGTTTATCTTACAATCCTTTTTAATCTAAAAAGTAAGAATTATTTTAAAACCTTTTTGCCACTCTGATTCTACGTCAATGTCTATATTGATATCATTCGCTATTTGCTTTACTAAATATAAACCCATTCCTGTCGATTTTTTTCTTGTTTCTCCTAAATAACCAGTAAACCCTTTCTCAAAAATATAGGGAAGGTCACACGCTTTTACACCTTTACCATTATCACTAATTATTAAGGATTTCTGTTCTTCTTTTTTTATGAACTCTATTTCTAGTCTAGGGTGCTCATCACAATATTTAATCGAATTATTAAGTAAATGCCCTATTATAAATTCTATTGCTCTACGGTCTGAAAAAATAGTCTCATACTTAATATTCAGATGTACTTCAACATTTTTTTCATTCATCAAAGGCGCATTATGTTCAAGCAAATCCTCTATGCATTCTTTTATATTAATATCTTCAAATAAATAGTCTTTATTTTCACTTTTTACTCGATAATAAAACAAAATTTGAGAAATATATTCCTGTATTTGATTGCGAATATAATCCAACTTATGGTCCAACTCAGGAGATAAATTATTTTCGTTGTTGTCTAAAATAAGAGTTAATAATGATAATGGCATTTTTATTTCATGAGCCCATAATTCCACATAATCTTCATAATCTTTCAGTTGTGTATTAATCGTTTTTAGTTCATGTTCTTTTTGAGTCAATATCTGAGATAATTCTAGCACTAATTTTCTTTTTGATTGTCCATACATATCAATTAATTTTTTTTCATTTGTTTCATTTGGATTGGATAAAAATTCTAAAAATGCGAGCTCTATTTTTTTCTGTCTTTGGATTAAAAAAAATGAAATTCCGCAAAAAGTAAATATTGCAAATATCATAAACAATAGTATTAACGCTCTTAATGCTTTGATGTCAGATAACCATAATAATACTACTGAAAAAATTTCAATTGCTAAAATAATAATAAGCCAATGTAAATTTTCTTTTAATATACTAATACTATGTTTCATCATTCTTCCCTATTTTACTTAACTTATAGCCCACCCTTCTTACACTTTCTATTTTATACGATATTCCAAGTTCATAAATCGTTTTTTTAAGTCTAGTAATATTAACATGAAGCGCATTTTCATCTATATGCTCGATAGTATTCCAAAGAAGTATACATAGCTCATCTTTTGTTACGACACCTGATTCAGATAATAAGAAACTCTCCAGTAGTTTTCCCTGATTATGAGACAGTATTTTTGATTTACCACCAACATATATAGTATAGGTATTCCTATCAAGTAAAAAATTATCTCTTTCTAACAGATTTTTTCTACCTTCATATCTTTTTAAAACATTCCCAATCCTTGCCAGCAATCTTTCTTTTCGAAAAGGTTTTGTTAAATATTCATCTGCTCCTAATTCTAACGCTTTAATTTCATCTGCAATTTTTCCTCTAGAAGTAAGGACCAATATTGGAATAGAACTTTTGTTTTTAATATCCCTAGTGATTCGAAATCCGTTCTCATTGGGTAAATTTAAATCCAATAGAATAAGGTCGGCAAGACTTTCTAATAATTGTTTGGTAGTGTTTTTAAAATTAAGAATTTTACTTACTTCATAGCCGGCATGTTCAAGTATAGTAGCTAATTCATCTCTTATAATTTTCTCATCTTCAACTATTATAATTTTTTTCAAATTAGATACTCCTTTGCTGTAGTTTCAACAATTAATTTATTCTTCTCTTTTTACAGACATTAAACCTAAAATATACTTATTGCTATGCTTTTTTACTATAAGAATATATACATATTCAAAGATACCCAATAGCGCAATAATCGAAAGTGCTATTAGCATTTTGCTTACTAAGTCAACCTTTTGAAAATCTGGTATTATCCCTGTAAACAATGAACGCACACCAAAAGCACTGTTTAAAATCGCCACACCAATAGGCAGACCAAAATACCAATTAATCTGTTTATGTGAAGACATACATAACGTCTCATAACTCGAACCTAAATGGATTAAAGTTTTATATCGTTTATTTGTCTTTTGTTGCCACATTAAAAATTGAACACCTAAGATGGTATTAGCTATTACAAGAAAAAGTATGGCTAGATAAATGGTAATATAGCTTGCAGATATAACATAAAATAATTTTCTACCCATATTTTGAATATAACTTTCGTACGCAAGAGAGGTCTTATCCAGAAGTCTATTTGTTTCAGCTATCGCTTTCATAAGGCCTTTATCATTTACTATGTTAGAATGAAGAATACCATTAATGTATTTTGAGTGTTCTCCTTTAATATATCTATCAAACTCTTCATCCGTAACAATAAGGGCAACAGATATCGTAATACTTCTATCCGTAACTATTGGCGTAGATTGAACAGTACCTATTAATGTATGTGTTTCTCCTTTTAAGCCAATTTTAGGATTGGTTTTAATAATACGATTGATAAGAGTTTCTTCCTGCAAAAAATCGTTCCCCATATAGAGGCTTACTTCATCATTGGTTAAATTTATAGTTGCTTTATTAGCAGCCCTTAGTAACTCATTGTAGCCACTTAGTGCTATTAGATAACAATCTTCACTTTCTTGAATATTGTAAATAAGGGCATCTCTGCCTATAGTAGCATCTGCTTTTGTTAAGCCATCAATAACTTCACTGAAATCATTAGGCACTTTTCCTCTAGGAAGACCAACTTTTATTGCAAACAATTTGTCAAATCTAGAATCTATTTTCTTATCGCTTAAAACTCTTTCAATCGATTCAACACTAAATTCAGAATCACTACCAAATTGTTCAAAAGTGTAATCGATATTGTGTTCATTTATTTGTGTAGTAGCAGTGGAAATTGAAACGCCAGCACCAAACAAACAAAGTGCTCCAAAAACTAATAAAGAAGATACGGCTAGAGTGGTGGAACTATTCATTACCAATTCTTGTATTTGCCTAAAATTATAGACACCAAGTTTTTGTTTATTGCCCAGTTTTACAAAGAATCCGATAACTACTCGCATGCCAAAAAATAAAAAAACAGTTCCTGTAGCTCCTAAAAACACAGTTATTCCCATATATTTTACATCTTGCCAAGCTTTACCGATAATACCTAATTTATAGGCTAACGAAAGCATAACAATACCTGTAATCATACATATTATATAAAATTTTCTATTCCACTGGTTCTTTTTTTCTATTGGCGAAGAGGATAATAGCTTTCCAATCTCTCTCGTTGATACTTGTCCACTTAGTATTATTAAAGCCAGAAATTTTGTTAGTAAAAAACCCCCAACCGTTAATACGACTGCTCGAAAAGAAAAAGAAAAACTATGACCTATAATACCAAGCCCTACTATTTTAGCTGTCACTAGACTAATTATTTCGGATAAGAATATTGCAATTGGAAGTCCTACACTAATAGCAATTATATTATTACGAAAATCCTCTATTAATAGCATTTTAAACAACTTACTACGTTTCATTCCAAGTGTTAAGTAAATTCCAAATTCATGATTTCGTCTCTCCATCTGAATACGACTTACAAAATAAATAAGAAAAAACAAAATATAAAGACTTAGAACATAAAAAACAGGCATGAGTGCAAATAATTTTTCTACAGCATCACTTTCCATTTTTTTCAAAAAAATCATGACATCTTGATTCGATAACGATAAAATAATATAAAAAGCGATAATAAAAATAATCATCGAAAGAAAAAACAAACTATTATCTTTACGATTTCTTTTACTATTGCTAGCAATCAATTTAGAAAACATGTTGATTGCCTCCACCTAATTGAGCGATTACTTTTACTATTCTTTGATAAAAATCTTGTCTCGTTTCTTCAGGATAATCCCTTCTTATTTCATGGATAATTTTGCCATCTTGAATAAACAATATTCTGTTTGCAAAACTTGCTGCAATAGAATCATGAGTAACCATTAACACTGTTGTTTTTTGAATGGAATTCATGTTAGATAATTTTTCCATTAATGTATTGGAATTTTTTGAATCCAGCGCCCCAGTAGGCTCATCTGCAAATACAATTTTAGGGTTTAATATCAAAGAACGAGTTACCGCCACCCTTTGTTTCTGTCCTCCTGACATTTGTGAAGGAAATTTATGTAACACATCAACAATATCAAAATACTCTGTAAGTAATTTCAACCGTTTCTTACTTTCTATTGCTGATATACCATGAAGTGAAAGTGGAAGAAGAATATTCTCCTTACCAGTTAAATTATCTAGCAATTCAAAATTTTGAAATAAATACCCAATTTGTTTTCCTCTATAACCTGATAAATCATTTCCTTTGAATGTTCTAATATTTTTACCTTCCATAAAAATGTTACCATCTGTCACTCTCGTTATCGTTGCTAAACAATTGAGTAATGTGGATTTTCCCGAACCACTACTTCCCATAATCCCAAGAAATTCTCCTTGCATCACTTGAAATGTCACTCCGTTAAGCGCTTTTGTAATATTCGGTTCTTTTCCATAAAATTTTTTTAATGATTCAACTTTTAAGATTGATTCCATAAAACCTTCCTCCGTTCCTTACGCATATTATATAATTAAGATTATAAAAATAACACTTACAAATGTTGTAAGGATTTTAATCGCGCTAATAAGATTTTACAGATTTATGATATTTCGTTAAAGTACCACGATTTATTTATCATTATATCATTAAACTCTAATTTCTTGCAGTCTCCAGTTCAAATAAAAAAGCATTCCTCATAAGGAAGTGACTTTTTATATTCTTTGTATAACCATTGCTATTCTATACTAATATTCTTCTTTTATAACTCACCAAATTATAAATTTTTACTAAACCTCTTTTGCAGTTTATCAAAATGATACCCCATGTGATGATAAAAATAATGGGCATCTGTTCTCTCTTCTCCTGAGTTCAGTCTTATAAATTGATGTCCTCTGGCTTTTGCTTCTTGTTCAAACGCTAATAGTAGTGCTTTACCAATACCTTTTCCTTGATATTCTGGTAATACAGCAAAACCTAAAATGTTAACGCCCCCTTCACTGCATAGACTTTCGTAACGCTCTGCCTGTATGTAGCCAATCACATCATTTGTCGTTTCATCTTCAAATAATAGTATTATATGATTCTTATCCTCTTTAAATTTTACAATCTGTTTTTCTACAAGCTCTACCGTTGTTATATATCCTAATGATTGTTGATTAATTCTTTTGATAGATTCTGCATCTGTTACTTTAATTTTTCGAATCACACCATTCTCCTAGTAATCGTAACAAATCTACTCGTTTGGGCTCTCTGGTATCACTAGAGAACAAATAAAATACAGTAGCAAACCAGACCCACCAACTAGTATAAGCGCTAACCATATAATTCTTATCAAAGTAGAATCCACATCAAAATATTCTGCAAGGCCACCACATACGCCAAATACTTTTTTATCAAATCTCGATAAATATAGTTTCTTATTCATTAACATCTCCTTTACTCAATCGCTTCTTTTATTAGTTCATCAAAAGCTTTCATTATTTTTCGTAGCATTTTATTTTGAACATTATAGTTTTTTAGATTGATCTTCTTAACTGGCAACACATTTTTAGATGTTCCCGTTATAAACGACGCATTCATTTTATTAATATCACATAAGAACAAATCGGTTTCTACCACCTCATAGCCTAAGCTTTTACAAACGTCAATGACCTTACTTCTAGTAATACCTACCAATACATCCTTATTCTTTGATGTATATACTTTTTTCCCCCTTATAAAGAATATGTTACTTGAGGAACACTCATACACCTTGTCATCGTTTATATAAAGAACCTCATACACCTTGTTCTTTCTTTTGTATGTATTAAGCTTATCCTTTAACTCTTTTTGTGCAAGTTTCACATTTGGATGTTCTCTTAGATGATTGTATGTCGATAAGCTAACACCCTGTTGATACATTGATTTTGTAGGATAATCCCCCTTAAATTTAGCAAAACTATAGTCAAGTGTTTCCACATCAATCTCTATTCTAATATTAAAGTTCTGTTCTTTCGAATCATGAATAAAATCAAAAATATTATGATATATCGTATTCATATTTAACGAAACTTGTTGATAGAACATCAATGAATTCCTCAGTCGATCGATATGGTCACTAAGAAACAACACATTCGAATTCATCACCCTTATTACTTCATAAATTTTCATGTTTCTATTGTAACCGAATATAAAAGTCTTATCAAGTTATTTACTATCGAACGTTTGTTTGCTATACTATGTATATGAATACCTTATATTTTCACGTAGATGTAAACAATGCTTTCTTGTCATGGGAAGCGGCATATAGAATTTTTATGGGTGAAGCCTTGGATATAAGAACGATAGCAAGTGTAATTGCCGGTGACACAAAATCTAGAAGGGGTATCATCCTCGCTAAGAGCGCGCCTGCTAAAAAATATGGTATCGTTACGGGCGAATCACTCTATAGCGCTAAAAAAAAGTGCCAATCGCTTCAAGTGTTTGCTAGTAATTACGAGCTATATCAAAAATGTTCCCATGCGCTTTATAGGGAATTATACAAATATTCCAACAAGATAGAAGCCTTCTCTATCGATGAATACTTTGTGGAAATTGTGGATGATAAACCTGTAGAACTTGCATATAAAATAAAGGATAGCATTTATAAAAATTTGGGATTTACCGTTAATGTAGGAATTGCAGAAAATAAACTACTTGCTAAAATGGCATCTGAACTAAAAAAACCAAACATGGTCCACACCCTATTTAAGCATGAAATAGAAACGAAAATGTGGCCACTTGATGTTGGGGAGCTCTTTATGGTCGGACGGAAAACAAAAAGAAAGCTCAATGACATTGGAATTTATAAAATAAAGGACCTAGCTACCGCAGAAACAGATACACTAAAAAAACTACTTGGTTCAAATGGTATCATGATCCAAAAATACGCAAATGGATGTGACTTATCAAAAATAAATATAAAGCATGGCAGTAAGGAAAAGTCTATTGGCAACTCTACAACATTAAAAAGAGATCTATATGACATAGAAGAAATAAAACTGTACTTGCTTGCAATAAGTGAAATGGTTGGCGCTCGGATTAGAAATATAAAGAAAGTAGCCTTTAGCATAAGCGTTAACTATAAGGATTCGTCTATGACTAGACATAGACGTCAAAAAAAACTGACAAGTCCAACGAGCAGCACAAATAAGATATATGAGGTGTCTCTTACATTATTTCAAGAACTATGGAAAAAAGAAGGCATACGCGCCGTAGGAATTAGTCTGAATGACTTAATCACTGATGAGACGCAGCAGTTATCTCTCTTTGACCAAAAAAGCACTAGCTACGAACTCGATAATACCATCGATAACATAAGAAAAAAATATGGTAATGATATTATAAAAAGAGCGAGCTTTATCGATAACGATGTTCCACATATCATCGGCGGAAGTGGAAGCGTAAACAATCAACTAAAGTTAAAAAGCCGGTTGTAAAACCAGCTTACTCACTCATCACTTTATTATTAAACTTTTCAGAGTCAACGATAAACCTAGTATGCTTTCCCTCGCCTATCCTTTTATTTTCGTCAAATGCTTCTACCCTAAAGGTTAACTTCTTACCATCAATTTCTATCAGGGTGGCTTCACTCGTTACTTTTAGTCCCACTCGAGTGGCCGCCAGATGGTTTATATTTACATGTATGCCAACGGTAGAAAAACCACTAGGCAACATACCATCTACAGCCTGTAGTGCAGCATGTTCCATAAGACCTATCATAAGTGGTGTTGCAAAAACATCAATACTACCACTTCCAAACGCTTTCGCCGTATCACGCTCTGTTACTATTTTTTCTGCCACTCCTTTTAACCCTACGCTAAGATTAAATTCCATACACACTCCTTACTTAAAACGCTTCAAGACAACGCCAATGACATCATCATATGGTATTGACTTAAGAAATGTCTCATCAATACTTTGCTCATGTAACCCTCTAACGTCAATAGACTTCTTTTTTTTATCCACTTTTACAATTCGTTTGATCATTATACCGTAGGGTTTTTTATAGAACACAGCATCTCTATTTGGTTTTAACAAATAGTTAAAAAACGGCGATTTTATTATTAACACAAAATCACCATCACAATAGGCATCAGCCATGCTATCACCCACGACTTTTATAATTTTTAACATCAAATTTTTCTATATACTATCTCTAAGTTCGGTGCGTAAGGCGCTTTCGCTCGTACGGTCTCTTCTCCCTTAATGTCCCAAAAGATCTCAGCAAATTCATTAACTTTTTCTAATAATTCTATAGCAAGTTCTCTGTCTACGTGTTGCTTGTTTTCAGACCCTAGTTTCATTATTCTATGAACAATAGCGTTTAATTCAGGATACTTTTCGAAGTGCGCCTCTTTCATAAAGTCACCCCAAATAATTCGAACTTCGTGTTTCGTTTTTTCCGCATGGTCTTCTTTCGTAGCAACTAACCTAGATGCTCTATTTGCAAAGTCTGCACTTCCCACTTCATGATCAAAATGTTCGTTTAGCAAATCTACCATACGAACGACAGTAAGTGCTGATATTTGAGCAGTAATGGGATCGTATATTCCACATGGCACATCACAGTGTGCGCTAGCTTCGGTAAAATGAAGCTTTTTATCCAACACATTTAATACATTTTTCATAGCACGCTCCTTGGTATAATGGTACTAAAAATGATAATTATTGTCAATTCGATGTGTAGAATATTCCTTCGACAAAGCTATCGGCATCAAAGAGGGCAATATCATCTATTTGCTCACCTAGTGTGACAAACATGACTGGAATATCAAGTTGTTCCTTTATACTGAAAATAAATCCACCCTTACTTGAACCGTCAAGCTTCGTCAGTACGATACCATCCATCTCAGCGTATTCTTTAAACTGAACCGCTTGATTGATTGCATTTTGACCTGTCGTGCTATCAAGGACTAATAACGTAAGGACTTCTTCTTTTGAATACTCCCTGTCGATTATCTTTTTTATCTTGGCAAGTTCCATCATAAGGTTTTTCTTATTATGAAGCCTACCAGCACTGTCGCATATTAACGTGTCATATTTATTGCTTTTTGCCTTCCCGATAGCATCGTAAATAACACTTGCCGGGTCACTCCCCTCGCTCTGATGAACGATTTCAACACCTGCCCTCTCAGACCATACTTTTAACTGATCAATTGCAGCTGCTCGAAAGGTATCCGCCGCTGCAAGCAGCACCTTATTGCCATTTGCAGTAAGCAGTTTTGATAATTTACCAATCGTTGTCGTCTTCCCAGCACCATTAATACCTATTACAAGGATTACCTTAGGAGGATTATCTAATTCAAACGCATTATCATGCGACACCAATGAACTCATGATATCCTTTAATAAAGGTCGAACGTCAGCGGGATTATTTATTCTGTTTTCCTTTATTTTTTCATCTAACATCTCCATTATTTTCGATGTTGTCTCAAAACCTATATCCGATAAAATGAGTATTTCTTCTAGTTCTTCGAGAAATTCATCATCAATTTGATCATAGTAGCCAAAAAGTTGATCCATTTTTACTGTGACATTTTTTCTAGTTTTTTCTAATGAACCTTTAAATTTTTCCACCAAACCCTTTATCATAAAAACTCCTTTAATTCAATTCCAGAGACACCATTTTTGATATCCCTTTTTCTTCCATGGATACACCATACAAAGCGCTTGCAAACTCCATAGTAGGCTTTCTGTGCGTGATAAGTATAAACTTACTCTTCTTAGAAAAGTCCTCTAGGAATGTGGCAAATCGATAAATATTTATATCATCAAGTGCCGCTTCTATCTCATCGAGTATATAAAACGGCGCTGGCTTAGATTTTAGTACAGCAAATAGCAATGCAATCGCTGTTAGTGCTTTTTCACCACCAGAAAGCAGACTAAGATGTTTCAGTTTTTTACCAGGCGGAGACGCCATAATGATGATATCGCTCTCCAGCACGTCCGTTTCATCATCCAAGTAAATATCGGCACTTCCCCCTCGAAATAGCTTATGAAATATGCTGGAATAATTCTCTTTTATTTGACTAAATGTTTCCTTAAAGTCTTCTCTCATCTTCTCTTCAAGCGACTTGATGGTTGATTGTATATCGGATTTGCTATTGTTCAAATCCTGTAACTGATTGGTGAAAAAATCATACCGTTCTTTGAGTTCCTTGTATTCCTTTGGACTATTTAAGTTAACTGGTTCAAGCCTTCTTAGTTTGCTCTTAAGAGATTGTAAATCTTTTTTTGTCGCTTCCCCTTCAAGCTCAGCATAGTCCTTTGCTTGAAGAATTGCCACATCATACTTTTCCCAAATATAATTTACAATCGCATTTCTTCTATCTTCATTCTTTGCTATATCGATTTCTATATCTCTTAACACAATACGCTTATCATTAATCCATTTATCCAACTCATAAAAATCCTTATCAAACTTTTTAATTTTCTCTCTCGATTTGAACACACGATTTTCATAACCAGAGACCTGTTCCTTAAGCTCTTTTATTGCGATAAGAAGCGCAGAGTACTCTTCGTTTTTACTATCGTTAATCTGAACCAATGAATCGATTTCATCATTTAACTTCTTAAGTTCATAAATGCTTTCATCGAGTATTTTCATCTCGTTGTTCTTATTTGTTACAATATTCTCTAATTCTTTGTTTTTAAAGATCAATTCTCCTTCAATTCGAGCATTTTTAAGACCTAGTTCAATCAACTCATTATTTCGCTTTGCAAGCTCATTCTCATCGACATCTCTTTTGGTACTGGTCATGTCTTTTTCAAGCGCTGTTATTAAGTTCTCCGTTTTAACAATATCAACATGAGCATCTTTAATACTATTTTCAATACTATTCTTTTGATTCTTAATTCTTGCGGTTGATTCATCAAGCTCTAACTGTTTATCTTGTAATGATTTTATTTTAACCGAATACTCAACAGCGTCTTTTTCTTTTGTTGTTATATCTTCATTAAGAACTTTCAACAATTCCTGTTTATCCGATAAGTTCTTTTTGATTTTATCTACATCGAGTTCAATGACTCTTAATTTTTTATTGAGTTCTTTTATATCAGAATCTATTTTGGCAATATCCTCATCGATCTTTTCACGTCGGTTAATGATAGAAAAAATACTGTCCTTACTCTTTGAACTTTTTCCACCTGTTATCTTCCCTCTAACCTGAACAATATCGCCATCAAGTGTAACGATTCTACCTCTGTATTCACTCTCATTAGAAAAGGATACAGCGTCTTCAAGCGTCTTTGCTACAAGGGTGTTTTGTAGAATAAATCGGAGTACTTTGTCGTGTTTTGCGTCAAAGTCTAACAAGTCGATTGCGTGGGCTATAATTCTACTGTCACTCACTTTTTTTATCTTAAAATCCCTTATGAAATCGACTGGTATAAACGTTGCTCTACCTATTTTTTTCGTCCGTATATGCTTTACGATACTTCGTACCGATGACTCCGTACTCATAACGATATTATTTAGGCTTCTTCCAAAAGCTACCTCCATCGCATTTTCGTACTTCTTAGGAACTTTTATCAATTCTCTTAGAAGGCCAATATAATCATCAGCATATTTGGAATCTTTTATATAGCGAATGATTTCCTCTTGTTTAGCGCTTCCAATAGAGTGTCGATTGATAAATTCCTTTTCAGCAGTGAATTTCGCTAACATCTCCTTTTTACTTATTATGGTGCGATCGATTTCAATCCGCTTGTCTTTCCTGTGTCTTAAATCCGTGTTTAACGTTTCGATTTCACTAGTAACTTGACGGAAGTTATTCTTATACATATTGAGTTCTTTTTCATTCTCTTTCATCTTGTCACCAAAGACACTTAACTCTTTATTTGTAGAACTCTGAGACGCACTCACTTCATCAAATAGAGTGTTTAAATGCTCAATCTGAGAATTTAGATTTTCTAAATTTGTTTTTGAATTTTCAATTCGAATAATTGCACTACGCCTCTTATCATCAATTTTTTCTTTCGACACACCAATCATCTCAATGGATCCTTTTATTTTAGCGATATCAATATCAAGGGTTTCCATTGATTGTTTTACACTCGTTTTCTCTAAATTTATTTTACGTATGCTTTCCTTTGCGCTTTCTTCCTGCGCTTCTAACGTTGAAATCGTATTCTTGTTTTGTTCGGTTCGTTTCGTAAGTTCATTTGATTTCGCTTTTAGCTGGCTAATTCGTTCTTCATTGACACTTACTTCAACATAAAGTTCATCCTTTTTCGCTATTTTATCTCTCTGCACTTCAAGTAAGGCATCCGACTCCGTGTTGAATTCAGAAATAGACTGATCGATTTCATCCTTTATATCAATGATTTCCTCTCGTTTAGACACCTTCTCATGCATCTCTATTTCTATTGCATTAAGCTCTTTTTTTAATGCTATCAATTTATTTTCATATTTATTTGAGTCATGGTATGCAAAATGTAGCTCGATTCCTTTAATCTGATCTTTGATTCCTAAGTATTCCACTGCCTTTTTTGACTCTTTTTCTAGCGGTACTATTCTCTCACTAATGTCCGTATAGATGTCATTTAATCGAGTGATATTGTCATCCACTTTATTTAATCTCTTTACCGCTTCATCTCGTTTCGAATGAAGATAGCTTATTCCCGATGCTTCTTCAAAAATCTTTCTTCTATCAAATTTAGAATCACTTAGTATATCTTCAATGTTTCCCTGACCGACAATAGAATACCCACTAATGCCTATTCCCGTATCCATGATAAGTTCTTTGATGTCCTTCAGTCTGCACTCAACACCATCAATACTATAGGAACTCTCTCCAGACCGATGAAGTATTCGTTTAATGCCTACCTCTTTGTCTTCATCGTCTGTAAAATATAGCGTTACCTCCGCGTAGTTTGTCATCTCTCGGTGTTGAGTCCCACCAAATATAACATCTTGCATCCTTTTTGCTCGAAGTGTTTTTGTACTCTGTTCTCCTAAAACCCATCGAATTGCGTCCGTTATATTGCTCTTGCCACAGCCGTTTGGACCCACAACACAAGTTATACCATCAACAAACTTTATGGTAGTTCTATTTGCGAAACTCTTAAAAC
>PDWI01006807.1_pt1 | contig 14215 bp, 10 predicted proteins | sample 1430891 | NCBI WGS metagenome assembly PDWI01 (sample SAMN01162508, study PRJNA174530) | Oral metagenome, whole genome shotgun sequencing project. | biome: Marine environment; feature: Marine mammal; material: Swab sample of the gingival sulcus; isolation source: swab sample of gingival sulcus...
CATAGAGGTATGCCAAATGAGCATCAAAAAAGACTCACAGAATGGTATTTATACCAAAAAACCGAACATCCAAAACCTCCACGAAATTGCCTATAGCTCTTTCACGAAAAAGATTATTGATTGAAATACTTCGCCCGTCGGGGATGACAAGGAATGGCGGATAGATTTCTTCACTATAGCATTATATTTAGCAACTTATTTTGTTATCGCATTTTGCGACATCAAGTACTTAAATTAATACCTGTGAGGTCACATTTTATTACCTCACAATTTGATATTCCAAAATGGAATATCAAATTTACTTTTATTAATCAAAAAACTCCACGAAATTGTCTGTGATTTACTATTAAAACTTTTCGTGAAAAATTACAATTTTTTGTCTTTTTCACGATAAATTACTCAGCAATATTATAATGAGTGGCTGAATAAATATACTGCTCAACAAACAACTCTCGAAATGGAACGATTGAATTTTGCTCATAAAAAACTAGTAAAGCTTCTTTATAATCTCGTTCACTGACGCTACGATAAGACAAAGGCGCTAAATTATTGCTCAAAAGAATAGAATTAGCCAAAACTCTAGCTGTTCGTTTATTTCCATCTTCAAACGGCTGCAAGTAGCTTATTCCAACTACTGCTAATAAAGCTTGCTCATAAGGATCGTTCTTACTGTTTATAACATCTATTAACAGTTCCAACTGCTCTATAATCTGTAATTTATTAGGTATCGGAGCATAAGCCGAACCAGATATACCAACCATATTATTTCTAAGACCAGTTTGAACACCCAATCCACTCGTCAAAATTCGATGAATTTCCTCTAAGTAGGCTCGACTAAGTCGTTGATTTTTGCTCGACATTTTAGAGCTAAATAAATAGGCGTCTTTATGATTAAGAATCATTTTAGTCTCAATTTCCGTCTTACCCTCAGCTGCTATACCGCTCCTAAGCAAGGCTTCAGTATCTAAAAGTGTATAAGTATTGCCTTCTATTTTGGAGGATTTCCAAGAAAATTCTATTACAAACCTTTCTAATTCTTTTTTGCGCAGTTCAGGACTCATGTTTTTAGCATTATTTCTAAATACTTTAGAAGCATCCTTCAAATCTCTCATTTGGGAATCAGTTAACAAATCAAATTTTCTAGCCAAACCTAGCACATCAAAATTATAACTAGTTCGAGCGCCTCGATCGTCAACATCTTGTTTATAATAACTATTTAATTCGAAAGGAATAAATAATAAAGAAGTTGATAAAGAATACTTTGCTCCCTTTTTCTGACCAGTTTTAATCAATAATCCTTTATTAACTAAAGAAGTAATATTTCTTCTAACCGTTGCTGGAGACGAATCATCAAGCTCTTTTAAAACATCAGAAAGAGCAAAACAATCAACCTTATTAGCAATTTTTAATATTTGTTTTTGTCTATTATTTAAATCTATTTTATCGCTCATAATATGTTAATTATCGCTCATTTTGAGCGATAAATCAAGTCTTTTGATCGATAAATCTCAAAAAATATTTTAAATCAACATTAAACTTATCGTGAAAAATCACTATTTTCAGCTTTTTTCACGATAAGTTAGCATATGAATAATAATTATTGTTTCAACTGAGCAAAGTCTTCCAACACTCGCTCAGCGAAACCGACTGTTTTAGCACGTTTGTAAAGTTTGACAATTTGCCCCTCTGGGTTGATAATTACTGCTCGGCGCAAAATTCCAAACTTGCCAAACATTTTCACGCCCCACGCGCCATAAGCCTCAATCATTTTCTTATCTGGATCGCTAAGCAGAGTAAAGTTAAGTTCGTGCTTAGCAATAAACTTTTGGTGTGACTCATCGCTATCAGCACTCACGCCGATCAGTTCCAATCCCGCCTGTTTCAACTCTGCAAAATGATCCCGAATTGAGCAAGCTTGGGCTGTGCAACCCGGCGTTTGATCCTTCGGATAAAAATAAATCAATAACCACTTTCCTTGATAGTCTTTTAACTGATGCTCTTTTCCATCACTGCCTAATAACTTAAAATCTGGTGCTTTTACTGGTAAATTGTCCATAAATACTCCTTTCACTATGCTTTTATCATACCACATTAAGCCACATCTTTTAGCGCCTCTTCCATCTTAATTTGCTTAATCTTGCGTAGTAACAAAAAGCGAATTAGATAATAAAGCACTATCAAAGCAGTGGCTGTCTGAAAGAACATCAGATAAGAAACTTCTATTTTAATATAGCCATTAAATTTAAGCATCGCCAAATCAAACAATTTTAAAAGTGCCCATTTTTCAACCGGAATCAAGACTATGACAATAATTATCAAAACTATAGTCGTGGCTTTGATATAAATCTGGCTAATTTCTCGGTCACTGTAACCAAAAATGTGCAGATAAGAAATTTCTGACTTATATTTATCGATAATCGATTTGGTCAAAACAAAAATCACCGCCACAAAAATCACTACCGAAATTACCACCATAAAATTAACCACTCCAGACAATTGTTTAGTCAAAATTTTGCCAATTTCCATCATGTCATCACTTTTTATAATAGTTACCACTTCTTTTTCTGGCAATTTAAGATCAGCTTTAGCAAAGATACCATTATAATATGCTAATTCTTCGGCCGGATCTTCATATTCTAGCATTTGATTAAGATCAGCTCGATCAAATAGCACCGCGATCGACGAAGCAAAAGCATCGATTATGCCAGCCACCTCAACCTGATATCTTTGATCGCGATACTTATCGTATAACTCCAACTGATCACCAACTTTTAAGTCCAATTTATGCTCAGCGCCTTTCGAAATATAAACTTGATGCTTAGCTAACTTAGTCAGATCAGATTTGAGCCATTTTTTAAACATCGGATGAGTTAAATCCGTCCCATAAACACTAACACCGACTTTGTTATTAATCAGTGGCTGATCAGCTTCTAGATTTGTCATAGTAAACAAAGCAAAATCATCCTGATTCTGATCAATAATTTTGGCCACTCGTTTTTGCTGAGAGCGATACTTTTGCTCAGTGGTTGGCATTTTAAGATAGCATTCAATCATCGTCTGCTTCTGTTTAATCTCTTCTATTAGCGGCTGCTTTAACATCACCTGATAATCAGCAATGGTAGTTTCTTTAATATCGTTCAAATAATTATCAATCATTGGTTGATACAACTGACTGAAAATTATCAAAACTTGAGCCACAAAAATACCCACAGCCAAGACCAAAAACGAACCAAAATTACGCAACAACACTCGCAATCTAAACCGACTAATAAAGCCAATTTTTGGCAAAGGAAAAGCATGTTTAAAGCGTCGTCGAGCTAGATCCCTACGCAAAAAATCGATTGGCGAAAAACGCAGTTTTCGAACCAAATAAATAAGATTAATCACCAAAATTAATAAAGCTGGCAAGATCGACATCAACAAAAAAGTCAGTGGTCTAATCGTCAGCTTAATCGGATAAAGCGAATAATTGCCTGAATATAACTTCAACATTTCATCATTCATCCAAATTAAAGCCAATAAGTTACCGACTATAATCGAGGCAACAGTCACTATCGTCGGCACTAATAAGTAATGAGTTATTATTCGCACTTTACTATAACCGAGCGCTAACAACGCTCCGATGGTTCGAGCTTCTTTGTCGATCATATCACCGGCAATTACTGAAAAAACAAAAGCTAGAATTGTCATTAATAGTACAAAGAAGACAATCATCGCCCCGCTGTCACCCTCGGCATCATCAGCAAAAAATGAGATATTTTTATTAGCGCTTCTAGTCGATAAATCTACTGCCACCTGACCTTGTTTGGCAAAATCCTTCGCCAAATCTTCAAGCTTTTCAGTTTGTTGTTTCAAGCTCAAATCTCGATCACGCAAGCGATAAGCATAACGATAAGTTAAGCTGTGTTTAGCAGCTAGCTTATCAAAAGCAGCAGGATTGATGGTCGCCAAGCAAAAGTTATTATAATCAGGCAAAATATCGCTATTTTTTCGCAGCAAAGTACTATAATCAGCCAAAGCAATTATGCCCGAAATCTTAAAACTTTGACCAGATATCTTAACTCGATCGCCAACTTTAAGCTTATTATTGTCAGCAAAAATTCGCTCAATCTGGATCGTTTGATCGTCAAACTCTGTTTGACCATCAAAAAAAGCAATTTTATTAAACTGACGATTGTTCTTAAACAATCGAACTACCGCTCGATTGCTTGATTTTTTACCAAGATCAATATCCAAGTTTAAATTAAAATTCTCCCGATATTCAACCTGATTATCAGCAAAAGCCTTGGCCTGTTCGGCTGTCAGTGGCTGATTGAAAGTTAATTGACCATCTTCAACTTGGCCTGATTCTAATGAATCATAATAAGTCTGCTTAATCGATTGCTGTATCGAAAAAAAGCTAGTATTAAGCATGATCGTCAAAATCGCAAACAAAGCCACAATCAAATAACGACTTTTGTTCTGCCATAGCTCGCGTTTGATTCGTTTATGTAAAGGATTTTTCATAAATCTTACCAATCTAATTTATCAGCCGACAAAACTTGTTTATTTTGTTTATCTTCAACGATCACTCCATCATGCAATTTCAGAATTTGATGTGACATTTTAGCAATCGCCGTGTTATGAGTGGCGATCACAATCGTCGTGCCATAATCTTGGTTAAGTTTTTGGAGCAAGCCGAGCACGTCTTTACCAGTCTGATAGTCAAGTGCGCCAGTTGGTTCATCACAGAGCAAGACTGTTGGTTGTTTAACCAAAGCTCGACCAATCGCCGTTCGCTGCTGCTGACCACCTGATAATTGATTAGGGAATTTACGTTGATGCTCAGTCATGCCCAGATCTTCAATCAATTGACTCAAATTAAGCGGATTTTTACTCAAATAAGCTCCGACTTCGATATTCTCTGCGACCGTTAAGTTTGGCACTAAATTATAAAATTGAAAAATAAAACCTAGCTCCTGACGACGATATTTTGACAATTGCCTATTTGATAGTTTAGCCAGACTAAACTGACCAACCTGGACTTGCCCGCTATCAGCCGTTTCAATTCCGCCAATAATATTAAGCAAAGTTGACTTACCTGAGCCACTCGGTCCGAGCAAAGTACAAATTGTTCCTCTTTTAATCTGGCAAGACAAACCTTTTAGAACTTTGTTTTGGTTACCCCCCGAACCATAACTTTTCTTAAGCCCCTTAATTAAAATCAGATTTTTATCGTTTTGTGACTTTTTAGTCATAGAATTCCCTTCAAAAACAAATAATACTATTATTATTTTACTATGGTTTTTATTGTTTAGCAATTGCTTGCTTTTATAGTTCAAAACAGTTATTATATAAACATAAGTTTAATTAACAAAAAGGAGAAACATGCGGACGCGCAAAAAAATTTTAACCTTAGGACTGTCTTTGACCGGACTGTTCTTAGCTATTTTTGGTATTGGTGCAATAACCAGCCAGCATCACAATCAGCAAGCCAGTGCAGCTGATCAAACAATTATCATCGATCACTCTTCAGTCGATCTTTATGACGATATTCCTCAAAGCTATATCGATCAAGTCAAAAATATGCGACTCAATATTATTGGTGAATCGCATTCTCGCGGTTATGGCGAAGGTGCGGAAGATTTAGAAGCTATAGATAATAAATTCGCTACAACTCACGGCAATTCACCAGTTGCTGCCAACAATACCTTACGAATTGATCACGGTTATTCAGCAAATCAAAATGGTTCTTATTCTAATTATAATGGTGAAAATATTTGGTTTACTAATGCAGCTAATCAACAAAAAGTCAAAGATTACATCAATTGGAGTAATACTAATAGTAGTGCTTTTCCAATTGATGTGATTGGTTTTGGCTGGTGCTGGGATTTAAACCAAGGTGCAGCAACCACTAATCCCGATCCTGTTTATAATGTTCATTGGTATGGCAGTTCCGAAGGTGGACCTGAAGGTAATAAATCTTGGGGTCTAGATGCTGCTGATACAGCCGAGACAAGTAATTCTATTAACATGGATAGTTACATTGCTGCAACCGAAGGATACCAAACTTATATTGATTCCCAGAATCAAAGCACCAAAGTATTCTTCTCAACTGGACCAGTTGATAACGATGGTCCTGACAACACTGGCGAACGTGGTTATCAACGTTATTTAAAACACCAACATTTGCGAAACTATATCACAGCTAATGGTGGCATCTTATTTGATTATGCTGACATTCTATCTCATAACGACGCCGGCACTCTTGCCACCGAAACTTGGAGTGGTCATGATTTTCCAATTATTCATCCTGACAATGAATCTGGCAATGGAGGAGCACACATTGGCGAAAATGGTCTTTTGCGACTAGGTAAAGCCACTTGGGTAATGATGGCCCGAATCGCAGGTTGGGACGGCCAACCAGCTAGTGGTGATACCACAGCGCCAACTGTCAACATCTCCTACTCAAACACCAATCCAACCAATCTAGATGTAGTTTTGACTATGACTACGGATGAAGCTGTCCAAACACCTACTGGTTGGACTAAAGTTAGTGACACTGAATACACCCTAACCGTAACTGAAAACACCAATGGTGAACAAATTGTTACTGTGACTGACTTAGCTGGTAATAGCATTGATGCTAATTATGAAGTTACTAACATTGACAAAGAAGCGCCAACCGCAACTGTCGCCTACTCAACTACCGAGCCAACTAACCAAGACGTTAAAGTCACTCTTACCGCTTCGGAAGCAATCGAAACCCCAACCAATTGGACAAAATTAAGCGATACTAAATACAAAATTTTTGTTGATCAAAACACTAGTGGGACTGAAACCGTTACCATTACCGACCTTGCTGGCAATACAGCTGGCATTAATTATCAAGTTGCTAATATTGATAAGACCGCACCAACTGTGACTGTTAGTTATTCAACTACTAACTTGACTAATCAAAATGTGACAGTTTCTATTACCGCCAATGAATATCTAAAAGACATCAGTGGCTGGAATAAAGTTACGGCTCAAGAATTCACTAAAGAATTTACCAAAAACAAGACTAAAACTATAACCGTCAAAGATTTGGCTGACAACAAAACTAACGCTCAAATCGAAATAACCAATATCGATAAGCAAAAACCAACCATCACTCTAAACGGAACTAAAAAAATTTTCGTCATCCAAAATCAATCATTTACTGATCCAGGAGCAACTTGTTCCGACAATCATGACGATGCTTGCACAGTTAATGTTAGTGGTGATACAGTTGACACAGCGGTCGTTGGCACCTACACCATAACTTATGACGCGACTGACCAAGCTGGCAACGCAGCCACTCAAAAAACTCGAACAGTTAAAGTTTCTCCAGATAGCGATAACGACGGTTTGACCGATCTTGAAGAAACTAATTATGGCACCGACCCTAATGATCCTAACTCAATCATTGTCAAAACTATTTCTTTGGACGAAAAAAATCAGCCAAAAGAAATCGCCAAAGCAAAATTAGAAGTCAAAGCTGGTATGTGCAACCACATCACCAAATTCAAAACCGTTTCCGGCAACGTCAATCCAAGCGAAAAAGACATCAACGTAATCGGCGGCCTTGATTTCGAACTTCATTGTGCTGACCAAACCGAATCAGCCGATGTTGAAGTTACTCTTAGCGACAAGTTTGATGATTTGACTAAAGTTCGCGTTTACAAGAAAAACGGCAATAACTTAATTAATATTACTGAACAAGTAACTCTAACCAATACTAATGGCAAAACTGTCTTAAGCTACAGCCTATCCGACAATGGAGCATGGGACGAAAGTAATACTAATATGGTTATCAAAGATCCAATCTATTTTGGTATCAAAGGCGATAGCAGTCTGCCAAACACTGGAGAAATGGCAAAAACAGCCAGTCCATTAATTATAACAAGTGCCCTATTAATTGGTGCTTATATAGCAATTAAAAAATAATTAGTTACCTCAAAAATCCAGCTTCAATGGCTGGATTTTTTGTTTGAATAACTATCGTTCAATCTAATTTTATCAATTGATTTAATAATTATTTTAAATTATAATTAAACCATAAACGTATTAATTAAAGAAAGGGAAACATGGACAATAATAAATTCCAACCAACTAAACCCAAGCAAAGCAAAATAGTTCCTATTATTCTGCTAATTATTGGTTTATTAGTTGGTCTTGGCAGTGGTTATGGTATTAGCTTACTCAATAAATCAACTGAATCAAAGACTGAAAATAATATAAAGACAGAACAAGCTCCTGTGCCAAAAAAGAAACTATCCGACTTAACAGAAGCTATTTTAAATAGTAAAGAAAATTCTTACATCAATTTAAGAGCTTTCAAATCTGCTCATATTTTCAAAGGCGAACAACCACTTACTTCATTATTGGTAGATAGCATATCTTTTGAAGACGAACATCGTTTCGAAGATGAAAAATTTTTAATGAAAGCTAAACAAAATTTCATTAATATGCTTGAAAAGCAAAGCTTAAAATTCATCAAAAAGCAAACTGACGATGCTGATGATATCACAAAATTTGAAAATAATATCTACCAAAACCAAGACTTTACTTGTGATTTAACTGTCTTCAATAGCTCTGGTATGCGACGATTAGAGTTAGCTTGCGTTGATACGGAAGAATACAATAAAACCATTGAAACATTTGCTAAAATCTATGATGATTTAAAATCAGCTAAAGATAATCAGGACATAGAAAAGTATGAAAAATCTTTCTATCTTAAAGACTTGCGTGACGGAAAAACAAATGGTTATAAAATCGTAGAAATCGGAGCACCTGCAGCATCTTCGACTTTTTATCGAACACCAGACGGAAAATGGCATCACAGTCCAATTTACGGCTTCAACAGACCTTTAAAATGCTCTGATTTCTCTGAAGACGCCAAAAAAGCTTTCTTCAAAAACGGCAAATGCATTGAGCCAAAAGAGACTTTAGACAAAATTAAAGCCGATATCAAAGATCAATTCAAAAAAAGTATGAAAAAGAGCTTGATCAAGCTTTAGACACTACAGGCTTTAGCCCAATTAGCGTTGAAGATGGCGAAACCGAAGGTTATAAAGTTCTAAAATTAGGCGTTAAATTAGAAAGTATGGGGGCTATTTATTACTTTATCAAACACCAGAAGGCAAATGGAATATTTCAGCTGATGACAATGGTTATCCAACCTGTAAAGAATTTTCTGAAGATGCCAAGAAAGCCTTTTTCAAAGACGGCAATTGTTTTGAATACGACGGAGTCGCAATACCTAGTCTATTATAATAATTATTTTAAAACCCGTCCGACAAGGACAAATTAATAACTATTAAAAGAAAGGAAATGAAATGGAACAACCACAAAACAATAATAAAACCAACTTAATACTATTTAGTATCATCGCTCTATTAGTCGGTCTAGGTGTAGGATACGGAATCGGACTAGCTACAGCTCCAAAAGACAATCAACTAGCTCAAACTAATGTCACAACCAAAGATGAAGATAGTGACAAAAAAGACAAAGTTGAGATTGTAAACGAGCAAAAAAGCCAAACCGAAAATATCAAACAAGATATGGTTTCAGAAGAAGACAAAAACGTTCTAGCAGAAGTCAAACCTGGCAAAACTCTTGGCTATAGAATTTTGAAAATCGACATTCCAGCAAACGAAAATGGTATGGGCGGCGGCTATCAACTTATTTATCGCAATCCAAGTGGAAAATGGTTCGCTTCAGCTCAAGGCAATGGTTATCCAACTTGTGATGAATTCACAGAAGACGCCAAAAAAGCCTTTTTCGAAAACGGTGAATGCGTCGAAACAGACAACCGAGTTGCAGAACCAGATATTCTAAAATAAAATACTCTATCTAAAAACCGCCGTTAACGGCGGTTTTTATTATACTTCATCTAAATCCAAGCTAGTCTGTTTAATCTGATCAATGTTTTGCTTGATTTTATTATTATAAACTGACTTTATAGCACGTGCCTTATCGGTCGTTAGTGTCCCCTGCTCAGCCAATTTATCAACTGCCGCCATCACCAAATGCCAACGACTAGTTTTATTTCTAATCATCATATCAAATGGCGAAGTAGTTGAGCCTTGTTCAATATAACCAGCAATCGAAACTCGACTTTTATCAGCATAATTAAACATTATCGCCTGCATATCTTGCGGAAAACCATGATAATTAACAATTATCGGCTTATCTTTGGTAAATAACTTATCAAAATCAGCTGGCGACAATTTATTATTGTCCGGACCAATCGCATTAGTCGACAAGCTATTGATATAAACGAATCGAATTTTAACTTCTGGCAATTCTTGGCTCAAGATTTGAGCCGCTTTAATCGCCTCATTAGCCACATAATCACCAGCCGCCGCCAAAACTACATCTGGCTGGCTAGCATCAAACGATTCTAATACGCTAGCACCAGCCTTAAGGTCACTCTTAGCTTGTTCTAAATTACGCCACAATAATTGTTCTTGTTTACCAGCCACAATCGCATTTATACTATTATTAGTCCGATAAACTTTATCTAAGCAAGCCAACATCATATTCTGATCAAGCGGAAAATAAACTGAACTATTTTTTTGTTGACGCAATAAACCACTGATAAAACTTGGCGATTGATGCGAAAAGCCATTGTGATCTTGACGCCAACCAGTCGAAGTCAACAAATAAACCATCGGTGCGACTGGCTTACGAAAATCGGTCGCTTGAGCTTGTTTGATAAATTTGGCATATTGGTCAACCATACTCAAAGCCACTGTCATAAAAGCTTCATAGCTAGTCATCGCCCCTACTCCACCAATCAAATTATAACCTTGATAGACGCCTTGCAAGACTTGTTCATTAAGCATCTCAATCACTTTACCGTCAGATGCCAAATAAGCGTCAAAATCCTTGACATTCATGTCCCAAGCCCGCCTAGTTTGACTAAACACTGCCTGTAAGCGATTCGAGGTAGTTTCATCTGGTGAAAATAGCCTAAAATCAGGATTTAGTTCAAACATCTTGGCCAAATATTGACCAGCCGCATACATCGATAACGATTTTTGCTGCTTCAAGCTGATTTTGGCAATGTCTGGTAATTTGAAATCTTCCGCTCCATTTGTGACCAATTTGTTCATCCCCATTCGACGCTTATAAATCGGCAAAATATCTTGAACAAAATCTTTAAATTGACCATCAAATAATTGTTCAAAATGATAAGATCGAAGCCAATTTTCTAGTTCAGCCAATTGAGCACTATCAGTTTTAGCCTTAGTCAAAACCACTTGATGCGACAAACAATTGCCCTCAATTTTTTGACCATCCAGCATTTTGACTCCACCAAGTCCTTTGGCCGAGCGAAAAACAATCATTGGCAACCTTCTATCCACACTCTGCTTATGACGAATTGATTCAATTTTAGTATAAGCTTCAGTCAAAGCCTGATTAAGACCATCATCGCCGACTTTATCATAATCAACAATCAACGGCTGATAACGCAAGCCCGAAAAATAGTCTACCAGCTCCTTATCGCTCATTCGACCAAAAATAGTCGGCGTCGAAATCTTATAACCATTAAGGTGCAAAATCGGTAATACTACTCCATTATGTTCAGTCGAAAACAATTTGTTCAACTGCCAAGCTGCTGCCAAAGTGCCAGTTTCGGCCTCACCATCACCAATCAAGCAAAAAGTCGTCAAATCAGGCTTGCCGATTACTGAGCCATAAGCCGTTGCCAAAGCATAACCCAATTCTCCACCTTCAGATATCACTCCTGGCACTTGAGGATTAGCATGCGAAGCGTAGCCATAAGGCCACGAAAATTGTTGTGCCAAATAACCAATTCCACTTTCAGTCAAATCAGCCTGAGAGTCAGCTTGTGACAAAGTTTCTTCCAAAAACAAATTAGCCTGCAAAGCCGGAAAACCATGCCCCGACCCAAGCACAAATAACGAATTATCGATATTTTGCTGTTTGATAAGTAATGACAAATGAGCATAAATAATATTTATCCCCGGGCAAGTACCAAAATGCCCTAATAATCGTGGTTTAATATCAGCCGAAATCAATGGTCGTTTTAACAAAAAATTATCCTGCAAAAATATTTGTGCCACTGACAAATAATTAGTCGCTCGAATAAACTGTTCTAAACTTTGTTTGGTTTTTTGATTAAGCATATGCTTATTATACCAAATCCAACATCAAAAATCGACTCAGACATCTGAGCCAATTTTTTAATTTCAAAATTTTTGCACTAGCCTACTAGCTCAACATTTTCAATCTGATGAGCCAGTTTCTTGCCAAAAGTATAAAGTGGTTTTGATTTGTCAAACTCAGCTTGAGCTGCCAAATAACAATCTTCAAAGCTAAGACTCAAATGATTAACAAAATCATCAAGCGCCAATAGAACTAAATCATCAGTAATCAATTTGCTATTTGATAATAGCCCCCTAATCACAACTGCGATATCAGTTCGCTTCATCTTATAGTTTCGTTCCAGAACAAATATTATTTCTATCAGAGCCAAGTCACTAACTCGAAACTGACCTTCATAGTCCAATAATTGTCGAGCTTGCTGATGTTGAGATGGGATATCGTTCAGAATCAATCTCAACAATACACTTGTATCTAACGAACCTCTAATCATTTTATGTTCTCCTGACGATGTTTATTGTAATATTCGCTGACATCCTTAACTGGCTTAGCTGATAAATCAATTTTGCTCATCGCGAACTCCGTCACATCATCAAAATCCATTTGTTTTGATAGTATTATTTCTTGATTATCAAAATCATAACTAACCGTTAGTTGATCTGATTTCTTGATTCCTAATCGGCGTCTAATCTCAGCTGGAATAGTCACCTGACCTTTTGAGCTAATTGTAATTGTATTCATGTCTTACATTATAGCATAAAGTAAGACAAAATACAACTTTGTCTTACTTTTAGTCACTATTTCTTACTAAATGAGTTAAGGACGAATTAGACAACGAACTGCAAGGCCTCGATACTTAATATTGCTATACGAGCCTGGAGTAACATATCTTATGTATAAATAATAAACTCCATTGTAGGAAGAAAAAACGGTAGAGGACCAATAATAACCACGCGAGCCAAGACGACTAACATTAAAATCATAATAACCAGATAAAATACCTTGGAAAGCATTAGCTGGTCGCCATAATGGATAGTAAGTTGGATGTTGGTTGGTATTTGATTCAGCCGAAAGCCCAGTAGTTGGCGGGGCATTGTCTCCTGTATCATCATGCATGGCTGAGTTAAGAATAGCTAAATCTGAGTTATAGGTTGAGTCTTGAGCAGTTAAACCACCACCAGTTGGCAACTGCCACTTATTGGCAGCTGGATTAGTGTTGGTTGAGTTTGAGTTATTAGGACAAATATTGCCTGTAGCTTCACCTGAACCTAATGAATAAGTTCCAGTACCACCAGTAGCAGTGTACCAATTATATAAGTAGCCATAACAGTTAGCTTCGGCTCCTGGGGAACAGCCGTTGGTTGAATTGCCTGGGTCTTTGTAACGGTAAACATTTAATTCAGCATCATTCCAACCACCACTATTAGGATGTTGCCCATCATTAGTCATATATTGTCCTGAAGCTGGCTCTACCCATGAATTATCTGCATAACGTAGATTATCTATCATCCAGCATTTATCATCAGCCATTTTTTTGACTCGGTAGGTTCTAGGTTGTGATTCTCCTTTGGATATTCTAGTGTCAGTTAGGACTATAGCTTGGCCTCTTTGTAGGTTATTACATTCTGTGGATGTGAAGTCTTGCATATTGCCTTGGGAATTGTTGTTATAGGTTAGTTCTATGTTATTGTTTGAGGTATAGCTTGGAGTAGAAACAGTGACTGCTTGATTAGTATTGTGATTGTGGGGTGGGACGGTACATCTGATTAGGTTATTGCTTATTAGTTTATAGCTTTGACAGTCTTGGTTACCTACTTGGACTGAGTTAATGGTTTCACAAGAATCAAAGTTAGAACCTCTAATATAGATATCACCTCCTCGGGTGTTAGTAATTGGGGAGATAGAGTTAATAATTGGAGTGGCGTTCTTAGTTCCAGTCTTAATAGTCCTATCACCAGCATAGAATAGCTTGCCTTGACAGACATCAGAGGCTTGGGCTAGGTTAGTAGGATTGTTATCATTGTTTGGTAGCCAGGTTGAAGCTGTAATTATTCTATTCCAGTAAGTGCCTAGATCAGGA
>PDWI01006809.1_pt1 | contig 14213 bp, 11 predicted proteins | sample 1430891 | NCBI WGS metagenome assembly PDWI01 (sample SAMN01162508, study PRJNA174530) | Oral metagenome, whole genome shotgun sequencing project. | biome: Marine environment; feature: Marine mammal; material: Swab sample of the gingival sulcus; isolation source: swab sample of gingival sulcus...
CTGAAAATAGGACGCTTTTGCAAGTTGAGATGTCAGATGCAGAACAAGCAGAGGAGATTTTTACAATGTTAATGGGTTCTGAAGTTGAGCCCAGGAAAGCTTTTATACAGCAGCAGGCTAAAAGCGTGCGCTGGTTAGATATATAGGGAGAAGGAAAGAATGGTAGGAAATATTCAGTCTATAGAACTAGAGCAGGAGATGAAAACCTCCTATATTGAGTATGCTATGTCTGTAATTGTTGGTCGTGCTTTGCCAGATGTTCGTGATGGCTTAAAACCAGTGCATCGTCGAATTCTTTTTTCAATGAATGAACAAGGCATGGTCGCCGGCAAACCATTTAAAAAATCTGCACGTGTGGTCGGTGACGTGCTTGGTAAATATCATCCACATGGTGACTCAGCTGTTTATGATGCTTTGGTTCGTATGGCACAAGACTTTTCTTTGCGTTATCCCTTGATAGATGGTCAAGGAAACTTTGGCTCTATAGATGGTGATGGTGCAGCGGCTATGAGGTATACAGAAGCTCGTATGACAAAAATGTCTAATGAGCTTTTGCAAAATATTGATGAAAAAACAGTGGATTTTATGCCAAATTTTGATGAGTCTTTGGAAGAGCCAACGGTTTTGCCTTCTCGTTTGCCTGGGTTGTTGATAAATGGTTCAGCTGGTATTGCTGTTGGGATGGCAACCAATATCCCTCCACATAATCTTTCAGAAGTCTGCGAAGGCATTGTTGCCTTAATTGATAATCCAGAAATTGATGCTGAAGAGTTGATGAAATACATCAAAGCGCCTGATTTTCCAACAGGAGCTAATATTTGTGGGTTAGAGGGGGTTGCTAAAGCCTATCGTGAGGGCAAGGGTTCGGTTACTATTAGGGCCCAAGCATCTGTTGAACCCGCTCCTCATAAAAAAGATCGTCAATGCATAATTATTAAAGAGCTTCCTTATCAGGTTAATAAATCCAACCTGATTGTTAAGATAGCCGAGCTTGTGCATGAGAAAAAAATAAAAGGCATTTCAGACCTTCGTGATGAATCTGGCCGGCAGGGAATGCGTATTTATATAGAAATTAAAAAAGATACCCGTCCAGAGGTTGTTTTAAATCAACTTTACAAACATACCCAGCTACAAACGAATTTTGGTATCAATATGCTAGCAATTGTTGGTGGTGTGCCAAAGCTATTGACGCTTAAGGAAGTGTTAGAAGAATTTGTTAAATTTAGAGAAGATGTTGTTAATCGTCGTACCCAGTTTCGTTTAGAAAAGGCAAAAGCTCGTGCTCATATCTTAGAAGGGTTAAAAATAGCACTGGCTAATTTAGAAGAGGTCATCAAGCTGATTAAAAATTCAAAAGATACAGCTGAGGCCAAGGTGGCTTTGGTTAAAAAATTCAAACTTTCAGAAATTCAGGCTCAAGCTATTTTAGACATGAAGTTATCTCGTTTAACCAATATGGAGACACATAAAATAGAAGAAGAATACAAAGAGCTGCTGGCGTCTATCAAAGATTTTGAAGATATCCTCCAAAAAGTAGAGCGCCGGATGAAGATAATCAAGGAAGAAACTATAGAAGTGTTGGAAAAGTATGGAGATGAAAGAAGAACACAGTTATTGAATAAAATAGAGGATCTTTCGGTAGAAGATTTGATCCCAAATGAGCAAGTGGTTGTGTTGCTGACAAAAAATGGTTATGTGAAAAGATTGCCAGCAAAAACCTTTAGGAACCAATCTCGTGGTGGAAAAGGTGTCATTGGTATGCAAACAAAAGATGAAGATGAAATAGATTCTCTTTTTGTTACTTCAACACATAGCTTTTTAGCTATTTTTACCAATAAAGGAAAAGTATATCGTTTTAAGGTTCATGAAATCCCTGATGCTAGTAGAAACAGTAAGGGGCAATCTATTAATAATATTGTTATGTTAGAGGAAGATGAGCATGTGACGGCAGCAATTGATGTGAAGGATTTTAATGACGAAACCCAATTTTTTATTATGGCAACCAAGGGTGGGGTTATTAAAAAGACAGCTGTTAGCCAGTATGCTAATATTCGCAGCAATGGGGTTATCGCTATAAACCTAGATGAAGGGGACTCGCTCAATTGGGTTAAGAAAAGTGACGGCACTAGAGACGTAGCGATGGTTACCAAGTTGGGGTTGATAATCCGTTTCCATGAGACAGATGCCCGACCTATTGGGCGTACGGCTCGTGGGGTCAAAGGAATCAATTTGGCAAAGGATGATGCTGTGGTTTCAATGGATGTTATTCATCCTGAAGAAGAGTCTACCCGGTATGCGTTAATTGTTACTAAACAAGGGTATGGTAAGAGGACCTTGTTTACTGAATATCGTGCACAAGCTAGAGCCGGCAAGGGTGTTAAGGTAATGACTTTGCGTGCTAATGATGAAGTTTGTATGATGTGTATAGTTCAAGAAAGTAATGATCTTATGGTTGTAACCCAACATGGGACAGTTGTTCGCCAAAAAACAAAAGATATTTCTGTACAAGGGCGTGCAGCCAAAGGTGTTATTGTTCAACGGCTTATGGCTGGGGACGAGGTTGCAGATGTTGCTGTGATTAAGAAAATAGAAGAAGAGCCAATGGTTGTTGAAGAGACTTCTAAAAAAGAGAGTAAAGCTGATCAGCCAAGCTTGTTGGAATAAAGATGTTGAAGAGTTTTCTAAGACTGGAGCCGACAGGGAGAATTGAACTCCCGACCTACGCATTACGAATGCGTTGCTCTACCAGCTGAGCTATGTCGGCTTAGCGTTTTAATTCATAAAGATAACGGGCTAAGAGTTTTCTACCTTTGACAGATAGTTTTCTTTGGTATGTTTTTCCTGATAGCTCAAAGGTAACCAAGTGATAGGCTGGGTTAAGCGAAAAGTAGATTTTTTCAGGGGAGATAAGCTGGTCTTCTTCATAAAACATTAGATATCCAGAGAATCTCTTAGGAATGCTGTGAGCTTTTCTTAATTCGATAGACTTTGTAAGAGTATTTAGGGTTGTTGGCATTTTTGATTCGATGGGAATAAGCGTCTGCTTTGCCCCGTCACTCTCATAAAAAGTTACCTCTACCTTTGTTGCCTTTTTTAGGTTTTTACGAATAAGGAAGTCTGCGCTATACCTTTGAACTACAGCTATCAAAGTCAATAGGGATACGATTATAGCAACAACTATGGAACGATTTTTTTTGGAATCTAAAAAAGACATTCTTTCCTCCCCCTTGATGTTCTAATTCCATTTTACAGCAGTTGTGTTAAAATCTCCACCATGGAAAATATTGTTTATGAAAAAAAGTATGATGTAATTGTGGTTGGCGCTGGACATGCAGGTATTGAGGCGGCGCTAGCTTCAGCACGTATGGGTAGAGAGACTTTGTTGTTAACTATTTCTTTGGATACTATTGGGCGGATGTCTTGTAATCCGGCAATTGGGGGCCCAGCCAAATCTCAACTTGTTTCGGAAATTGATGCTCTTGGTGGCGAGATGGGTAAAGCTGCAGATGCGACTTATTTGCAAATGAAATTATTAAATACCTCTAAAGGTCCCGCAGTTCAGGCTCTTCGTGCTCAATCTGATCGCAAAGAGTATGAGGCTTATATGAAGAAAGTTGTAGAAAATCAGGAGCTTTTGGATGTTAAGCAAGGTGAGGTTATTGAGCTTGTTTTAGATGGTAAAAATTTTTCAGGTGTTCGAGTTTCACAACAGTTTACATATCTTGCGAAGGCAGCCGTTTTGGCAACAGGAACTTTTTTGGATGGAATGATTTTTACTGGTATGGAAGGTATTTCGGCCGGACGGGCTGGAGAACCTGCAGCAAACAGGCTTACAGGAGCACTTAACGCCATAGGGGTTCGTACTGGTAAGTTAAAAACAGGAACGGTTCCTCGCCTTGATAAGCGGACAATTGATTTTTCCAAATTAGAAGAAGCTCCTGGGTTAAGTAATCCAAGACATTTTTCTTTTGATGTTTCTGCAAGGCCACGTCCACAACATCTGTGTTGGCTTACGCGCACTAGCTTGGAAACACATAGGATAATTTTAGACAATCTTGATAGGTCACCTTTGTATCAGGGGGCGTTTAGTGGGACTGGACCAAGATATTGTCCGTCAATAGAGGATAAGGTTGTTAGGTTCTCAGATAAGGAGTCTCATTTGTTGTTTTTGGAGCCAGAAGGGGTGGAGACTAATGAGATGTACCTGCAAGGTTTGGCGACATCTTTGCCTTTGGATGTTCAAAAAGCAGTAGTTAACTCTTTGCCAGGACTAGAGCAGGCTGAGATTATGCGCCCTGGATATGCGATAGAATACTCATTTATTTTCCCAGAACAGCTTAATCGTACACTTATGCTTGACGAATTTCCTGGTATTTTTTCAGCAGGGCAACTCAATGGAACTAGTGGCTATGAGGAGGCGGCAGCACAAGGCTTGTTGGCGGGAGCTAATGCTGCTCTGTTTAGTTGTGGCCAGGACTTGCTTACTCTTTCTCGAGAAAATTCATATATTGGCACCCTAATAGATGATTTAATTACCAAAGAAATTAGGGAACCCTATAGGATGCTCACGTCTCGTTCTGAATACCGACTTTTTTTGAGACAGGATAATGCAGATCTTCGCTTAAGCGCTTTGGGGAGGAGAATAGGTCTTGTTTCTGAAGAAAAAGAGGCTGTTTTTGTAAAAAAAAGACAGAACATAGAAAAAGAAATAGAAAACCTTAGAAAAAATAGGGTGAAAATATCAAAAAAAGAGGAGCATTTGTTAAAAAATTCTGGAGGAGCCATAAAAAGTGGGACAACTTTTTTTTCCTTTTTACAAAGACCACAGCTTAGCTATGATGGCTTACTTCAATATGGCTATACTCCTGCAATAAAATTGTCTGATAATGAAAAAGAAACGCTTTCTATAGAGGTTAAGTATGAAGGCTATATTGCAACGTTGAGAGAACGAATAGTTAATGAGGATAAATTGGCTAAAAAGAGACTTTCTAAGCAGATAGACTATTTTTCAATAACTGGTCTGAGGAATGAAGCAAAAGAAAAGTTGGCTAAAATTTTGCCAGACAGTGTTGCTCAAGCTAAGCAAATTGCTGGCGTTAATCCTGCAGATATTGCTGTTTTGTTGGTATGGTTAAAAAAGAACCAAAAGAAAAACTCTTTGGCAAATGAGGTGCAGCGTGAAGGCTGAGGTCTTGAGCTCTCCCGAGCTGGAAAATTTAGCTGGCTTAAATGACTATCTAGAGTTTTTGTTTGATAAGAACAAAGAGTTAAATTTGATTGCGCGAACTTTAACCAAGGATATTTTTTGGGAAGAGATGATAGTCGACTCTTTGTATATTAAGGAATTTTTACCTGTTGGATCCATGGTGTTGGATATTGGCAGCGGGGGAGGGGTTCCTGTGATTCCTTTGGCTGTCGAACGCCCAGACTGTCAGTTTTTTGCCGTAGATTCCATCTCTAAGAAATGCCAGTTTTTGGAAGAAGTAAAGGTGCGACTAGCTTTAGCATCTTTGAATATAATAAATGATAGAGTTGAGAACATTGCTTTGGTTAAAAAAGGTCAATTTTTAGTGGGGACAGCTAAGGCTGTGGCTGAATTGCCTGTTCTTTTGGAGTATTTTGCTCCTTTGATTGAAAGGGGTGGGCAGTTATTTTTATTTAAGGGAAGGGCTTATCAGGAGGAACTGAAAAGAAGCTCTCATGCTTTGGCTGAGACAGGCTTTACTTTGAGCAACCTTTACACTTATTCCTTGGCAGGAAAGCCAAGATATATTTTGCGATTTTATAAAGAAAACCTTTCTTTGGCTAAATTTCCTAGAGCTGTTGGGGAGGCAAAGAAAAATCCGCTTTAGTTTGTTTCACGTGAAACATTCGGTCCGTTTATGATCCTTTTTCTGTCTTTGCTATCGATTGGTATTTTAACGCCATGTTTTTTGAAATCGTTTTCAACAGTTTCTGATACAAATGCGGTTGTTTTTTGTGCCTGGTCCCCGAAGATGGCTTCGAAACCATATACGCCCCAGGTGAAATCAGAAGTTGTTACTGTGTATCTTTCTTTTTCTTTATGAAAAGTAAGCTCTTCTAGCTGATATTCTCCAGGATTTCCTGCTACAGTATAAGAGATGCCAGAAACCTGTAGAAACAGTTTTTCATTTAAAGCAGCAAAATGGTCTTCTTCAACTCGTTCATTTAACAAGTCTATTTCTCTCAAGATAATCTCTTCTATTTGTTGTTTTGTTGCTTCAACGGTTATGCTAATATTTTCTCTGAAGGGGAGCAGCTTGTCTACTATTTCTTCGGCATCTTTTTCTGCAAGGTCTCTATTTATATGTGCTCTAATAGTTCCAGCGTTTATTATGGCGATATCTGTTCCCTGTTCTCTACAAATGGCGTCGGCAATTGCTGATCCAGTGGCATTTGATGAAAAATAGTCGGGGCAAAGAAAGCTTATCCCAACCTTTTTGTTTTCTATTGGATAATTTCTAAAGTTCTTTGCTAGTGTTTCTTCATGTAGTCTTGATGTTCTGATATTTGTCAATGTCGTACTCTTGTCTGCGAAAAACGTGGCAACCCCTAACGCTGATAGGTTGACTCCTGAGTGCAGAATTCGACCATTGTTTATTATTGCGCCAATGGCGGGGGTGCAAATGTGATTGTGTCCACCAAGAATAACATATTCTCCTCGGGAAAGTAGCTTTTGTTCTTCTAAAAAGGGGACAAGTTCGCAGTCACTAGTTATGCCTCTATGTGACAAGAATACGAACTTTTCAATATCTTTTTTGCCTTTGACATCTCTGATGATATTTTTGATTTCTTTCCTAGCCTCTTCTTTGCTTTTGAAAGACACATTTCTTTTCTTTGCTGAGAATTCTCTTTGAGGGAAAAAGCTGTCTCCGATTACGCAGTAGTTGCTATTCTTTGAGCCAAAGATATCGTAGCTTGGAAAGACTTGTTTTCCATTTTCTAGGTAGCTAATGCAGATGAAGTTGATAATTTGTTTCAGGTTCGCCAAGGCTTGACTAGAAATATAAGCCTCATGGTTTCCTATCGTTGAGGCTAATAGATGTGTTTTGTTGATGAGTTCGTAAACATCTTCCGGATTTTCTCCATAGTTGTGCTTGAAATCCCCGACAGCAAAAACTCCATCAAAGGGAAACAGGCCTGAGTTGATAACGTTTGCTACTCTGTTTATTTTTCTTTGTGAGACTTCGTGGAGGTCTGGCAAGAGGCCTATTGTTAAAACAGTTTCTTTAGTGGCAATAATTTTCCTCATATCTTTCTCCTCTATTCTTTTCTATACTGTATCTCATCGAAGAAATCTGCTCTTTGTTTCATTTTTATTTGCTGTAAAATGTTTCATGTGAAACATTTTTAGTTGAGAGTGGTTTTAGGGCTTTTGTTAGTGTAGACAGTTTTTAGCAAAAAGAGTATAATTTTTTTATCAATTTTAGGGAGTTTTGCTGTGGCGAGAATGGTTGCTGTTGTTAATCAAAAGGGAGGGGTCGGAAAGACTACGACTACAGTTAACATGGGGGCTCATTTGGCAGAAATGGGCCAAAAAGTTTTGTTGGTTGATATCGATTCTCAGGCCAATGCTACTAGTGGAGTGGGGATAGACGTCTCTAAAATAGGGGAAACTGTTTACGAGCTGTTCTTAGATGGTAGTAAAATTCTAGATGTTCTTTACCCGACAGCTGTTGATAATTTGCATATTATTCCTTCTTCTCCTCATTTAGCTGGAATTGCTTCAGAATTAGCGGGAGCAGAAGGGCGTGAATTTTACTTAAAGCAAGCTCTTGCCGCAGTAGAAGATGCCTATGACTTTATTTTGATTGACTGTCCTCCCTCTCTCGGTATTTTGACAATTAATGCGCTGGTTGCCGCAAAAGAAGTTATGGTTCCTGTTCAGTGTGAGTTTTATGCCTTAGAGGGTCTGTCTCGACTGGTTCAGACTATCAATATAGTTAAGGAGCGGGTAAATCCAGAGCTTGCTCTTTCAGGGATTGCCTTAACTATGTTTGATTCTAGAACAACTCTTAGCAAAGAGGTTGAAAAAGAGACTAGAAACTATTTTAAAGAAAAAGTTTTTCAAACTGTTATTCCCAGAAATGTCAGAATAAGTGAGGCGCCTAGTTACGGGCAGCCTATAACTGTCTATGCGAAGGATTCTGCTGGAGCACAGGCCTATGTCTCGTTAGCTAAGGAGGTATTAACAAATGGATAAAAAAGGATTAGGGAAAGGAATTGATGCTCTTTTTTCAGCGCCTATTCCTCCTGCCCATAATGAAGAAAAAGGAGTTGTTTCCCCAATAGCTGCCCCCATGTCAGCAGGGAAGGCGATAGTTTTGCTGAGTGTAGACAAGGTTGTTCCCAACAAACGGCAGCCTCGCCAATACTTTGATGAAGCAAAGCTTCAGGAGCTTTCTGCTTCAATTGCCGAGCATGGTGTTGCTGAGCCAATAATTGTTCGGGCGATAGATGGCGGCAAGTTTGAACTTATTGCAGGAGAGAGAAGGCTAAGAGCGTCTAAAATGGCTGGGCTAAAAGAAATTCCTGCGATAATTAAATCTTTCTCCGATGAACAGGCCTTGGAAATTGCTATAATTGAGAATATCCAAAGAGAAGATCTTTCTGCCTTAGAGGAGGCAGAGGCTTACAAGGCCTTGATGAGAGAATTTGGGATGACACAAGACGTTGTTTCCAAGCGTGTTGGCAAGAGTCGTTCTTCGGTTGCCAATACTTTACGCCTCTTAGATCTTCCAGAAGAAATCAAAGAGTCTCTTCTTTCAGGAGAAATTTCAACCAGCCATGCTAGAACCTTGTTGTCAATAAACGGTCGTGAAGAAATGATTAACGCATGGAAAGACATTGTTAACAATAAGAGAACGGTCCGTGAGGTTGAATCTCTGGTGTCAAGTAATAAGAAACCGGCCTCGGTGAAAAAAGCTCTTGCTTCTGAATTGGAGGATTTGCAAGGCGTTTTAAGTTCTCTTTTTGGAACTAAGGTTAAAATTTCTGGAAACACAGAAAAGGGCAAAATAGAGATTCATTACTTCTCTAGAGAGGATATAGAGCGAGTAATTGAACTTTTAGCAGAAGACGATGCATAGTTTTGAATGTTTAGAAATATATAAAAGAGGTTATGAACATTGCCGTTTGGAGATGTTTTGCTGTAAATGAGCCTTAAGGAGAGATATTTTGGAAGAAACTGTTACTCAAACTCAAAATAAAAAAAAGCAAGATGAAGCTAGTATTTATGATTCAATAATCGTTGGGGGAGGCTTTGCTGGCTTAACTGCAGCGATTTATTTAATTAGAGCAGGGCGTCGAGTCTTAGTTTTAGAAAGCAATGTTCCAGGAGGACAGATTACTACTAGTCATTTGGTTGAAAATTGGCCAGCAAGTTCCGAGCCCATTAGTGGGATGGAGCTTGGCGCCATCCTTGAAAAGCAGGTGAAAGATTTAGGGGTAGAGGTTGAATGGGGAATAGTTGATTCAATTGCTAAGTTGGACGACTTGTTTTTGGTGCAGACTGAAAGTAAGCAGCTTTTTGGGAAGACAGTGATTTATGCTGCAGGGGTTTCTCCCAAACCGTTAGGAGTAAAAGGGGAGGATGAGTATAGAGGACGAGGGGTTTCTTTTTGTGCAACTTGTGATGGCGCGTTTTATAAGGATAAGACGGTGGTGGTTATTGGGGGAGGTAATTCAGCTATCGAAGAAGCAATGTATCTTAGCAAAATAGTGAAGAAACTCTACATTATACATAGAAGAGATAAATTTAGAGCTGATATTGTACAAGTTAACAAGTTAAAATCAATTAATAATGTTGAATTTGTCTTGGATAGTGTAGTTGATGAACTTGTTGGTGAAAATGGTGCCCTTTCTGCTGTTTTGGTTAGAAATGTTAAGACAGAGGAGACTTCATTGATTAACTGTGAGGGGGCGTTCGTCTATGTAGGGATTATTCCTAATACTGAAATGATTGCCACAATGGTTAAGCTTAATGAAAGTGGTTTTGTTTTGGCAGGAGAGGATACTGCAACAGCTGTCAAAGGTTTGTTTGTCGCAGGGGATCTGCGCGCCAAGGTTTTAAGACAATTAGTAACGGCTGCTAGCGATGGGGCGACTGCGGCAACTATGGCCAATCATTTTTTAAACTAGGGTGTTCGTTCTTTTTATAAGAATTACGAGTATTTTTTTTGTAGCAGCTATTGGAGGTTTTTTTCATCTTCGGGAAAAACTAGATTTAGACTCAATAAACCGCTTAATCCTTTATTTAGCATCTCCTTGTCTGATATTTTATACGGTTTATCAACATCAGGATTCTATACAAACAATTTTCCAATATGGATTGGGAATGGGGCTAGTTATTGTAGGGATGCTAGTATTAACAAAGTTGATTTTTTGGGAAAAGGTTGGAGACAAAAGAAGTATTTTTCTAACCACAGGATTTATGAATACTGCCAACATGGGCTTTCCTTTGACTATTATTTTTTTTGGGGAGAAAGCTTTTCCTATTGCTGTTGTTTATGACTTAACAATGATAGTGGTTCTTTTTTCTGTAGGCGTTTCTATCCTTAACGGGAAAGGGGGCTTGTTCGGGGGGCTAAAGTTGCCTGCAATTTATGCTTTGTCTTTGGCCTTGTTTTTCCCGGCGGTTGGGATCTCTGTTCCCGAACTTATTTTGGACACTTGTCAGATGATTGGTGGATTACTAATTCCTCTTATGTTAATATCTTTTGGGGCTAGACTTTCTGAAGTTAAAATAGTCCCCAGCAAGTTGGCTTTGCCCCTTTTTCTCTCTTTTATCCGATTTATAGGGGGTATGATTGTGTCATTGGGAGTGCTACAGTTTATTTCTTTGTCTCTCTTGGCACAAAAGGTTCTAATTTTATATGCTATTTTGCCAGCGCCCATGATGAGCTTTGTCTTGGCACGAAAATATGGATTTGATGATCTTTTAGCTGCTGAAACCGTTTTGGTTAGTACGGTGCTTTCCTTTATCTATATTCCAATAGTAATGAGCTTTGTTGTGTAGATATTTTTTGAGACGACTTATTCCACAAATTTAATTATTAGTAGTAAAATATAACATAAGGAACAAGTGGGGTGGAAAATCATGAATAAAGAATTAGTGGCCTTAAAAGACGCTGGGGTTTTTACAGAAGAAGACATTTCGGAAGAGCTTATTGGTGTAGCTGGCTCCCAGAGGATATATCATCTTTATCGCAAAGGATTAATTAATGAAACTCGGTTTGAACAGTATTACAGAGATAAATTTAACTACCCAAATAGATCAGGAAAAGAAATTTTTTCTGAAGAGGCCTTAATGAACTTGCTCCCAGAGGGGCTGATGCGAGATTATTTTGTGTTGCCGCTGTCTTCAACGGAAACAGAGCTTGAGCTTTTAATGGCAGATCCTTTAGATTACGAGGCGCGAGAAATGGTTGAATCTCTCTCTGGCTTAACTGTCTCTCCTGTAATTGGCAATTTCAAAGAGATAGAAAGGTTTTTTGATTCTCATTTTAGCGTAGAAAATTCTATCAAAAATATTGTAAAAACCTTAGAGAGCAAAGATCTTTCAGCTATTTCTTTAAGTGGTATGGGGAAGCAAATTTTTGAAAGCACAGCTCATGCGGGACCTGTTTCCAAAATGCTGCATTTAATCATTTCCCAAGCAATTCAAGAAGGGGCTTCTGATATTCATTTTGAACCAACGGACAACTTTTTCCAGGTTCGTTTCCGTGTTGATGGAGTCCTTCACAAGGTCATGGATCTTCCTGAAATGACCATTAGCTCTTTAGTTACTAGCATTAAAATTTTGGCTAAGTTAGACATTGCGGAAAAAAGAGTTCCTTTAGATGGAGGGTTTCAAGCAAGAGTGCAAGACAAGGTTTTCGATATACGTGTTTCTACTTTCCCAGTTACTGTTGGGGAAAAAGTTGCCATGAGGCTTTTAGATAAAAAAGAGCTCAACTTTTCCATGTCTGAGCTGGGCATGTCAAAAATGGTTATTTCCCAGTTTGAAAGAATGATTCGTCAAAATTATGGAATTATTTTAGTAACAGGGCCTACGGGTAGTGGCAAAACCACCACGCTATATACAGCCTTGAACGAAATTAAATCTATAGAGAAAAACATCGTAACTATTGAAGATCCTGTAGAATACCATTTAGATATGATAAATCAATCTCAAGCCAATCCTAAAGCTGGACTGACTTTTGCCAAAGGCCTTCGGTCTGTTTTACGACAAGATCCTGACATTATTTTGTTGGGAGAAGTTCGTGATAAAGAAACTGCTGAAATTTCTTTTCAGGCGGCAATGACTGGGCACTTAGTTTTTACTACTTTACATACCAATGATGCCGCTTCTGCTATTACGCGCTTAATAGATATGGGCGTCCCTTCATATTTGGTCTGTTCTTCTATTATCGGGGTGCTTTCTCAGAGACTTGTTCGCAAGAGTTGCCCTCATTGTCAAGTTCCTTATGAATTGTCTGGACCAACAAAAGATTGGATTGCAGAGGAAGTTGAAAATAGTTGGTATTTAAAGGAGAAAATAGATCGTCTCGGAGGTTTGGCTTCAATTAAAACTAAGATAGCGACTGGCTGTGAGTTCTGTAAGGGAACAAAATACAGTGGGCGTGTAGGGGTTTTTGAATTGTTACCTTTTTCAGAAGAAGTTAGAAAACTAAGTCAGCAGCCTGATGTTACTTCAGGGCAAGTTAAGTCTTTGGCTAGGGAACAAGGTATGCTAACTTTTGTTGAAGATGGGATTGATAAAGTTTTAGCGGGAACAACAACTTTTGAAGAAGTCTCTCGTGTATTTAGGTAGTAAGGCCATGATGAATAAACACTTTGGAAAACAAAAAGTCAGGGAGGAAGCTCTAATCTCTTTTTTTCGGCAATTGTCTACGCTTATTAAAGCGGGCATTCCATTATTTCAGGCGTTAATCGTTGTTAGTGAACAAACAACGGATTCCCGGCTAAAAAAAATATTGGAGGGATTTAAATCAGGCCTTCGTGAAGGTAAATCTTTGGCAGAAAATATGGACGATTATCAGGAGGTTTTCTCTCCATTTATTGTGAGTACGGTATCTGTTGGGGAGGCAAAGGGTTCTCTTGGAGACTCACTAGATAGAGTTTCTCGACAACTTTTGAAAATTAGAGACCTCCGTAACAAGGTTCTTTCCGCATTGACTTATCCGGCATTGTTAGTAACGGTTGGTGTTGGCGTGTTGATAATTATGGCTGTTTTTGTTTTGCCTAAATTTATCGCTATTTTTGAGGAAATGGAGATTCGTTTGCCAGCACCAACCAGATTTATAGTAATGGTAAATCAATTCCTAAGTGCTCACTACTTACTTTTGTTTATTTTTCTTGTAATAGCAGCGGTTGCCGTGATCTTATCCTATAGAACAAATAGAGGGAGACACTTTTTTGATAGAGGAGTTTTGTCTTTTCCTATAGTGGGAAAGATTATGACAAGTGCCTATGCCTCTCGTTTTGGGAGTACGTTTGGTACCCTTTATTCAGGGGGAATTCCTATTTTAGATGCTTTGCAACTTAGCAAAGGAGTCTTTGGTAATGTGCTTTGGCAAGAAGATATTGACTCTATCGGTAATGCGGTTAAGCATGGTGAAAGTTTTGCGAATGCTGTTAGTCGAGCTAAAACCTTCCCCGCCATCTTGCGGCAGATGTTGGCGGTAGGAGCGGAGTCTTCAGCTATAGATTCGCTAGCGATTGAAGCCGCAGATTTTTATGAAGAAGAAGCTGAAAATATTTTACAAAAACAATTAGCCTTACTTGAGCCAATGGCCTTAGTTTTGATTGCTGTGGTGGTTGCCTTTATGGCTGCTGCTGTCTTGTTGCCAATGTTTAGCATGTCTAGTGGAATCCATACCTAAGTTGTTAAATATTGTTTTAGTTGAACCAGAAATTCCTCAAAACACGGGAAATATTGCCCGCACCTGTGCGGCAACAGAGAGCTGTTTGCACTTAGTGAAACCTTTAGGATTTTCTTTGGAAGATCGTTATTTGAAACGAGCCGGCTTAGATTATTGGGGGAAAGTGAAGATGGAGATCCATGACTCCTTTGATGAGTTTATGAAAAAGTATGGGAATAATCCATTGTTTTTTTTAACAACGAAGACAGATACTTTCTATACAAATATTTCGTATCCAAAAGATGCTTTTTTGCTTTTTGGAAAAGA
>PDWI01008705.1_pt1 | contig 14213 bp, 22 predicted proteins | sample 1430891 | NCBI WGS metagenome assembly PDWI01 (sample SAMN01162508, study PRJNA174530) | Oral metagenome, whole genome shotgun sequencing project. | biome: Marine environment; feature: Marine mammal; material: Swab sample of the gingival sulcus; isolation source: swab sample of gingival sulcus...
GTTAATCTGGTCACCGGTAAAATCAGCTGGCGCACGCGTCCGCCCTCGGTGCGCTTGACCAAGGTCGAGGCGGTTTTAGAAAGCCTGCGCACACTGGGCCTGCAACGCTTTATCCGCAATAAAGAAGAGGTCAACAAAGACGCCATGCTGGCCGAACCGGAAATCGCTCAAACCGTTTCCGGCGTGTCAATCAACACCAATGTCGAGGACTTTGTTATTGAACCGTTTGAGCAAAACGTGGAGGGGTAAGTGATGAAACAACCAATTAAACCTATCGCGGTGGTTGTGGGCCATCCGACATTTTTAACCCGCCTTAAATGGCAATTATACAGCACTTCAATGGGGCTTAGACTGCTTTGGAAACTGCGGGGCGGTTAATTCGCTGGATAGTTTAATCACCAATGCTGAAGCATCAGCGGCAGTTATTGCCGCTGCCGGGTTAAGTGGCGAACTGGGAAAGCTGGTTATTCGCTATTGCGGGCTTTTTCGCCCGGTGAAAACCCAGCTTACATTTGCACGACTAAGCACGCTTATTAATGAACTGCTGCCGCACATGCAATCACAGCGGCTGGAATTTGACGGCAAGCTGTTTGACGCACCAATCCCGGCGTGGATTTATGCGATAAATGAAATGCTTAAACAGCGTGAGGCGGGTAAGTTAAAGCTGCCGCTGTCTAGTCACAACTATCTGTTTCGCATTGTGTCGGCTTACAAAGCCCCGGCGGATGTTGTGGAAACACCACCCGGGGCGGATAACAAGCAAATGGCACCGATAAGTCAGATGGAGGTTGGTGTATCGGCCTTGCAAGCGATGAAGCGAGGTGGGTAATGCCGTTGCCGGATAAAGTGTTTAATGTATTACTGGACGGTTTGAGTGAGTTGGCTTTGTTGCGCTTACCTGACCACCCCCCGGCAAAAGCCCTGCCTGCGGTAGCATTAGTGTGGGAAAAAGTGCTTGTTAAGGCGGCTGAATGGAGTGATGAAGACGCTGGCAGGCTGGCAGCTGCCTTTACTGTGTTTAGTGCAAATGCTGAGCGGTTCCCGCTGCCTAAGGATATCCTGCATTATCTGCCGCCCCGCCCGCTGCCACCACCCTTGCCGGCCCCGGACCCTGCACCTTGTCCGCCGGAGATAAAGGCACAACTGGACGCCCTGACGGCGGGATTATTAATTAACAAAAAAACAGAGGTATAACATGAGTAAAACGAAATCAAAGATTGTTATCATACAAGGCCGGCGGCGTAAAAACTGCACTGCGTGTCGACGGTTATTTCCTGTGACCGACAGATACTGGCACCGCTGTAAACAAAGCCCCAGCGGCTTTAAGCCGGAATGCAAGCCCTGTTCGGCATTAAGACATCAAGGTTATATGCAGCGTTTAAATGGCCACTGGGGTACTGCGCTAAGCCCCCAGGCAATAAAAAAAGCCCGCAAAAAATGGGCAAAATTGGCATTATATCCGCTGGCAGGTGAACGTTATCACGATTCGGCAGCGCATACGCTAACTGGAGTATCTAAACGGATTTAAAAGTATTTTGGCACAATAAACAATAAACTGTATTTGAAAACAACTCATGGTTTTCTTCTTCTAGTAAAACGCTGGCTTCGGCCGGCGTTTTTTTATGCCTTGTTTTTCCTGTCATTGCGGGGTATATTAACCGAAATTTAATAAGTATAGGAGAATTGTAAGGATGAAAAAATTTATCTTAGCGGGTGCTATTTTATTGTTGGCAGGCTGTTCAACAACTAATTCTATTCCGTATAAGCCATCAATAGATAACGTTGTGGCAATCCAACAGTCAGTGGAAAGCTCGGGGAAAACAGTTGCATTAGGTGATTTTAATTTCGCTAATGGCGTTGATGCAAAGTTAACTTGCCGCTTAATGGGGCCGATAAAGGTAACGCCTGAAGATATGTCGGAATATATCAAAAAAGCCCTGCAAGAAGAATTGTTTATGGCTAAAGTCTATTCGCCATCGTCAGAAAACATAATCACTGGTGAGGTCACAGAGCTGAGTTTTAGTTCCGTTTCGCCCGCGCATTGGAATATTGGTCTAACTGTTGCATCAAATGGTATTAGCTATTCAACCTCGGTAGAATACCCGTTCAGCACCAGTTGGGACGCTTATTCTGCTTGCAAAAATACCGCTAATGCTTTCGGTGGCGCTGTGCAGGCATTAATTAAAGATGTGGTGATTAATCCAAAATTCTCACAAATGCTAAAATAATTTTAGAGGGCGTACTATACCTTTTCCTCATTATATAAATGAAAAAATATTTAATGCTATTAGCCTTAATTCCTCTGCAATTGCTTGCATTAGATTTGCACGGCAAAGTAATTGGGGTTACTGATGGCGATACTTTTACCTTGTTATCAATTGAACGCCAGCAGTATAAAATTCGCTTACGCCATATAGATACGCCTGAAAAGCGGCAGCCATTTGGTCAGCGTTCCAAACAAGCCCTATCTGATTTAATTTATCAAAAGCAAGTAGTCGCAGGCGGAAATGATTAAAAAAGGCATGGCATGGGTATTTCCCAAGTATAACCGCCGCGATGATTTACCAGTCTTGCAACAGCGAGCAAGGCAAGAAAAACTGGGTATTTGGAATTTACCGGAAACCGAAAAAATCCCACCGTGGGAATGGCGAAAACAGCGTAAGAAGCAAAAAAACTTAACAAATAGCATGCCTGACATATAACTATAAAACGCTTTACTATCGCTTTTATAGTGATTTAAGTAAACCCCGATTAAATAATTAATATTTAGTCGAAGTTTTTTATGCTTAATTTTCAAAAATCTTTCAGAATGTGACAGTGGGTCGCACTTGCCGTAATCTTTACCGTGGCAATCTTTTTTATTGCCTGATGTGCTAGTATCAGGTATCATCTCTCTTTTTGTATTTAATATAAGCACTAGCTTTGAGGAAATTAACCCAAAAACAACGCCTATACCTCTTGTATAAGGCGAAAAAAGCCCATAAAAAGAAGGTACAAAAGAACCGCGAAAAGAGATGCGTTCACCAAGCGCGGTTTAATGATACGCAACAAGCTTACGATGTTTGGTGCCCTGTTGAAATCAAACTGTTGGGTAAGCATGCTTATGAAACATTTGATTTCATTCAATCGATAAAAGATACGGCGAATAAATATGGACGAGTAAGGCTACTCATGCAACGCGTTCGGCGAATTAATGCTGATGGTATGGTGTTGTTGTTGGCGGAAATCACCGCACTAAAACATCACAATATTAAATTGAGGATTATTCAGCCGAAAGCCATTAAAGAAAGAGCGGTGTTAAAGCACACGGGTTTTTTAGAACTCTTTGGGGCTACGTGTAAAGTAGATACGAGTAATTTTGATAGTGTTTCTCGGTGGTTAGTAAAAAGTGGAAAGGGCAAAGTGAACGGTGAAGAGTTAGACATTACACATCTAATGCAGCAAAGTCACGCACAGCAGAGTAATTTGCCTGATTTATCTGGAAAGACGTTTTCATTCAAAATGAATAATGGCATCATTGAAGCGATTTCCAATACGATGTCACACGCTTATGTCGGTGAGCGACAAGGTGGGTTTTCGCTTAGTGAAAATCACACTAAGTGGTGGGCATTCTCTTGTTATAATCATGCAGATAAGACTTTTACTTTATTAACAGTTGATTTGGGTATTGGTATGGCTCGCTCGACTGACGAAGTTTATGAGGAGTACCGAAAAGCGCATGGATTAACCCTGTGGGCTTCGGCGAAGCAGATTCTGCGTGGGAAAAAAGACCACGACATTATCCAAATTTTAGCCGAAGGTAGCAAAAAATTGTCATGTACCGAATTACCACATCGAGGACTGGGATTAGAAACCAATATCCTAAAGCCTGCTAAGGAATTTGACAACGTAGATGTGGCAATTTACAGCAATAGAGGGTATTATAGTCGGTTCAATACAGAAACCGAAACCAAAGAATTACCGCGGGCAGTTAATGGTACAATCATTGCTTGGATAATTAGATTGGGATAAATTATGATGGACATTAAATACAATTTAGCGAAAGAATTTTCTCCCTATCCTGCAGGTCGCACAGTAGATGAAAGTGATTATTCAGGGCAGGCCTTTCGCGAAGTTTTGCTAGAAAAACTACAATCACTGGGTGAAAGAGATCACTTAATTATCAGTTTAGTCGGACTACGAACGGCGGGATCTTCGTTTTTAGAAGAGGCTTTTGGTGGCTTGGTCCGCCTAGGCGTTTTTACCGCACAAACCTTGCATAAATTACTGAAGTTTGAAACCGATATGCCGTTCTTAGAAGAAGAAATTTGGCATTATATTGACCGCGCAGAGAAACAAAAAACATTATAAGGACTTAATGATGGTCGAACCAACAACTGCCCAAACGGTACTAGCTATCCCCGAAACGGCAATAAATATTTCGGCGATAGCTTTTTCTTTGTTGGGGACAATGATTGGCTGGGCAGTTGTTGGTAAACAAAATAGTCGACAATCTGACCGTCAAGAAACGTGGCAATTATTGCAAACGACCTTATCACTCATTGATGAGGTTGCTGACGCTTCCGTAGACTTTCAACATAGTGGCCAGGGGCAAGTGGCGAGGCTACAGAGCGAGTTGGATAAAATCAGTTATAGTATAGCGGCACTCTTCCCTAAAAGAAATGAAGTAGCCACCAGTGCTTTTCTCTCATTTAAAGAAGCCATTACCCAATATAATTGGTGGACCAAAAACCACACACTTTACCCTCTCAACAGCGAAGTCATTGCAAACATCACTCAATCTCAAGCAAATTTACGGAAAGTGCTTTTAGATAGCTATCAGAAAAACCACAAAGCCAAACGCCTAAAATAATCACTAAATCACTTTAATATCACTTAAAACCCTTTTTAACTAAACTCTGACTAACTAATATTTAGTCGGAGTTTTTATGCTTAATTTTCAAAAATCTTTCAGAATGTGGCAGTGGGTTGTACTTGCCATAATCTTTATCGTTGCAATCTTTTTTGTCGCGCCACAGCAGCTGGGCATTTTATTGCTTAAAGCAACGTATATAACGATTGCTTTGGCAGTTGGTTATTATGCTGACCGCATTATGTTTTACTATGCCCGTCCACATGAGCTGCACAAAGACGCTTGGGTAGAAACCGGTACGCATACGTTTAAATCAGAGCGCTGCGAGGCGGCCTATCGGGCTTATTCGCTGGCAATGATTCGCCGGGCAATTATTGTAGCTGCCGTAGTGATTGCCTTTGCGCTCGGCCTGTAAAATGGCATCGGTTATTTTGTCGGCGCTGTGTGCGGCTGCTATAACGGCCTGTCCGTCAGCTTTTGCTGCAAACAGCGGACATAAGGCGGAGGACGGTGTTCTGTCCGCTGACATCCGTTCCCCCAGCTGGAAAACCCGTGCGGCTGCTTATAAACCTGCGTTAATACGCGAGGCGCGCGTGCAATGGGGCTTAAATGCACCGATACCCGCTTTTGCCGGGCAGATCCATCAGGAAAGTTTGTGGAAAAAAAATGCCCGCAGCAAGTATGCCAACGGTTTAACCCAGTTTACCCCGGCAACGGAACGTTGGATTAAAAATAAGTATCCGCGCACACTTGGCTGGGGCGGCAGCAGTAATCCTCGCTGGGCTATGCGTGCTTTGGTAACCTACGACAAATGGCTGTACCAGCGCATTGACGCACTGACTGACTGTGACCGATTTGCTATGACATTGTCCGCTTACAACGGCGGATTGGGTAATTTGATGAAAGATAAACGTTTGACTTTGCGACGGGGCTTATCTCCATACCGCTGGTGGGGGCATGTTGAGAAAAACAGCCGCCGGGCGCGATGGGCATTTAAAGAAAACCGCGGCTATCCGCGCAAAATCATTTATACACACCAACGTAAATACATTAGCTGGGGAGGGCGGAAAGTATGCCTGTAACACTTGCGCTACGCTTATTTAAGTACTTTAGCAAGCCGTTATTTATCGGCTTGTTGTCACTAACGGGGGTTGCTGTGGGGCTGGGTTTTATACGTCATCAGCAGCATCAAATCAATTTGTTAAACCATGCCAAAGCCGAGCTGGTCTTAAGAAATCAAGAATTGGCATCAGAAAATCAGCAGCTGGGCCGGCAATACCAAAAGACAATGGCGGCTTACGAGGCTTTATCAAAAAAACGTCAACTTATAAAAAATAAGGCGCAAAAAGTGATTAAACGTATCCGCAAAGCCCCTAAAAGTGCTGATGCACCGCTTGCACCGGTATTAAAAGATGCTTTGGAGGCACTGTGAAAACAATAGCATTACTTTGTTTGGTTATTGGCTTAACAGGTTGTGCCAGTGATCGTGTAATTTATCGTGCATCAGCTCCTTTGCCCATACCGGCCGGTATCCTTGATCCGGTACAAAAACCCGCAAAACCTGACCCGCAAACCGCAACACAAAAGGACGTCGGTATCTTTTTGCTTGAACAAAACGCAACAATAGATTATTGCAATCTGCGTTTGGGTATTATTAAAAATTGGAGTAAAAAACAATATGGATATCGTTGATAAAGCTGCGGTTGCAGTAGAAACGTGGGGTAAAAAAAGTATCGACAAAACCCGCGCCGCTTTACAGTCGTCCGGAACCCGGCTTTGTATTGATTGCAGTAAAGTTATTCCCGAAGCACGTCGCCGCGCCTATCCGGCGGCAGTACGTTGTATCACTTGCCAACAGGAGGTTGAAAATGGCCGAAATATTTGACTTTTTAAGGAATAACTGGGGGTTAATTATGACAATTTTCGCCGGTGCTTATTCGATTATCCGCCTGTCAATGGATTCGAAATATGTTAAAAAATCAGAGGGCAAGCAAATGGCCAGCAACGAAAAACGTATCACTGCTTTGGAAAGCCGTGTGGCGAGTTTGCCCGATGCTGACGAACATCACGAGTTAAAAATACTGCTAACCAAGGTTGACGGGTCACATAAAGCTTTGGCCACCGAGGTGCGGGCAATGAGCCGCAATGTTGGGTTATTGATTGAAAAAGAGGTGCGAAGTTGAATATTTTTATCGAAGATCAGCGTTTAGTCATTTTGCGTGCGCTTGTACAAGCAAATAACGATGCTAACGAAAGCATTATTCAAGACTGTTTGGCCGTATATGGACATAAAATCAGCCGTGACGCCGTGCGCACGCATCTGTCATGGTTAAATGAACAAGGGCTGTTAAAAATTAATGATGTCGGCGGCTTGTTTGTCGCGCATATCACCCGCCGGGGCTACGATGTGGCCGAGGGGCTGGCAGTTGTACCCGGTGTTAAGAAACCGCGTCCGGAGTAAATCGTGAGCGATAAAAAAACCCGTGGCAGACCCAGTAAAGTTGATTTGCTGCCGGCTGAAATTAAGCGGCAGCTAAACACCATGCTGCGTGACAAGCGCTACACGCAAACCGAAATCAGGGCGGCTATCAACGCATTAATCGACGATTACGGGCTGGATGATGAGGCTAAACTGAGCCGCACGGGGTTAAACCGCTATGCATCGCGTATGGAGCGCATGGGTGCGAAAATCCGCGCCAGCCGCGAGGTTGCCGAGGTGTGGACAAAGGAATTAGGCGAGATGCCCAATAACGACGTGGGTAAACTGCTGCTTGAGTTTGTCAAGACAATGGCGTTTGAGGCGTCAATGGCAATGGATGAATCCGGCGACCCCATACCGCCCAAGGTGTTGGGGCAGCTTGCATTGGTTGCCCAGCGCGTTGAACAGGCTGAAATGCTAAGTTTTAAGCGTGAGCAGGCAATCCGCAAGGAAGTTGCTCTTGAAGCCGCTGAAACGGCCGAAAAGGTCGTTGTCGAGGCTGGTTTATCTGCTGATACAGTTAAGATGATTAAACAGCAAATACTGGGTATAGCCAAATGACAGACCTAGTAGAACGTCCGTTAAACGAACTTGATCCGCGTTGTCAGGATTTCTTGGATAACTTTAGTAGCTTTAACGCCGAAGATGTACTGCTGGGTTATCAAAAGCGCTGGATTGCCGACGATGCTCAAATCAAAGTTGGCGAAAAATCGCGGAGAATCGGCCTAACGTGGGCGGAGGCTGCCGATAACGCATTGGATGCCAGTACACGCAAACGCGATGGGGGTTGCGATACGTTCTACATTGGTTCCAGTAAAGAAATGGCGCGCGAATACATCGATGCCGTGGCGATGTGGGCGCAGGCGTACAACTATGCTGCCAGCGAAACTCAAGAATACGTCATCGACAATGAAGATAAAGACATTCAAGTGTTTGTCATTTACTTTGCGTCAGGATTTAAGGTCAAAGCACTGTCATCAAGCCCGAAAAACTTACGGGGAATGCAGGGTAATGTGGTCATTGATGAAGCGGCTCACCACGAGCATTTTTCCGAGGTTTTAAAAGCAGCGCTGGCGCTTACCATGTGGGGTAATAAAGTCCGTATAATCTCGACCCACAACGGTGAAGACAATGATTTTAATGAATACATCAAGGATTGTCGAGCTGGAAAGAAACGTGGCAAAATTCACACGACCACCATTCAAGACGCCTGTGATGATGGGCTGTATCAACGCATTTGCCAAGTCCTAGGCTATTGCCAAGTCACTGGTGAAGCGTGGTCAATTGCCGGTGAAAAGCAGTGGATTCAAAATCTACTCAATGATACTGATAGCAAAGAAGATGCGTTAGAAGAATATTTCTGTGTGCCTAAATTCGGTGGTGGGCGTTGGCTGACGCGGGCACTGATTGAAAAGAATATGACCAAAGATGTGCCTATCATCAAGCTGACCAAAGATGATGCTTTTAATTTACTTGATGAGCCCATTCGCCGCGCGGAAATAGAATTATGGTGCGAGGAGAATTTAAAGCCTGTTTTAGAGGTCTTAAATAAAGATTTAAAACACTATGCTGGTGAAGACTTTGCCCGCAGTGGTGACCTGTCTGTATTAGCTATTGCGGCAGAATTGCGTAATTTAGACTTGTCAGTGCAATTTATACTTGAGTTAGGCAATATCCCTTATGCTCAACAAGAGCAAATTATCGAATATGTGTTATCTCGACTACCGAAATTCTCGGGCGGCGCATTTGATGCGCGTGGTAATGGTGGTTCGCTGGCTGAAAAAATGAGCGATAAATTTGGGCGCTGGAATCCTGACGACGGTATGGGTTTGATTGATTGTGTGATGCTAAGCGACAAATGGTATCGGGAAAATACCCCGGCTTTTAAAACAGCATTGGAAGACGGCGCCTTGGTTAACATACCCCGTAACGACGACGTACTGAAAGATTTGCGCGCCTTTGAACGTGTGCGCGGCATACCCAAAATTCCCGACAAGCGCACAACCAGTGCAGACGGCAAAACCAAACGTCACGGTGATAGTGGTATAGCTCTGCTGTTATTAGATTACGCCCGTCGGGTCATTGAAGGTATTAAACGTGAATACGCCTACGAAGCCGTCACTACAGACGACTGGGCAGAACGCGATATCCATATTAACGAAGGTTTTAGAAGAGGTGTTCTATGAAGGAAGTGGATCCAAATAGCGAAAAAGGCAAAAAAGCACTGTCCGAAGAGATCGCCGGTGCCAGCCTTATCGGTGTGCGCCGGGCGTGGAATGCCGACAGCATCGCCACCGGCTTAAGTCCGTCGCGGTTGGCCAGTGTGCTGTCAAACGCTAATGAGGGCGACGCCTACGATTATCTGACGCTTGCCGAGGAAATGGAGGAGCGCGAGCCGCATTATGGCAGCGTTATTCGCACGCGCAAGCTTGCCATTGAGGGGTTGGATAGAAATATCGAGGCCGCCGGTGATGATGAAAAGAGCCAAGCTATTGCCGAAGCCGTTCGCACACTGATACAGCGCCCCGAATTTGACGGATTGTTGTCTGGCTTAACCGATGGCCTAGGTAAAGGCTATGCTGCCGTTGAGGTTATGTGGGGTAGTGATTTTACCCCCGTCGAGTACAAGTGGCGTGACCCGCGTTACTTTGCCTTTGCCCGTGACGATGCCTATACACTACATATCAGAGGTGAAGACAATCAAGCCGGTGATACCCTGCCGCCATATAAATTCATCACCCATATTCCCAAACTAAAAGCCGGTGTACCTATTCGCGGCGGCCTTGCCCGCATGGCAGCACTTAGCTATATGTGCAAAACCTATGCGCTAACAGACTGGATGGCCTTTTGTGAAGTGTTTGGTATGCCAATCCGAGTGGGAAAATACGGCAATGGTGCCAGCGATACCGACAAAGCGGTGCTCAAGCGTGCAGTGGCCAATATCGGCACCGATGCTGCCGCGATTATCCCCGAATCCATGCAAGTCGAATTTGTCACCGCAGCAAACGCCAAGGGCGGTGAAAGCCTGTTTGAAAGCCTGGCTGATTGGCTGGACAGACAAATCAGTAAAGCCGTGCTGGGGCAAACGATGACGGCTGATGATGGCTCGTCGCAGGCACAAGCCAAGGTACATAACGAAGTGCGGCTGGACTTGCTGAAAGCCGATGCCAAGCAATTGGCAGCCACCATCAATGAACAACTGATTAAGCCGTTTGTGGATTTTAATTTTGGCGTGCAGGAAAGTTATCCGCGCTTTGTGCTGTATGTGCCGGAACCTGAAGATATCGCCGGGTTGGTTGATGGTGTAGCTAAGCTGGTGCCGCTGGGGCTAAAAGTATCACAGTCATTTTTGCGCGATAAGCTGGGTATTCCTGATCCTCAGGATGATGATGAGCTGTTTGGTGTAAAGGCAGAAGTAACCACTCAGCCTAACGGCACCCCTCCGGGGAATGCTGCTCCGCCGGCACTTAACAGTTACCAAGATAACACTGATAATACAGATGATTATAACGGCTTTGTTAATGTGACGCAAAAAGCCATTGATAAACTGGTCGGCGAGCTACAAGCTGCCAACAGCTTTGATGAAATGATGTTGGCACTCAATACGGCTGAGTTAAATCCGTCTGATATTGCCGATGCCCTGGCATTGGCCGGTATTAAAGCCTTTGCCGATGGTGCAGAGGATAAATAATGCCGGTTATCCCTCACGAAGCGGTTGCCTACTTAGCCGATAAAAAGTTAAAAACCGCTTGGAACTGGTCACGGATTTATGCTGCCGAACATAACACCGCTTTTACGGTGGCCAAAATCATGGAGCAGGATATTTTAGACGGCATTCACCGGCAAATCGTTCGAGCCGTTGAAGACGGGCAAACGTTTCATAGCTTTAAGCGTGATTTAATTAATCGCTTGGGACAAAGCGGCTGGGGCAGTTATGAGGAGATAGATAAAAAAACCGGGGAAATAATCACCCGCTTATCTGCTAACCGGCTGCGCAAAATTTATGAGACCAATGTGACGCAGTCGTATCATGCAGGGGCATGGCAAAATATTCAGGAAACCAAAAAAGCTTATCCTTACTTGCGTTATCGGCTTGGCCCCAGTATCGAACACCGTGTACAGCATAAAGCGTGGGAGGGATTGGTATTGCCGGTTGATGATCCGTTTTGGCAAACCCACATGCCGATGAACGGCTGGGGTTGTAAATGTGATGTTGAGCAGTTGACGAAAAAAGAAGCCCAAGCCATTGGTATTAGTAAATCCCCCAAAATTAATTATCACAACTGGAAAAATCCGGTAACGGGGCGCATGCACAAAGTCCCCAAAGGCATCGACCCCGGCTTTGAATACAATGTCGGTATGCACCGGCAGCAGAAACACCTATCACTGCTTACCGATAAAATTGAAAGTGTGGCAGCACAGTCCCCGGACAGAGCGGTTAATGCGGTCTATCGGTTGGTTGCTGGTACTATTTTTCAGTACTGGTTAGAAAAGCCGCAGGGGGTTTTCCCTGTTGCAATGCTGGCTGAGTCCACTGTCAAAAAGATGGCGGCAAAAACGCCAATGGTGCGCTTGTCTGCTGATACGATGCTAAAGCAGACGCAGCATCATCCGGAGCTAACAGTAGCCGATTATCGCAATATTTTTTACTCGCTAACCCCCGAACTGATTATTGCCCAAGGAAATAAAAATCATGCTTTGGTGGTGTATTACCATGAGCGCTATTATCGTATTGTTTTCAAAACGGCACGCGATGGTAGTGAAGTATGGTTGCAGAGTTTTAGCCGCATTTCCAAACCTGCGCTTAAGCACTTGAAAAATCAACAGGCAAAAAAATAGCACCTCGCCAAGGTGCTTGTGTTAAGCGGTGGACTCCCGTGTCCCACTGATTTACCCTGAAAACAGGTTTAGAACTTTTTGTTAACTGGCTAGGTTAACTCAGCACATCGGCTGGGAGGTTTTGCCTTAACTGTTATCAGTTTAGCACCTCTAATTCCTTTTTGTCAATTTTTATTAAAACGGTTTAGTATCAGTTAGTTGTTTTTACTGTCATCATAACAGCATGACAAAAGAAATGATTAAACTGGCACTATGCCATGCTTTACCCGGCAAACAGCCTGATGATGGCTTGTGGTTGCCGCTTATCCCGCTTGGTAATTTTGCCGGGCGGGACGGCAGGCAATGGAATAATGACAATGCTCAAGCCGTTATTAATCAAACGGTATTGCCGTTTATTTTAGATATTGACCATAGCAGCGAACTAACTAATGATACGTCTGCCAGCGGCTGGTTTACCGAGCTTAAAATAGCTGATAACCATATCTATGGTAAGCTGGAAGTTAACGAAAAAGGCCGCAAGGCATTAAACAATAAAGAATTTAAGTATTATTCCCCGGCATTTCTGGTTGATAAAAAAACCGGGCAAATACTGGCCTTTACCAGTGTTGCGCTAACCAATAAACCCAATCTTAACGTTCCCGCATTAAACAGTGCCGGGGGCAATGATAATCTTGCTAACTTAACCAAAGAGGAAATTTTTATGCTTGCAGCACTTCTCGCCGCATTGGGGCTTTCCGCCGATGCTGATCAACAAACCGCACTGAACACGATTCAGAGCTTAAAAAAACAAACACCGGACTTAAATTCGTTTGTGCCCAAGGCCACGCATGAGCAAGTCGTGACTGAATTAAACGCCGCCAATCAAAAACTGGCAGATATTAACAGGGCCATCCATGATAAAGCCGTTGAGGTTGCCATTAACGCGGCGATTAGCGATAAAAAAATCGCCCCGGCTGATAAGGATTACTACCTTGCCCAATGTGCGACGGAAAAAGGCCTGGAGGATTTTCGACGGTTTATCAGTGCCAAGGCACCGATTATTGGCACTGCCGATTTACCGAGCACGCCACCGGAGGGTGGCGAAATGGCGCTGAATAGCGAGCAAAAAGGCTTGTTGTCGCAGCTGGGGCTGGTGGCAGCAGATTTTAACAAAAAAGCGGAGGCATAAACATGGCAGCTATTAATAACGCAAACCTAAGTGTACTGAACACCGGTTTTAAAAAGCTCTATCAAGATGGTTTAAAAAGCGTCGAAACCCAATATAAACAAATTGCTACGGTGGTGCCATCGAGCACAGCCAGCAATACTTACGGCTGGCTGGGCGAAATGCCGGGGCTTGTCGAATGGGTTGGACAGCGTACGATTAAGGATTTCACCGCGCACGATTATGCCATTGCCAACAAGCTGTTTGAAAGCACGATTGGCGTGAAGCGCACCGATATCGAAGATGACAATCTGGGCGTTTACAGCCCGCTATTTACCGCTCTGGGGCAACGTGCTGGCGAACATCCCGACGAGCTGGTGTTTAGCCTGCTAAAAGACGGTGCAAGTAACTTGTGCTATGACGGGCAAAACTTCTTTGATACCGATCACCCGGTCTATCCCAATCACGATGGCACCGGTACGGCGGCAACTGTTTCTAACTACGATGACGGGGCTGAGCCGGCGTGGTATTTGTTGGACACCAAACAAGCCTTAAAACCGCTGATTTTCCAACGCCGCACAGGCATGGAAATGACGGCAATGACCAAAACCGACGACGAATCGGTGTTTATGGCCGATGAGTTTAGATACGGTGTACGTGCTCGTCACAACGGTGGCTACGGTTTTTGGCAGATGGCGCATTGCTCGAAACAAGCACTGACCGCAGATAACTTAAACGCTGCTATTGCCAAAATGCAAGAACGCACCGCCGACGGAGGGCGTGCTTTAAATATCAGCCCAACACTGCTGATTGTGCCGCCATCGTTGCGCGCCGCAGCATTGGAATTGGTCAAGGCAGATCGTCTTGCCAATGGGCAAACCAATATTAACAAAGACGTG
>PDWI01020961.1_pt1 | contig 14211 bp, 13 predicted proteins | sample 1430891 | NCBI WGS metagenome assembly PDWI01 (sample SAMN01162508, study PRJNA174530) | Oral metagenome, whole genome shotgun sequencing project. | biome: Marine environment; feature: Marine mammal; material: Swab sample of the gingival sulcus; isolation source: swab sample of gingival sulcus...
AAGAGTGTGAATTCAGGTTTAATCACAGAGAGCAAAATCTTTATAAATTATTGCTAAAAATTATTAGAAAAAAGCCTCTGTTCTAGTCTTGACCCTAAACAAATTAAGTATGAATCTCTGTTCATTTATTTTTACCCTTCTCTTCGCTTATTGTTCCAACACAGCAAAGGACAAATTTCACAAAGTTGTGAGCATAGCGAAAATCCGAAGAGATTCACTGGAAGCAGCTTATCGGTCAACCAGAAGGAACAGACGCTCAGAATTCAGGATGAAATTGGACGTCTCAAGAGAGGCTATGTGACATAGTCGTAAACGATCAAGTGCATTGAACACGCTTGCCGCTCTGTCTTGAAGGGGCTTGCAATCAAGCCGATTCCGGTCTTCAACGGTTTCTACAGTGAGGCTTTTGCCGCACATTTTTGCCTTGCTGGGCTTTTTCACCGCTATCATACATCCAGGTTAAAGGAGCGATGATCTCCTTTTTCTCGAGAGGCTGGGAATTCGGCCAAGAATTATACCGAAAAGGATGGTTCCCACGCCGACAAGAAACCAGTGCATCTTATCATCTTTTTGCAGAGCGGTGTATCGAGACTCTATCTTGGCGAGTTTCTCTGCCAGACGGATATTTTCCTCTTCTGTCTTCAGTAGTTTTTCTTTGGTCTGGCGGACGTCCACGGTATCCTGCATCAGTTGCTCGTAACGTTGCTGTAATCTTCCTGTATCTGTCGTTGATTGCTCAAGTTGCAGCCTGGCTTCGTGCAACGCAGCGGTCAAACCCTGGTTTTCCTCTTTCAGGGTGGCCGTCTCTTCCTGCAGGCTGTTTTTTTCAGCACGAAGCTGGCCCACAAGCTGGTCAGGCGGTGGCTCCGGGCGCAAGTAGCGGCTTAATATCCAACCTTCTTTTGTTGGAGAGAGTTGTATTTTTGAGTAATTTTCGCCTTTTTCAAGAAGGGTTATCTTGGTTCCCGGCTTTAGCATGGCAATGATCTTGTAGTCATTGCCTTGTCCTGTTCTCAGAGGTACAGCAATGCTGGGGCGTACGAAAAGATTCTGGGCAGGACATTCCTGCAAAGGGAAAAGGCAGAGGCCCAACAACAGGAGAAGAGAAAAATGCAGCGGTTTTGAGAGATGCAGGGCTTTTCGTTTTTTCTGTTGGCTGGTCATAACACTTGCGTTGGTCGTGAGATATATGAAGAATACCCTGAAATCAGGAATTGCAGCAGATCGTCAGACGATTTCAGGCCTTTGTGATGCCAACTCCATCAGGGGATGTAGCACCAGAATTTTTCAAGCGTCGTACCTTCGGGCAGCAGAGAGTAAGGTGCTTATCATATTGTAACAGCAAGATAATATACTGAAAAAAAAAGAGACGCAAGAAAACAATTGTTGTTAAAACATTGTAAGGTTAGAGAAGATTCAAACAAGGCAATCATGCAATAACAAGGTCTTGAATTCTCCGCGATACAGTCAGACGAAAACACTTTGCCCACCCTTTTTTGATTGCGCAGAAGGAGAAGCGTCCTTGCTGCGACAGGCTGAAAAGAGTACCTTATTGGGAGAGTTTGTATTACCGGATGAGACAATAAATTTTTGGGATAGCACTTGTTTTCTCAGAAAGATAAACCAATCGTACAGCGATAAGCGAAGGAGAAAAACTATGACGGTTCTACCCTGGAGACATCTTGTCGAATCTCAGCAGTTTAACCGGGAACTGCTGGAGAGGGTATTTCGTGTTGCAAACAGTATGAAAGATGATCTCGCCGGAGAACGAAACTTTGCCAGGGCCTTGGATGGCAAGATTATGGCCTCTCTTTTTTACGAGTCTTCCACCCGTACCCGTTTCAGTTTTGAAAGTGCCATGTTGCGGCTTGGCGGTTCGGTTATTACAACGGAAAACGCGCGGGAGTTTTCCAGTGCAGCCAAAGGAGAGAGCCTTGAAGACTCCATTCGTATTATAAACGGCTACGCCGATGTTATTGTTATGCGCCATAACGAGGCCGGCAGCGCGGCCAGAGCTGCTGCGGTGTCACGCATCCCTGTTATAAATGCCGGAGACGGTGCCGGCCAGCACCCAACCCAGGCCCTTCTGGATATGTATACCATTGCTGATAGTTTTCCAGAGGTCAACGGCCTAAAGGTCGCGATGGTAGGCGATCTGCGCTATGGCAGGACGGTAAGATCCCTCTCCTACCTTCTGGCAAAATATTCCGATATCGAGATTATTTTTGTCGCACCATCCGTATGCAGGATGGAGACGGATATTAAGGACTATCTTGACAGCAAAGACAACGTTCGCTGGCGGGAAGAGACAGACCTTGCCAAGGTGGCCCGGGAGGCCGATTGTGTGTATATGACACGGATACAGAAGGAGCGTTTTCATGCGGCTGAAGACTTTACAAGGGCGGCGAGCAGATATATTCTGACCAGGGATATCGCCGAAACCATGAAAGAAGGAGCCATCATTATGCACCCGTTGCCCCGTGTCGATGAAATCCCCGCTGCGGTGGATGCAGATCATCGTGCCAGATATTTTGAGCAGGCACGAAATGGCCTGTACGTCCGTATGGCGCTGCTGTATCTGTTGCTCAACGACAAATAGCCTGTCTTTTCCGAGTGGGCCTTCCTGCCGTGCCAAGGTATGGATATTTGTGGTGTCCCTTTTGGAGGACCTTGCCGGCACCGAATAACCCTGGTTGAGAGTCTCAAATAACTTGATTTCTTGTCCTTTTCTCTGGTAGTCTTCTCCCATTGTTGCCGTCACCTCTGGTGGGGAAAAGGGCTGAGCAACAGCGAGGCTCTGAAAAAAACATTTTGCCCCATGCAGGAGGGTGCCAAGACCCGTCTTTCTGCGGGCATGTATAATGATCAGATACCGGGCGGCATCGGCTGCAGGGGCTCTGATATCCGTTAAAAGAAAACAGATTTTTGGAGACAACATGGGTACCAATTATTTCAACAGTTTGCCGCTGCGCAAAAAGATAGAACAACTCTCTCAATGCCGCTTTATGGATCCATCGGAGTTTGACGGTGTTGATTATCTCAAAGGGAAAAAGATTGTCATTGTCGGTTGCGGGGCACAGGGTCTGAATCAGGGCCTCAATCTTCGTGACAGTGGTCTTGATGTCTCCTATGCCCTCCGGCAGGCAGCCATTGACGAGAAACGACAATCATATAAAAATGCGGTAGAAAATGACTTTGCGGTTGCCGCCTATGAAGAGATCATCCCCAAGGCCGATCTTGTCATCAATCTGACACCGGATAAACAGCATACCAAGGTTGTCAGTGCCCTTGTGCCGTTGATGAAACAGGGGGCCTGCCTTTCCTACAGCCACGGGTTCAATATCGTCGAAGAAGGCATGCAGATCCGTGATGATCTCACCGTGATTATGGTCGCACCAAAGGCGCCGGGAACCGAGGTTCGTGAGGAATATAAACGGGGTTTTGGAGTCCCTACACTGATTGCCGTACATGTGGAAAACGACCCCAGGGAGGAAGGTTGGGATATTGCCAAGGCCTACTGCTGTGCAACTGGCGGTCACAGGGCCGGTGTGCTCGAGTCTTCGTTTGTTGCGGAGGTAAAATCTGATCTTATGGGCGAGCAGACCATTCTTTGCGGGATGCTGCAGACCGGGTCTCTTTTGTGTTTTGACAAAATGGTGGAAAAGGGCATTGAGGCGGGCTATGCGGCAAAATTTGTGCAGTATGGCTGGGAGGTTATCACCGAAGCTCTGAAAATGGGCGGTATAACCGCGATGATGGACCGCTTGTCAAATCCGGCAAAAATTCGAGCGTATATCCTGGCCGAAGAGCTGAAAACCATTCTGGCCCCTCTTTTTGAAAAGCATATGGACGATATCGCTTCCGGCCATTTTTCCAAGACGATGATGGAGGACTGGGAAAATAACGATGCGAACCTCTTGCGCTGGCGTAAGGAAACAGGTGAGACCGCCTTTGAAAATACAGATTCAAGCGATGTTGAAATCACCGAGCAGGAGTATTTCGACAAGGGCATTTTAATGGTTGCCATTATCAAGGCCGGTGTTGAGCTTGCCTTTGATACCATGGTTGATTGCGGTATCAAGCCGGAATCTGCCTACTATGAATCACTGCATGAAACGCCTCTTATCGCCAATACCATAGCCCGCAAGAAGCTCTATGAGATGAATGTCGTCATCTCCGATACCGCCGAGTATGGCAACTATCTCTTTTCCCAGGCCGCAGTTCCGTTGCTCGCCGATTTTATGAAAACTATTGATATCGATGTTATTGGCGGTGGTCTTGTCCTTCAGGACAACAGTGTTGATAACCTTGATCTGATCCAGATTAACGAGTCAATCCGTTATACCCTGGTTGAAGAGGTTGGGGCCGAGCTTCGTTCATATATGAGTGCTATGCAGCCCCTGAAGTAGTTTTTTCCTGCGCCGTCTTCTGCCTGCCAAAATCTTGGTGTAAGTCAGGCAAGAGACGGCGAAGAAATTTTTTGTCAGTATTGGTCTTATACTCACTAAAAGATTGTTTAAGTTACCGATATATGAGCATGTTGCCGCAGAGCGCTTTAAAGGAGCCTTTTCCGGGAACAGGCAGTTTCGACTCAGTCCTGTAAAAGAGGGGCTTATTCAATTGACGCAGACGATGAAGTTTTCTTTTCTGAGATTTCGTTACAGTTGCATCGTGTCTCCAGAATTTTGCATCTTTGTTTTTGGGCCAACTGCATTTATGTGCACACTCTGTGCCTTTCAGTGTTTATCTCTACCTGATAAAACAATGTTTGAGTTATTCCTCGCTCCCGGCTGCTTTTTTTATGCACGCCAGGTAGTTCATAAGGTAGAGAGAATCAGAGGGTTATTCTGTCAGATCAAAAGAAAACGGTCTGTTTGATTAGAAGAGTATTAAAAAATAAAAGTCTTTATTAAAGGATGTGGTTGTGGTATTTTTTTTGAGAGTTTTTTGTGATTCTGCTCGAATTAGAAAGAGAAGGCTTTTGGGCAATTTTTATTGTTGTTCGAACTATTCTCAAATACGTCAAAAAGGCTGTTCTGGTGTCTTGAGATATATCTTCATTTCTGTTTCTACTCTTCTTCTTGACCTGAAAAAAGTCTTCAGACTTTTTGGCGTGTGTTAGAGATCTGAGAAAAATTCAAAAATTTGTGAACCTTTTACCTCTTGCAAAGAACCCATACTCATAGGCAGGACGGTTAGGCAATTTTGCTTGAATCGTTAACAATCGATTTAACACAGAGGATGATATTATGAAGAAAAAACTTTTGGTAAGTGCAATAGCCCTGACGCTGGTCGCTCCCTTTTCCTTGGCCTCTGCGGCAAGTAAAATAGACGGGAAGGTAACCAACAAGTCAGAGGTCAAAGAGGCGGCCAATATCGCTATTGGTGAAAACAACAAGGCAAGTATGGGTTCGATCAGTATGAAGAACTCTACAGTTGGTAAGACCGGTGTGGTCACCAACAAGTCAACTGTAAAAGAAGCAGCAAATATCGCCATAGGGAAAGGCAATACCGCCAATATGGGCTCAATCAATATGCAAAATTCCCGCGTTGACGGTAAGCTGACCAATAAGTCAACGGTCAAGGAAGCGGCTAACATTGCTATTGGTGAGAACAATACGGCGAATATGGGCACAGTCAACATGAAGGGCTCCAAAATTGGTAAGACCGGTGTGGTTACCAACAAGTCAACTGTAAAAGAAGCCGCCAATATCGCTATAGGCAAAGGCAATACCGCTAATATGGGTTCAATCAATATGAAAAATTCCCGCGTTGACGGTAAGCTGACCAATAAGTCAACGGTCAAGGAAGCGGCTAACATTGCTATTGGTGAGAACAATACGGCGAATATGGGCACGATCAACATGAAGGGCTCCACAATTGGTAAGACCGGTGTGGTCACCAACAAGTCAACTGTAAAAGAAGCCGCCAATATCGCCATAGGGAAAGGTAATACTGCCAATATGGGTTCGATCAATATGCAAAACTCTACTGTTAAGGGTAAGGTGACCAATAAATCAACAGTCAAGGAAGCGGCTAACATTGCTATTGGTGAGAACAACACGGCGAATATGGGTACCATTAATCTGAAAAATACCACCGTTGGTAAAACTGGTGTTATAACCAACAAGTCAAATGTCAAGGAAGCTGCTAACATAGCCATTGGCAAAGGTAATACAGCAGATATGGGTTCTATCTCTGTTGAATAGCAGCTCGCTATTTGGGCAAAGGTCCTGTGTTCGCTCCAGGCCCTTTGCCCCCTGTTGTCGAGGCCTGTTTGGTTTTGGAGGTTTTTATGAAGGAGTTCTATCTGACGCTGTTTATTTATCTTATTTTGTTGTTGTTTTTTGTAGTTCCTGCGACGTCGGGAGATCTTGAGAACGCCAAGAGCAAATCGGCAGTGAGGAAGGGAGATGCCGATGCGAAGGGTAAGGATTCAGGTGATGCGAACATGAACAGTGTTGTTATGGGTGCGGGGAGTAATATAAAGGGAGATGTTTATATAATAGATCAGAGCAGGGGTCCGAAAACCAACGTTGCCGACTGATGTCAGTTTGAGGGCCATTTCATTAATCTGGATACTTTTTATGAAAATGACGAACATATTGAAGAGAGAGAATTCTTTTTCAAATCGACCTCTGCAGGGTCTTTTTTTCTTTGTTTTTTGTGGAGCTGTGAGCCTGTTGTTTTCGGCTTGTGGAGGGATGAATCCTCAGAACGTGGATGTTGAGCTGGAAAAGAGTGCGCCGGAGGAAAAGATCACCTCGTATACACAGTCTTTGGCGGATTTGGGCCTGATGTCTGAGATATACGATACAGGTCTGATGAAGGTTCAGAGTCAGGATATTGCCGACGAGACGGGTACCTCGGCGACGACGGGTGGGGAAATTCAGCGAAATATCACAGAGATTATGAAGAGTACCTTGAATTATATAGGAGGCAATGTTGTTTTTATAGAATACGACCCTGCCTATATCCAGAACCAGATGGTCTCAGGCTACAGTAACTTTGATAACAAGGTTGTCCCTGACGTTGTTATAACGGGTGGCATTACCGAGTTTGACCGTGGTCTTGAGACGCGTGGCAGTGGTATGAACGCGGACGCGGAGGCGGATTTTGGTGGTATGCCTGATTGGTTACCCTCGAAGACAGCAGGAGTCAGTTATGGAGACACTGGAAAGACGGGTAGGGCTCGTATAACGCTTGACTTCAATCTCAAGGATTTTCAGACCCTTGCGGGTATTCCTCGAATGACGACGACGAACAGTATGGAGGTCTGGAAGGGGATGAAGGAAGAGGAGTTTGGTATAACGCTTTTTGGTCCGACCTTTGGTTTGAAGGGAACGATCAAGAAGGTTCAGGGTCGTCATGAGGCGGTGCGTCTTCTTGTGCAGGTGAGCATGATCCAGATGATTGGTAAATATCTTGCGCTTCCCTACTGGCGTTTGATGGGTGATGACAGCAATCCTGACCAGGCGGTGCTTGATTCTATTTCCGCGAGTTATTATGGGATGGGTGAAGGCGATCGTGTTGGAGCGGTTCAGCAATGGTTGATCCTGCATGGTTACGATGTTCCGATAAGTGGAGAGCTTGATGGAGAGACGCTGCGTGCTCTGTCGAGTTTTGCGCCAGGTTTTAACGGGAGCAGTATCACTGAGGAGATCTTTACCCGTCTGTACTTGAGTATTCCAGTGAATCAGAGGTCTTCGCGCAGATGGCGCAGGAGGAAACCCGGGCGCAGGCTCAGGCCCAAGCTCAGGCTCAGGCGCAGGCCCAGGCCCAGGCTCAAGCCCAGGCTCAAGCCCAGGCGCGGGCTCAGGCCCAGGCCCAGGCAGAGTCGCAAGTGCAGGTTCAGCAAGCCCAGGCGCCGGCCGAGGAGCGGGCACAGGTGGCCCAAGAAGTTTGGTCGTCAGCTTTCCGATGATGACTGGTAGTGGGTTGTGTTTCTTCTGTGAAATTTAGTGGTGATTGTTAGAAATTGTGGTTGTGAGAGAGTCTGTATATTCTGGTTTTTCTTGCCAAGAAGGGAGGTGTCCAAGGGTAGAGCTGGTGTTTGAGAGAAGATCTTATGCCTTGCAAAAAGGTTCAGAGAAAAACTGGTTACAGTCCCTGGGGTATAACGAACGAGAAATTAACGGGAGTGGAACTTATGTCTATGGGAAGAAAAATACTCGTTGTTTTGCTGGTGAGTCTTTTTGTTGGCACTGGCTTTGTCTACGCGGGTAACAAGAAGATAATGTCTACCCGCGCGGCGCGGGTTCTTGCTGAGCGAGCGATAGTTGAGTCTGTATATGGTCTGAAGATTCGCGCAACCGAAGAGGTTACCGATATGGTTGCGGCATCCTTTGTCGGTAAAACCGAGTCCAAGACCAGTGCCAATATGCAGGGGATCAAGATAGAAGAAGTTGTCTATGATGCGGAAAAGGATATAGCCCGGGCAACGGCGACAATAACCCTTGATGAGATTACCAATATAGATGGTCAGGTCTTAAATCTTGCGGGCAAGGAATTTCGACGAACCGCCTTTGCGACATCAACTCCGGCAAATGCCGCTTCGATACGGGCTCTGCGTGCGGCGGAGCTTGATGGTTATAAAAATCTTGTCAAAACGGTGGTCGGTTTTACCCTTGAAAGTCAAACAACGGTTGAAAATTATATGCTGAGGTCTGATCTTGTAAAGACCAAGGTAATGGCCACGACCTTTCTGGCGAATCTTGAAGACTTTGGCTGGGACGAAGAGGGCAACGCCTTTGTCAAATTTAAGGTGGTGAAAAAGGATATAGAAGACATCCTTGGGGTCACCATTCCGGGTGTTGACGACATTATCCTGGTTGAAGGCGCCGGTGCCGCTGTTGATGATTTTTCTGAGGCATCCCAAGGCATGTCTGAAAGATAAATGAGAACTTGCTGAACGCTATAGAGGAAAGACGTTATGAAATATGCAAAACAGTGGAGGAAAACAACCCTCTCTTTTATCTGCGGAGCCTTGAGTCTGGTAGTCGTTGGTCTGCTACTCGGGGCGGCCTCTGATCATCAAAACAAGACCTTGCAGTTTGGTCGTTATCAGCTGTCATCCTGGGCTGCCCCTATGGGAGAAAACAGCGGTATGGTTGGGGCGTTTGTTATGGATACTGTATCAGGTGAAACCAGAACGGTGTATATTCGAAGCTATGGAGATCCACCTGCCGGCAAGGTTCTGAAAAATAATCTCAAAAAGCCTTTTAGCGATATGTATTAGTTTTTCAGCCCCTGATTGTTGATACAGGTTTTCAACGGTATTTTGCCCGCTCTTCTTTAAAAATGAAGTGGAGCGGGCTTTTGTCTTTGTGGAAGCCTGTCGCTACGAGCAGGACTGAAGCGGCTGGCTTTTCCCTTGTTGGTCGACCGCCACATAGGTAAAGGCGGCCTTTGTTACCTGCTGAATCTCTCCTTCCGTTTGCGGCGGCTTAACCTTGGGCCGTACCCACACCTCAAGGCTGACGGTGACTGAGGTTGTACCCTCCTTGCGTATCCTGCCGTAGGTACAGATGATATCACCAACCCGAACAGGTCGTATAAACTGCAGGGATTCAACCGCGACGGTAACAACCCTCGATCCGGCTCGCTCTTTTGCAATAATGCCGCCGGCAATATCCATTTGTGACATTATCCAGCCGCCAAAGATATCTCCGTCGGGATTGGTGTCCGGTGGCATGGCCATGGTACGTAAAATCAGATCCCCCTTGGGGCTTGGACTCTCTTGCATCGTTTTCCCTGTCTGCTTTTAAGATAATTGGCCGTTGATGAGCTTCCCGACGATTTCCGGGTTGGCCAGTGTCGAAATATCGCCGATATTCTCGGTGTCGTTTTCGGCGATTTTCCGCAAGATACGCCGCATGATTTTTCCCGAACGTGTACGCGGCAAACTCGGTGTAAAGTGGATATGATCTGGTGCTGCCACGGGGCCAATCTTTTCGCGTATCCAGCGCATTAATTCATCTTTTAGAGCATCACTCGCTTTTTCACCCTTATAGAGGGTACAGTAAACGTAGATACCCTGTCCTTTGACATCGTGGGGAAAACCGACCACCGCCGTCTCCGCAACTTTCGGATGCAGGTCAAAGGCATCTTCGACCTCGGCGGTTCCCATACGGTGTCCGGAAATATTCAAGATGTCGTCCACCCGCCCGGTAATCCGATAGTAGCCGTCTAGGCCGCGAATCGCCCCGTCACCGCTAAAGTAGTAGCCGTCAAAGGTGGTAAAGTAAGATTCGATAAAGCGTTTGTGGTTGCGGTAGACGGTTCGCAACTGGCCAGGCCAGCTCTGTTTGAAGGCGAGCATTCCTCTGACACCATTTCCGTTAATCTCCTTGCCTTCTTCGTCGAGCAGGATCGGCTCTACGCCGAAAAACGGCAAGGTCGCCTTACCCGGAGTCTGGTCCCAGAGATAGGGAATGGGGGTAATCATATGTCCGCCGGTTTCTGTCTGCCACCAGGTGTCGACGATCGGGCAACGCGTATTGCCCACGTGATCGTTGTACCAATGCCAGGCCTCCACGTTGATCGGCTCGCCGACAGAGCCTAAAATGCGCAGTGACGAGAGTTGATGATTCTCCACGTAGGATGCTCCTTCGGTCATGACGGAGCGCAGAGCCGTCGGTGCGGTATAGAAGATATTGACCTGGTATTTTTCACAGATATCCCAATAGCGCGACGGTGACGGATAGGTTGGAATCCCTTCAAACATCAGGGTATTGGCACCGTTGGCAAGGGGGCCGTAAATCAGATAGGAGTGCCCTGTAATCCAGCCAACATCGGCCGTGCACCAGTACAATTCGCCGGGGCGGTAATCAAACACCACCTCGTGGGAAAATGACGTATAGACCATATAGCCGCCGGTGGTGTGCAGCACTCCCTTTGGGGCCCCGGTCGAACCCGAGGTGTAGAGGATAAAGAGCGGGTCTTCGGCATTCATCGGCTCCGGTGGGCAGTCGGTGGATTGATCGGCAACCAGATCATCGTAGCGCACGCCGCGGCCCTTGAGAAGATTCAGCGGCCCGTCAGTCATCTCGACGACGATAACCTTTTTGATCCTGTCGGTATGTGAGAGGGCCTCGTCAACATTTTTTTTAAGCGGAATGCGTCTTGCCCCGCGCAGGCCTTCATTTGCGGTAATAACATACTCGGCATCACAGTCTTCGACCCGACTGGCGATTGCCTCGGCGCTAAAGCCGCCAAAGACCACCGAGTGTATCGCCCCGATGCGTGCACAGGCAAGCATCGCATAGGCAGCTTCAGGTATCATCGGCATATAGATAATGACCCGGTCGCCTTTTTTAATCCCCAGAGACTTCATACCATTGGCGAGTTTTGTAACGCTATTGTAGAGCTCTTGATAGGTAATGGTTTTGCTAATCGTCGGGTCATCGGCAACCCAGGTGATAGCGGTTTCGTTGGCCTTTTCCGGCAAGTGGCGGTCGATACAGTTGTAACAGGCGTTAAGCTCGCCGTCTTCAAACCATTTGATCGTATGGTCGCCGGAAAACGAGGCATTATAGACCTTCGTGTACGGTTTGCTCCAATCAATGCGTTTGCCGACTTCACCCCAAAAGCCTTCCGGGTCCTCGATCGACTGCCTGTACATGGCCTGATATTCCGCCAAATCCTTGATTAAATGATGCTGTCCAGGAAAATGAATTTTTTCGTTGTGCATGTAGATGACCTCTTCGGCTGTTAAAAAACCGGAACACTCCAGCCTGTTTTTTCTGCTGTATTGAGAATGTTTTTTACTGCGCAGCTCAGGCGCAAAAAACCGCCGCTTGTTGAAAAAATAACTGGTTGGTGAACAAGACTCTTGGCTGGTCTGACTTGTCAACCCGGCAAGGCTCTATGTTGATGTGTCCACTGGCTGTTTATAGCGAACTATCGTAGATGAGCAGTTGGTAAACAGGTAAAACATCAACATAGAAAAGACCATGGTGATAAACCCGTATCTTGTCAAGCCCCTCTCGTTTTGAGTGTCTCCGTTAAAGGGTTTTTGTGTTCGAGGTTCAGGGAGGGACGGCCACCGGCTTTTCGGTTTGAAAAAGATATCGCGACCATTTTGGGGGGCTGCTATAATGGCAAAGGCCTTTGCCTTTTGTCCAGGTCATTTTGTGGTGCGCTCCAGAGCATTTCCGAAATGAGAATGGTTCTGGTTTTGGGGGTGAAAAAAATGGTGGGCAGCAGAAAAGAGCTGCCAGTGCTGTGAGCTGGTGCCTCGATGCTGCCCATCTGATAAAGATATTGTGACGATAAGAGATGAAAGACTACTACCGCATACTGGAGGTTTCGCCGGACAGCACGGTCGAAGAAATTCGCAGGAGCTACCGGCGGCTGGCAATGCGCTATCATCCAGACCGCAATCCTGATGACCCTGATGCGGAAAGAACGTTCAGGGAGGTTGCCGAGGCATACGGGGTCCTTACCGACCCTAAAAAACGCGGGGAGTATAACCGCTTACGGCAGGCAGGGGCAGAATATACAGGTGCCGATTTTCATTACAGCCAGGAAGATATACTCAAGGATCTCTTTCGTGACCCGGGATTTCAACAGATGCTTGGCGGCCTGCTGCGAGAATTTCAACGCTCGGGCTTTCGTTATAGTGCAAACTTTGTGCAGAAGAGTTTTCTCGGTGGCAAGGGCGTCAAGGTGGTTGGCGGTTTTTTCGTTTTGACAAAACTGCTTGGCCCATTGTTGAGGGAGAACACAAGGCCCTCTCTCAGCGAAAAATCAGGGCTTGCGCAGATTGTCTCAAAAGCGGCGGGCAGTCTTTTGGGCAGAAAGCAAGACAAGAGCAAAGACAGGGTTCCGCCTGTACCTCCCGAGGATCTGGATATCACCTACCATACCCCGCTGCTCGCCTCGGAGCTCGAGCATGGCAAGGTCATTCAGGTACTGGTCTACGGCGGACAGGGCGAGCAGAGTCTGAGAGTAACCATCCCGCCGGGCAGCCGTGCCGGACAAAGATTGCGTCTTAAGGGCAAGGGGAGGCCCGGGGCAATGGGCCGGGGAGATCTCTACCTCAAACTTGTCGAAAAAGCCTAGGGATAAACCGGTAACAAGTCAGGGAGCTTTGGGGCGATTCCATAACCCCCCCTGGCCAGGATGGAATTGATGGGAAAGCTGGTTCAGATTCAGGCCGTTTTTTCCGGTATACCCATCAGGATAAACATCGCCGTAAGGATAATAAGGATCCCCGGCACGACCTGTAGCGGGATATGGCTTCTGCCCAGCAGCAGGTCAATGAACAGCACCAGGCTGGGATAGAGGTAGGAGTAGGCGGTCACCTTTGTCGGCCCGATCACGAAAACCGCGTACTGGGTCAGGAAAAAGGTGATAATGGTTGTAAACACGGCCAGGTAGAAGACCCCCGCCCAGACACGGGCAGGGATCGTCGACCAGCTGGTGGCGGTTATCTGGCTGTTTGCAAGAAAAAGAAGCCAGATACAGCCGGTACAAAGAATCCAGAAGGTCATCACGGCCATCGGCTCGTCGCGCTGGGTCAGCTTGATCAGTGGCGCGTACAGCCCCATACAGCAGCAGCCGGCAAAAAAGATCAGATCCCCGCTGTTCCACTGCACGGCAAGTGCCACGGCAAGATCCCCGTCAAAGATCACCCAGAGGGCGCCGAAGAGGCCGCAGAACAGGGCCATGAGCTGTGCCCTGGTCAGCTGTTCGCCGAGCAAAACAAACGAGTAGAGGCCGGTCAGCGAGGGGACAAGGGCAAAAATGGCACTGGTATGCAGCGCTGTGGTATAGCGCAGGGAGAGGAACATGCAGTAAAAAAAACCGACGATCGAGCCGCTGACCATCGCGCAGCGGACCACTATCGACAGAGAAAAACGCAGTCCATAGCGAAAATGCACGATCGGTGCAAAGAGCAGTGTGGCGATACAAAAACGGATACCGGTCAGCAGGGCCGGATCAAGGGCATTGGTTATCGCTTTTCCGACAAGAAAAGAGGTGGAAACAAGGCCTGTGCTGACAAGCATCAGCAGATGCACCCCCAGAGGGTACCGATGCCGCCTCTCTTTGGCGGGCGGCTTTTTAGCACCTTTTTTGTCGTTGTACTGCGGAAAAGCCCCCAAGGTCTGCTAGACATAATGTTTGTAGTCATTAAGAGATGAGAAAGACCTGCCATCCTTGCCAACGTGGGTTAGAGTGTAAAAAACCAATCACCCCAGAGCCAAA
>PDWI01013532.1_pt1 | contig 14210 bp, 14 predicted proteins | sample 1430891 | NCBI WGS metagenome assembly PDWI01 (sample SAMN01162508, study PRJNA174530) | Oral metagenome, whole genome shotgun sequencing project. | biome: Marine environment; feature: Marine mammal; material: Swab sample of the gingival sulcus; isolation source: swab sample of gingival sulcus...
TGGTGCTGCTCTCTGTGGTGCAGTACAGGCGGTTTGAAGCGGTGGTAAAAATGTATGAAGACAATGTTGACCTGGTGAAAAAAACACTGGCGATGGCTGAAGAGTACCGTGAGCAGATTGTGTGGTGTACCCAGGTGGTCACCCAGGCAAAGGACAGTGTGGAAAACAACATGTACTGTCCACTGGTCCGCAAAACAGCCAAACCCAGGGATGTTGACGTATAGGAGTGGTATATGAGTCTGAAAACAGAACGCCTGGCCGCCAGGGGGAAACTGGCAGAGCTGCGCCTGGAAGCCAGGCAGCTGGAAACCTCCATCCAAGGGGACATAGCAGCGGTGCGGCTGCTGCTGCCCCCTTTTGAGAAGGTGGAGGATGTCAAGGCCGAGCAGGCAGCGGCGCAATGTGTGGAGCTGGCCGCAAAGCATGCTGAATATCTGGGCAAATTGGCCGAAATACGGGCCATTACAAAGGCGCTGGGATAAATGATGAGCCCGGAAAGCTACTCCTGGGAAGTCCGGGAAAATGCTGAGGAGCTCTACATCATCGACGGCCTGACCTATGCACAGGTGGCCCAACGGTGCGGCGTCTCTGTCAGTCAGCTGAAACGATGGGGAACCGATGCAACGCCCTCCTGGAGTGAACGACGCAGGGCGTACCGGGCCGCGCAAAGTTCTGTCCGCCATAATGTCACCCTGGCCAGGGCCCGCCTGATTGAAGCGGTTATCGAGAGCGAAGATCCGCAAAAGGCCTTTGCGTTCAATGCGCTGGTCAACTCCTCACAGGTGCTGGAAAAAGAGGCCCGTGCCCGCTTAAGCGATCAGCAGGCCGAACCGGTCGTCCCCACAACCGATGACCCTGAGGAGTTGGTCCAGCTGCTGCATCAGGCCCTGATCAGGAAAATATTCCTTCTGCTGGAGCAGCCAGGCGGCATCACCTTGTCGGCGGTGAAAGAGCTTTCAGGTGTACTCAAGCTCTTGCAACCTGCTGAAGAAAAAGGCGAGAAAAAGGCCGGGTTTAACCAAGAGCAGCTTGCGGCCATCCGCCAGGCACTGGAGGGAATGTAATGCCGCTGCTGGCTTATCAGACAGGGTGGAACACCGATCCGGCCAGGATCAAGGTGTGGGAGAAATCCCGCAGGATCGGGGCCTCGTTTGGTGATGCGGCTGAGTCCGCCTTGCTCGCTGCCGCAAACATGGACGCTGGCGGCATGAACACCTACTACATGGGCACCAACAAGGATATGACCAGCCAGTACATCAAGGATGTGGTGCTGTGGGCAAAGAAGTTTAACCTGGCCGCTGGCGAGATGGAGGAAGAGATAGAGATTCTGCCAGATAGGGACAAAACGGCCATTACCATCTTCAAGGTACGGTTTGCGACCGGCTTTGAGGTGGTGGGGCTGCCTTCCAAAGCCCTGGCCTTTCGCTCCAAGCAGGGGCGTGTCGTTCTTGACGAGGCCGCCTTTATGGAAAATTTCAAGGCTATTTTGGCTGCCGCCAAGGCGCTCACCATGCTGGGCGGCACCATTGGTATCCTTTCCACGCACAACGGCGAAGATAACGATTTTAACCAGCTGGTGCTGGATATCCGGGCTGGCAAACTGCCCTATTCCCTGCATCGAACCACGCTTCATGACGCGCTGGATGATGGGTATTATGAGCATGTTGTGTGTCCAAAACGCCGGATTGAGCCAAGCCGGGAAGGCAGAGAGCAGTGGTACCGGGAAACCCTGGCTGATTTTGGTGACGATGCGGACGAGGAACTCTTTTGCATTCCAAGCCAGGGCACCGGGACCGCTCTCCCTCGCACCCTGATCATCCGGTGCATGTCCGAGGATATCCCGGTGATCCGCCTTTTCAGGAAGCCTGCATTCACCTATGAGTCTGAAGAGGTTCGCAGTGGCGACATCGAGGGCTTCTGTGAGGAATTTCTGCTGCCACACCTTGAACAGCTGGACCCAAAACGCACCAGCAGTTTCGGGCAGGACTTCGCCCGTTCCGGAGACCTGTCTGTGCTGATCCCCCTCCAGGAGGAGCAAAACACCACCAGGCGGGCACCCTTTGTCCTGGAGATGGCGGGCATCCCGTTTGAGCAGCAGAAACAGGTGCTCTTTTATGTGGTGGATCGCCTGCCCTGCTTCAACCACGGTGCATTGGACGCCAGGGGCAACGGCCAGTACCTGGCAGAGGTTGCGGCGCAAAAATACGGGCCTGAGTGCATCTCTGAGGTAATGCTCACCGAAGGCTGGTATCGGGAACATATGCCCAGGTACAAGGCCGCCTTTGAAGATCAATCAATCATGCTGCCACAGGATGCAGACATCCTGGATGATCACCGCGCCCTGAAACAGGTCAAGGGGGTGATCAGACTGCCTGAAGGCAAAACCAACAAGGACGGTCAGCAGCGCCATGGTGACTCTGCCATTGCCGGAGCCCTGGCTTTTTATGCCAGTGAGCAGGACGGCGGCCCCCTTGGAGACTTCCATATTGGTGCAGCATTGGAAACAGCACAGCTGATGGAGGGGTTTTAAGCGATGCCTGCAGGGATTTACGTTACACCGTCCAAATTTGTCTCCTTTGCTGAAATGAAAGGCCGCCAAGCCCTTCAGCAGGAAGTTGCCAGTCGTGACGCGGCCTGGGACTTTTCCTCGCTGATCGGGCTGCTGCCCGATCCTGATCCGGTGCTGACCAAACGTGGTGACGGGGTGGAGATCCTGGAATCCCTGACAGCTGATGCGCATCTCTGTGCTGTTATTCAGACCCGGAAGCTGGGGGTAAAAACCAAGGAATTCAAGTTTGAGCCAGGTACCGATGCAGACGGCAAGACCAGCTCGCAATCTGAGCAGCTGTGCCGGGATTTCAGCCGGGATATACATGGCCTGGAAATGCGCCAGCTCATTACCTCCATCCTGGACGCGCCCTTGTACGGCATGACACCTCTTGAGCTGCAATTTGCGCCAGGCACCCACCTCCACCTGAAAAAGATTGAAGCCAAGCCTGTACGCTGGTTCGGCTTTACGGAAGAAAACGAGCCGCGCTTTATCTCCGCCGACAACCCCTGGAACGGGGAGGCGCTGCCCTGGGGGAAATTTGTCTTTGCCCGCCACGAGGCCACCTATGACAACCCGTACGGGCTGCGCCTGTTATCCCGCTGTTTCTGGCCGGTCACCTTTAAGAAAGGTGGTCTCAAGTTCTGGGTCAGCTTTATGGAGAAATACGGCACACCGTTTCTACTGGGGCATTACGGGCAGAATGCTGACGAGTCCCAGCAGGCTCGAATGCTTGCCAGCCTGCAGCAGATGATACGTACTGCCGTGGCAGTGGTCCCGCAGGATGCCAGGGTGGAGATGCTGAACAAGTCCGGGGCTGGAGCAGGGCACACGGTTTTTGACAAGATGAAATCGGCCATGGATGCCGAAATCTCAAAGGTGATCCTTGGTCAGACGCTGACCACTGAAGCTGGAGAACGCGGCAGCTACGGACTGGGCAAGGTCCACGGTGATGTCTTGTCGGCCTTCCAGGATGCAGACAAGATGCTGGTACGGGAAACCCTGAACAACATTGCCAGAATCTATGGGCAGATAAACGCTGATAGCGTGCCGCCCCCTGTCTGTACCTTTTATGAAGAGGAAGATCCATGCCGGGAGTTTGCAGATCGTGACAGGGTCCTGGAGAAGGGCGGCAGGGTGAAGCTTACCAGATCGTACTACCTCCGCCGCTATGGGTTTCAGGATGATGATATCGAAATGGTCGAGCCTGTACAGGAGCAAGAGCAGCCTGACGAAAGGAAAAAAGCACAGAAAAAACCCCTCGAATACGAAGCGGTTGATGTCCTCAGAGCGTCAAGCCAGCTCAAGCTGGTAGAGGCAAAACAGCAGGAACTGGATGAATATGCAGACGAGGTCATCAGGGAAGGGGGAGACATCTTTGGCGGCTTTAAAAAAGATATCCGCAGCTGGTTATACCGCTGTTCAAGCCTGCAACAGGCATTGCTTGAGCTGCCAGATCTCTTTACCAGACTGAATATTGACGAGCTGCAGGGTGCTCTTTTTTCCAGCCTCCTTGCTGCAGACGGCCTTGGTCAGGCCAGCGTCCCCCAGGCAGAAGAATACGCTGAAACACTCTGGGGCAAAGGAAAGCCTTTTAGAGAAGCGCTTGATTTCTTCAAGGCCAAATCGTTCACCATTGCCGGTCACAGTCAGGCTGATCTGGTGGCAGCTGTTAAGGATGCCCTGACCAGGGCAATGGAGGAAGGTGGAGATATAGCGTCCTTTCGGGCCAATGTTGATGCCCTCTTCATGCGTCATGGGCTTGACCCGCTCAGCAACCACCGGATCGATACCATCTATCGAACCAATATGCAGACGGCCTTTCAGGCCGGTCGTTTTACCCAGCTGACCAGGCCCCACATCCTCAAGGCCAGGCCATACTGGCGGTATGTTGCTGTAAGAGATGGCGCGACCAGGCCAGCTCATCGCAAGATGCATGACAAGATCTTCCACCATGCCAATCCGATCTGGCGCACCTGGTACCCGCCTAACGGATTTAACTGCCGCTGCCAGGTTGTGGCTCTTTCCAGGCGGGAGATCCAGCGGGACGGCCTCGAGGTCATTGATGAGGATCTGACCGGCAGCAGCTTTGAGGTGGTGGATGAGGAAACCGGAGCAATACAGTTGTTCAGGCTTACGCCTGATAAGAACTGGGGAGCTGCTTCTGGAACCTTAGAGCGGCTGCTGGATCAGCAGCGAGAGACAAGTGGCGGTGCTCAAGCGTGGAAAGAGGTGAAAGCGCAGCCCGGCCCGCTTGATTTTGGCCGTCCGGCCAAGGGTGCAATTGGTGCTGATGAGTGGCTTGACCTGGAGCGTGGGCCAGCTCTGCAACAGATAATGAAGAATAAAAAAATCTCTGAAAGTGAAGCCCTGGCAGAGATAGAAGCACGCTATCGCAAAGAGATGGGAATATCTCCCCTGGAGTCACGGTCTGTTATCAGGTCAAAAGATGGTGAGGCTGTCACCATCACCCTGCAGGCATTGGCCCATGCCATGGTTACGCGTCGGGATGCAAGAGAACGCTGCATTCCCTATCTGCGTCATACCCTGGAAGATCCTTTTGAGATCCTGCTGACTGAATATGCAACCCCAACGGGTAAAACCAGGTACCGCAAAAAATATATTGGCCTGTACAAAGGTGAAAAAGAGGCAGGGGTGATCATTGTGGCTGAAATCCAAAAAGACGGTTCAGTGCTCTGGAACATCATGAACACCAAAAAGAAGAACCTGGACCGACAAAGACGCGGGGTAAAGCTGCTCTATGGCCGTTAAGACAAAAAAAAAGGGACAGGGGGGTCCCTATCCCGATATCAGCCTGCCAGGCAGCACAGGTGCTCCAGGCTCTGCCTGCCCTTTCTGTTTGCAGGTCGAAGCTCCTGGAAGCTCTTTACAACAGAAAGGCTGCAGGGAAAACCTAACCTGGAACAGCCTATATGTCAAGAGAGAGGGAAAAAGCCCAAAATCGGCCCAAAATTAAAAGCAAGAGGGGGTGCGCGGCACATTGCCGCCAGAATTATGGCGCGGCCAGTCCTTACCTATACCATCGATGACCATCTGCTTCAGGAGCAGATACAGCAGGTGCTGACCTCGTTGTCAGATCTTACCCCTGCCATGGAAGCCATCGGTGAAATGGGTGTGGCCTCGATCCAGAGAAAGACGAAAAATCGGGAAATGGCCGGGCCTGATACTGGTCAGGAAGGGCGAGCTGAAAAGGGTTGCCTACCAGGCGGAAAAGCGAAAAGTGTCGCTGCTGCCTGCCGACGTTCCCCAGGCAGCTATCCTCCATTTTGGCGGCAAGGCCGGGAGGGGGCACAAGGTCACCATTCCGGGACGTGAATATATGCTGCTGCAGACAGAGGATTATGTGGAAGTTGAGGCCATCCTGGCAGAGCACGTTTTTGAACATCTCAGGAGATGAGGGAAAGTGATGAAAACATGGTTTGAAATTTTCAAGGCCGGCACCCATGTGAGTGCCAACGGCAAAAAAAAGACCTGGACCACAGCAGACCTGGATCACATGGTCAGCAGGTATAACCAGGGGGAGCATGATGCACCGATGGTTATTGGCCACCCGACAGAGAATGCACCTGCCTATGGCTGGGTGCAAAAACTCAAAAGGGTTGGTGAGCGGCTGCTGGCCTTGCCCAGGCAGGTTGAAGCACAGTTTGCGGAGCTGGTCAGGGATGGCCGTTTCCCCAAACGATCGATTTCTGTGTACCCGGACGGCACGTTACGTCATATCGGATTTCTGGGAGCACAACCACCGGCAATCAAGGGGCTGAGGGATGTTGATTTTAACGATAATTCTGAGGCCGTTATTTATGAATACAGCGAAGAGGAATTACCCATGCTGACGGTAGAAGAGTTACAGGCCAGACTAGACCAGGAAACACAGGCCAGGAAGGATGCCGAGACCAGGGCTGACAAGCTCAGGCAACAGGCAGACCTGGCAGTTGCCAACTTCAAGGAGGCCCAGGTACAGGCCAGGAAAAAGGAGATCGATGATTTTATCACTCAGGGCGTCAGGGACGGCAAAATTCTGCCAGCCTGGAAAGCCCTGGGGCTTGCTGATTTCATGCAGAACCTGGAAGAGCAGACAGCAACCTACGAGTTTGCTGAAGGTGCAGAGAAAAAGACCCAGGGGCAATGGTTCCGTGAGTTTCTTTCTTCCTTTGCCGAGCATCCGCTTTTCAGGGAGATGACAAGAGCTGAAGAAGACCAGACCACGGCTGATGATTTTAGCCAGGACGAGCAGGAAGCTGCAGCAATGGCTGCGTTCGTCAGTTGACAAGGCCTGCCTATTTATTCAAAAAAAACAGAGACGGAGATCCACCATGGCTGAGAATATTCGAGCCCGTATTTTAACCCTTGCTGTCAACCAGATGGCGCCAACCCGAACCCCGGTACTTGACAAGGTGTTTGGCAGGAAGCTGGACAGCCTTGATACGAATACCATTGAAATCAAGATAACCAAGGGAACCAGGACACTGATGGCTGCCATCGCTCTTGATGCTGCAGCGACGGTTACCTCCACCGATTTTCATACCAAAATCACCCTGCCAGCTCCACGCTTTTCGGAAAAAGAGCTGATTACCGCCGCCAAACTGGCCCAGATCGATGCGGCCATGGGAAGAGGGCACAAGGCGAAGCTGAAAGAGGAAGTGAGTCTGCTGCAGAGTGACAAAAAGGCCAAGTTTGACCGTACCCGTGAGTTCATGGCAGTGAAAGCCCTTGAGGGGGTGGTTGTGGACGGCGAGGGAAACGAACTGGCAAATTACGGTTTTCCCGCAGCGCTGAAACCTGTAATGGCCGGCACCGATTTGTGGACCGATGCGGCTTCTGATCCAATGGAAGCCATTGAGGAAATGAAACGTGAGATCATTGTACAAAGCGATGGTGCTGTGACTGAATGGGTGGCCTGGGCCGGCAAGGATGTCATGGCTGCCCTGCGCAGACATCCTCGTATTCTGGAGCTGGCCAAGTCCGAACTGGGCGCTTCCATTGTCAGGAAGGGGCATATTTCCGAGCTGACCAACACTACCATCGAGACCCATGAAGGCTACTATCGCGATGGCAGTAACACCGTCCAGCAGATGATTCCAGATAACGTGTTTGTGCTGGTTGGTCTCTGCCCGGATGGCGCAGGCGAAGCATACGCGCCCGTGGTTGATCTGGAGGCCGGCGGTGGAGTCGGTTCTGACGGTAAGCCGCAAATATTCTTCTCCAAGATGTGGGACGAAGAGGATCCTTCCGGCAAGTGGGTGAAAGTTGAAGGGAGACCTCTGCCGGTACTCGGCCGCCTGATTTCCTGCTGGGCTGAACCAGTTCTCTAACCTGTATCCTGAAACCGAGGTGAGCAATGGAAGAAAAAAAAATGGTGAAAGTCGGGGTGGCACAGGGGGTTACCCTTTGGCACAATAATGAGCGGCTCGGGCCGGGGCAGGAATGTGACATGGAGCATCAGGAAGCCCTCCAGCGTCAGAAAACGGGGCATGTCTACCTGGTGGCACCTGAAGGGGTGGCGGGTGAGGAGAGACTCACCCTGCTGGCAAACCTGATTAAAGGGCTTGATCCGGAGGAGACAAAACTCTGGACCAGTGAGGGCAAGCCAACGACCACAGCGCTCGAGGCTGTCAGTAAAAGACCGGTATCTGCCAATGACCGGGATCAAGCCTGGGAACACTACCAGACAATGATCCAGGGAGAGGGCTGATGTACGCTGAACTGGCAGATGTATACCTGCTGCTGGATGAAGATACCTTGATTACCCTCACCGATGATGAGGGGATGGAGGCGGTTAATCCGGGGCGCGTTGAGGCGGCTCTTACGGCTGCGAGTGAAACCATCGACAGCTATCTTCCTGATGAATATGTCATCCCGCTGGATCCGGTACCAGCCAGGATAACAACCATCTGCTGCCAGATTGGCGGGTATCTGCTCCATGTCCGGCGCGACATGGTCAGTGATATCTGGCAAACACAGTACAATGACGCAATCCGGTGGCTGGAAAAGGTGCAGGCAGGGGAGATCGAGCTGAAAGTGACAACCGTCGGCAATGCTGCAGGTTCAATCGGCCAGGAAATGCAGGTTGCCGCTCCTGCACAATGTTTCCCCGAAGAGGAACTGGAGAAATATTGATGCTCGAACTGCTGCCAGCCCTGCAGACAGCCTTGCAGCACCACATGCACGAGATCCGCAGGACTGATATCAATATCGTGCCGGATCTCAGTTTTATTCCCCAGGGAACCATGTTCCCCTGTCTCGGGATCAAGGACGGTCAAGAGCGGTACAGATATTTCCCGGGCAGCTGTCGGGAAGTGACATCTGACGTACACCTGGTGATCTATGTCTCCCTGAGTAAAAAGGAATATGCCGTCCTCGGCAAGGATACGGCCATTTTGCCGCTGGCCGCCAAGGCCATCACCTTCCTGGAAAACAACCTGCTCGGCATTGCCGGTGTGCAGAGCGCCTTGCCGGTCAGCTCGCCGGCCTCCCAGTTGTATATAGCCGAGCGAGACCAGGTGTATCTTAAAAAAACATTCACAATGCAATACGAACAGACGGAGGTTCTATTATGAGAAGTGCAAAGGCAGCGTATAACATGCTGAGTGTCTCTGCCATGCAGGCAGAGGACGGCATAAACATTTTCAAAAGTCCTGACATGACACTGATGGTTGGTGACGGCGACTATTTAAAGCTGAACAGGCGCAGGGAGACCAACCTGGATGAGTTGAACGGCCAGGAAGAAGCTGATGCTGTATACGACAATGGGGGCACCAGCGAGCTCTCCCTGAACTTTACCAAACTGCAGCCCCACCAGCTGGCGTTTCTCCTGGCCTACGGGCTTGGTGCGTGCAACACCATTGCTGCTGGTACAGGGTATGAACACACCATTACCCCGGTTAACGGTGAATTTGAGGCTGCCCGGGCACTCCCGACCTTTACAGCTGTGCAGCGGCTGGGAAAAACCATTAATCACCGGCGCATGGCATCCATGGCCATAGATTCGGTGAGTTTGTCCCTGCCCCTCGATGGCTGGGTATCTGCCACCGGCCAGGCCGTAGGTACCGGCAAGTATGAGGATTCGACAACAGAGGAGGTTATTGTTGCTGCCGGTAATGCAACCAGCATAACCCTTTCCGGAGCTGTGCTCGGAACAACCGCTGCCGAACGGCTGGATGCGGTGCAGACAGTGCGGGCCTCCATAGACGGGGCCTGGGTACACGCAGCAATCAATGCGGTTTCTGATGATGCTGCTGGTGCTGTAATCACCATTGAGCCTGTATCTGTTACGACAGATGACGTTGAGTACCGGGTACTGTATAACCCGCCCAATCCGGCCTGGGCTGATTATTCTGGCAGGGTAACAGAGACGCCCCTGAAGGTGTCGCAGGCATGTTTGAAATTGGGCGGTACCTGGGATGGCTCTGCTTTTCAGGGTGGATGGGAGATAAAAGAAGATTTCAGAGGGTTTGAGTACAGCCTGACCAATACGGTTTCTCCTCTGTTTACGCTGTGCGCAGGCGGCGATTTTGCAGGGCGGCTCAACCGTGATAACCGCAACCAGACCATAAAGCTGGATCGTGAGCTGAAGGACATGCTGCTCCAGCAGTATGCCGGGTCACTGGAATACTTTGGTCTCCACCTGATTGCCGAGGGTGCCGAGTTTGCTGCTGGTCACAAATATACCGTGGAATTAATCTTTCCGCGGCTGGCTATCCTGGACGCGCCCATTTCGACCGGCGACAAGGTCCTTGCGGAAGCCGGTGATCTGCAGGTGCTTGCCGATGCAACCCATGGCTCTGTTATAGCGAAAATTAAAAATCAGGTGACTGGGTACGCTGCGCTTTAATAAAGCGTACCCCCATTAAAGGAGGAAGTTTTATGCTGCTGTTAGCCAGGGAACACAACAACGAGTTGACCATACGACATGCCAGGTCTGGCGAAACCGTCACCCTGCTCTATCGTGATCCAACCACCGAGGAGGTACTGAAATACCACAACTCCACCACCAGGCGGAAAGGGAAGCGAATACTCTCCGACATCCCCGCCAATCGATTGCGGGGAGGACTCCTGGTGTTGACCGGCATTGCAGAAGGCCAGCTGGGTAAGCCCGATGGCAAAGGCGGTATTCTTCCAGTGAGCTCGAACCCTGAATCTGCTGCGTATGATGAGGACTGGAAAACGCTTGTCAAAAAGCATCTTGCCCCCGAGTTAATGCTGCTGGGTATCCATGTATTCGAGGCCAGCTCAATTGAGGGTGAGGACGATCCGGACGAAGACGAGGATGCAGAGGGAAACTGACCAGGGACCTCCTCACCCTGCAGAAACCGACCTGCAGTAGTGAGGAGGCGGCCCGATGTCTGGAGGAATACGGCCCTGACGGGGTGGCCTGGGCTTGCAGGGCATGCAACAAGGTCAAGACAGATGAAAGAGCGATCAGTGACTATACCCGCAAGCTGCTCCATGCACACACCATGCAGGTTGCGGGGTATCCTTTTGATAAAAATGATTTTACCCCTGAAGAGTGGGTGGATCTGGCAAAAGTGAAAATGCTGTACCAGGGACGATAGAGAGCAGATGGGCAAGAAGGCCGCAATGATCATTGAGATTGAGGTGGACGACAAGGGGAGTCCAAAGATCCGCAATCTTGGTGAACTTGCCAGCAAAACAGCAGACAGGATCGACAGGGGCAATCGAAAAGCAGCCTCAGGGTACAGTGTGCTTGAGGGCAGGATACGCAGTGCCAAAAAAAGCCTGGCCGCCTTTGCCGCAGGGTATATCAGCTTGCAGGGCGCTCGCGCTCTGGTGTCCATCGCTGATGAGTACACAATGATTGATGCCAAGATCAATCTTGGTACAAAAAGTCAGGAACAGTTTAACCAGGTCTATGAAAGGCTCTATGCTCTGGGCAGGGAAACCGGCTCGCAGCTGGTTGTCAATGCCCAGGCTTTTTCCAAGCTGGCACTGTCTGGAGAGTATCAGGTACAGGAACTGCTCCGCTCCCAGGAGATTCTCAACAAGAGCATGGTGGTGAGTGGTGCCACCACTGCAGAAAATGCCAGCTTCATGCTCCAGTATGCCCAGGCAATGGGCAGCGGCGTGGTGAATGGTGATGAGCTTCGATCAATGAACGAAGCCAATGCCTACATTATGCAGAAAGTTGGCGACGAACTCGGGATCGGTATCGCAGGACTGAAGGAATGGGGCGCTGAAGGCAAACTGACCGCTGAACTGTTTTTCAATGCGCTCTTAAAGGTCGGTGATGAGGTGGACGCTCAATTTGACAGCATGCCTGTCACTGTCGGCCGGGCAATGAACAGTCTGCGTGAAGTGTTTAAACGGGTGATCGGTGACGGTAATGCGGCAACCGGCGCAACAACCTCTCTGGCAGGGGCTATCACGGACCTGGCCGACACCATAGAGGCAAACAGGGGAAGTATCACCGGCCTGTTCACCGACATTGTGGAAGGGGCCGCGCAAGGCATTGATACTGTCATGCGGTTCAGGAATACGTTTATTGCCTTTAAGGATCTGGCCTGGAACAAAATTTCAGTCGGGGACTATCTTTCCCTTACACCGGAGCAGCAGCGTGTGTATCCTGAGATCCGCACAGAGCTGTCTATGATTCATGACCTTACCAGGCGGATTAATGGTGAGGGCAGCGGGTTCCCTTTTACCGATAAGCGTCAGCAATGGAAAGCCGATCTGCCGGAGATGGAAGCGGCTGTGGAGGCGCTGCGAGCACGGATTGAGAAAAAAATCAGCTTGTCAGTTACCGTTCAGCCGGAACCGGCCAAAAGCCTGGAAGATGTGCAGCACTCCGACCCGGAAGTGAAAGACCTCTCCGGGGTGTCGGGGGGAGAACTGGAAAGGGCTCTTGCCAGATTTGAGGATGCTTACCTCAAAGCCACACTCACCACTACAGATTACGAGCTGGCAAAGCTTGATCAGCTCTATCATGACTATGCCGCGCATGTCACAGACAAGGCCAGGCTCGATGCATGGTATATGGCTGAATGGACCCGTATCAATGATGAACAGGTAGAGGCAGAACAGGCCAGGATAGGTGCTGTCGAGGCCGATCTTGACCGCATGTTCCAGGAAGAGGCGCGGGCCAGCTCAGAGGCGGCTGCCGCTCTGGCTGCGGCTTACCGTGAAGTTGTAGGTGATCTGGAAGGGATACGGCCCCGCCTGGCGTTTGATATGCGGTTTGAAGCCCTGGAGGAGCAGGCAAGAAGCTACCTTGAAACCGGTCTTGCGCCGGAGCTGGTCAGTGCGTGGCAGGCGCAGATGCAAAACCTGCTGCAGCGCGAGCAAACCCTTGCCTCTGATGACTTCTTCGGCGGCTTGAGCGTCGGGCTGGAGCAATCCCTTGCAGATATGCAGACCTGGGGCGAAGCTGCCGCAGGTATTGCCAATGACGTGTTTACCGGCATGACCGATGCGCTGTCTGCATTTGTCATGACCGGGAAACTGGACGTTGCCGACCTGGCAAATGCCATCATTGAGCAGCTGGTACGCATTACCATCCAGACCCAGATAGTGCAGCCACTTTTGACTGGACTGTTCGGCGGCGGCGGAGGTGGCCTGTTCGGCGGTCTGCTGGGCAGTGTGTTTTCCAGCGCCCAGGGGAATGTGGTCTCCGGCATATCCACCTACTCAAACTCAATAGTGTCCGCCCCCACCTTTGCCCCGGGAGCAACCAGAATTGCCGCGTATGCTGCCGGGGGGGCGGTGTTTGGCGAAGCCGGGCCGGAAGCGATATTACCGTTGACGCGCATGTCTGGCGGTGAACTGGGAGTCAAGGCAGCGGGCACTCCCGCACTACCCCCTCAGATCACCGTAAATATTCACGAAGCAGCAGGTACGCAAACTACCGTTGAACAGTCTGATGACGGCATGACCCTGGATATCATTGTTGAGCAGGTTGAACATGCCATGTCCGGCAGGATGAGTAGAGGTGCTGGGCTCTCCCCCTTCCTGGACAGCCGGTACCGGAGGCAATAACCATGATACACCCCTGGCCCGCGAGCCTCCCGCAAGATTGCCTGATTGGTTCCAGTATCACTCCACAGGCCGGGCTCCTTGACCCGGAAGAGGAACGAACCCCACAACGTACCCGCACTGAGCCGGAACAGGAGGCAATCTTTACCATTCATTGTACCGCAGCACAACTTGCCACTTTCCGCTCTTTTTATGCAACCGACCTTAACGGCGGCTGTGCCTGCTTTACCCTGCCCTGGCTTGAGGTGCTCGGGTTTGACCACCATTTTGTCCGGTTGACGGCTGGCCCCAGCTGGCAAATGTCGGGTATGTACCGGGCTGTATCCTTGCCCGTGGAAATCATAGCGAGTGCCGCATGGCCGGAGGGGGTTTAATGATCGCAATTGCCACTTTTTTGTCCACCTGCGTGGTCTGTGGAGAGTAATCATGGCAACTTGGCCCGCCATCCTCCCCGCACCGCACCGCACCCTGGTTATTGAGGCCGGCAACAATGTCAAACGCCGGCATGTGCAGTCCGGCAGGTTTGAAGCCAGGCGCTTCGGGAGCGGTAAGCCGGATAAAATTAAAGCGAGCTTCAAGCTCTTTTCAGCGGCTGAAATTGCAGCCTTTGAGGCGTTTTTGTATTCCAGCTCCAACCTCGGCACCAACTGGTTTG
>PDWI01006811.1_pt1 | contig 14202 bp, 12 predicted proteins | sample 1430891 | NCBI WGS metagenome assembly PDWI01 (sample SAMN01162508, study PRJNA174530) | Oral metagenome, whole genome shotgun sequencing project. | biome: Marine environment; feature: Marine mammal; material: Swab sample of the gingival sulcus; isolation source: swab sample of gingival sulcus...
GTCGGGATGAGGCGATTGTCCGGGAATATATCCGTTCTCAGGAGAAAGAAGATAAACGTTTCGAGCAACTGAGTTTGTTCAAATAGGCATGCCGCCTTTCAGGCGGCCAATTAAATAACCGCTTTGAGCGGTTCATAAATTCAAGCCTCCGGCTCTGCCGGAGGTACTTGACTTCGAAAAGAAGATATAGAACCTGGCAGTATGCATGGAGATGAGCTTCAAAAAAAGTTGAAAAAATCGGAGCGCAGAAAACAAAAAATAGAAAACGCCATCCAGGAATTACAGGCTTTGATACACTCAGTTAAGAAGTCCTGCCAAATTTGCGGCTTGACTCACGCCGCATTCATTGTTTGAGCCCGATGATATAAACTTATGTTTCATGGCATCCGGACTGTTATCCATCAAAAAGCCCTGCCCTGCCCAGTCCAGAAGGTCTTCATCATTGTAATCGTTTCCCACGGCAGTTACCATTTCCCGGCTGACCCCAAGATATCGGGTCAGCCATTGGGCTGAGGCGCTTTTACTTACCTCCAAAGGAAACACCTCTATCCACGAGGATTTATGGTCCAAAGGGGAGGTGGCTTGAATTACGCTGAATCCGGATAATTCACGGCGAAGGGCACTCAGTTTATCCTTGGGGAATCTGCCGGGTACAATGGTCAGAACCTCGGTACACTGGTCATAGATTGTGCTGCCTGCGCCAAGGGGTGTGCCAAAATCCGGATACATTTCTATTCGCCGGATAAAATCCGCATTGTGGCCGGATGTAAATTTAAATAAAAAATGTGCGGTATCGGGGATGGCCTTGTGGATCATATAATCAAAGCCAAGGCGATCAAAACAGCCTGCAATTTCCAGCACCTTGTGTTTAGGGATGGCGCTGGACCGGATCAAATGATTCCCGGACCAAGCCATTATGCCGGCACCAGTGGAAAAAATCAGATAATCCAGGGACAGATCTTCCGGAACAAGGCACATCGTTTTAAGGGCGCGTCTGAAGGAATACAGACTGCGCCCTGTGGCAATGACCGTTATCACACCGGCGGCTCTCAACCTGGCCAGGGTATCCAGATCCCGGGCACGGATACACTTGTCATCCGTGAGCAGGGTGCCGTCAAAATCGGTGATAAACATTGCTGACATGTTAAGGCCCATGATCAAAATAAAATCGTCCATCTACTTGTCTTTTAAGCCGCCCTCGGCGTTACGCCAACAGACATATATAACCAATATGTGTCCATTGGTGTGCCTTGATGGCGACTTAAAATCCGGCGTATCTGTGGCAGATTTAATTTTAATCATGGGCCTGTAAACCCACCAGAACGTTTGTTCACCCTATTTCTTTTTCTCCAGTGCTGCGCGCAAAATACTTTCCATGCCCCCAAAGGAAGACCCACTCTTGCCGCTTTTTGCAAACTGTTTCCAATTGCCTGAGGATTCCTGGTCCGGGGGCGCCAGGGTCATACGCCGGTTATCCTCATCCACTTCCTGGACCAGGACCGGTACAGTATCCCCGGGTTTCAGGGATTCATATTTTCCTGCATCTGCGGACTGCCGCAGATTTGACATGGGCATCAGGCCTGTAATACCCGGTTCCAGGCGGAGAAACAGTCCAAAGCCTTCCTTTTTCTCCAGGGTGCCGTCCACCACACTGCCCACAGCATATTTGGCCAGGACACCGGTCCAGGGATCGCCTGCGGCATCTTTCATGCTCAGAGAGATCCGCTTGCTGTCCATGTCAATGGCCTTGATCATCACCTGAATGGTTTCACCCACACTGACCTCGTCCTCGGGGCGCAGCACCCGTTTCACATGGCTCATTTCAGATATGTGGACCAGGCCGTCAATACCCGGGGCAATTTCCACAAACGCCCCGAAAGAGGTCAGGCGGACCACTTTACCGCTGACCTGGTCTCCGGTACTGAATGTGGTGCCGATGTTATCCCATGGATTGCCCGAAGTCTGTTTAACGGACAGGGAAATTTTGGGGGAATCGGACAGGGGTTTTTCAATCTTCAGCACTTTGACAGGCAGAATATCATCCACCCGGACCACCTCTTCAGGCTTTTCCACCCTGGACCAGCTCAATTCGGAAATATGGGCCATCCCTTCCACACCAGGCGAAAGTTCGATAAACGCGCCGTAGGGCATCAGCTTGGTCACCTTGCCCTGGACCGTATCCCCTTCGCCCAGTTCTTTCATGAATGCGGCACGTTGTTCCTTGATCTTTTCGTTGAGCAGTTCCCTGCGGGAAACAACAATATTTTTGCCTTTTTCCTCATACCGGGTGATCAGGAAGTGGTGGGTCTGACCCTGGTAATCCTCTGGGTTTTCAACGTATTTGACATCAATCTGGCTCACCGGGCAAAACGCTCTTTTACCCAGCACCTGCACGGAAAATCCCCCTTTAACAACACTGGTGACCCGGCCTTCAACCGGGGTACGCCCGTGATAGGCATCCTCGATCATGGCAGCCATCCCAGCCCCGGAAACCGCCTTGGACAAGACCACTTCACTTTCGCTCAGGGAGACCACATACAATTTAAGGATATCACCCACGGAATACTTAAATTCACCATTCTCATCCAGCAGCTCGGACTTATCCACCACCCCATCAGACTTTGTTCCCGTGTCCATGTAGATTGAATTTTTTCCAATGGCAATGATCTGTCCTTCCACCATATCTCCGGGCTTAAATTCCCGGCCAATTTTTGAATCATAGGCATCAAGCATCTGCTCAAAGCTCATTTCAGTGGTGCCCTGGCCAGTGTTCTGGGTGTTGTCGTCTTCAAACCTGTGGTTCATCTCTTTCTTCCGATCCTCAATTTTTTAAATCTGATGGGTCTGTTTTAAATTGGGTTTTCTCTAAGAGCGTGTTTGATAATTAGGGGATCGAAGCGAAATTCCATGAAAATAAGCACCAATTTTCACAAATTTTGTTGTTAATAGCCGGACTATTGACATAAAATTTGGGGGAATTGGAGCCATTTTCATGGGATTGCAGCCGATTCATCAATTATCAAACACGCTCTAAACCCTGGGATCATAGTACAATCATTAAATTTTGTCGACAGGCTGTTACCGAATGGATAATTTTTTTCAAGTGTGTCATACATCAGACAACACGTGAAGTAAATTTCTGGCCATATCCAGGGTAATGCCGGGAAGTGCGGCCAGATCTTCCGGCGATTGGGTCCGGATATGATCAATGCCCTTAAACGTGGTGAGCAGCAGCTTCTTTTTTTTGGGTCCAATGCCGGGAATCCCGTCAAGAACGGACAATTTTCCCCGCTTTTCCCTGCGGGAGCGCTGGAAGGTAATGGCAGACCTGTGGGCCTCATCCCGGATCTGCTCTAAAAGAAAAAGCGCTTTGGCACACTGGGTTGTGTTCAACGGATTGGACCGTCCCGGCAGGTAAACCTTGTCTGCCTTCTCGCCCTTGTCCGTATCTTTTTTGGCAAGGCCTGCCAGGGTAAACTGTCCGGTCAGCCCCAGTTCCCTGACCACGCTCACGGCCATGGACAACTGTCCTTTGCCGCCGTCCACCACCAGCAGATCGGGCAGGGGCATATTTTCCCGGTCATGCCGGAACCGGCGGGAAAGCACATGGGTCATATAGGCATAGTCATCCTGATGCGCAATGCCCTGTATAATAAATTTACGGTAGGCACTTTTATCAGGCCTGCCGCCGGTGAACACCACCATGGCCGCCACAGGATCTTTTCCCTGGAGGTTGGAGTTGTCAAAACACTCCATACGTTCGGGAGGCCGGTCCATACCCAGAAGGTGCTGGAGCATGATGATCCCTGCCCGGGCCTCCTCCTCCCTGGCCAGAATTTTATCAAGCTCGCCCTGTGCATTCAGCCTTGCCATGTCCGCAAGCCGTCTTTTTTCCCCCCGGACCGGATAATGAAAGGTTACCCGGTGATCCGCCACCTCATTGAGCCGGCGTTCGGCCCGGGCCATGTCATCGGATGGATGGCTGAACAGAACAGTGCCCGGGATCTGGGCGGCTTTCTCATAATACTGGGTCACAAATGCCGCCAACACCTCGTCCGGCGCCTTGAATCCCAGATCCAAAGGGTAATAAGCCGTGTTGATCAAGCGCCCGGACCTGACCTGCATCACGGTGACCACAGCCTGGCCCCGGTCCCAGGCAAGCCCGAGCACATCCCGGTCCTGTCCGTCTGCACACACCACCACCTGGCGCTCCATAATCCGTTCCACGGCAAAAATGGTGTCCCGGGCCTGGGCTGCCTTTTCAAAGGCCTGGTCCCTGGCAAACGCTACCATCTCAAGTTTTAGTTTGTTAATCACCTCCCGGGTCCGTCCCCGGAGAAACAATACCGCATCCTTCACCCTGGCCTGGTATTCTTTGGGGTCCACCTCATTGCAGCACAGGCCCAGGCACGCCTTGATCTGATAGTTCAAACAAGGCCGGGACCTGTTTTTAAACTGAGTGTTCCGGCATTGTCGAAGTTTAAAAATCCGCTGAATCTGTTTCAGGGTCTGGCTTACACTTTTGGAGGAAGCGTATGGTCCGAAATAGAGCGCATTGTCCTTTTCAATGCGCCGTACCCGCTGGATGGAAGGATAAGGTTCATTCATGTCAATACGCAGCAGCGGATAATTTTTACCATCTTTAAGAATGACGTTATATTTGGGAGAATTTTCTTTGATCAGATTGGCTTCCAGGATAAAAGCTTCCTGGTCGGACTGGGTGATCACCAGGTCAAAGTCGGCCACCAGGGCCAGCAGCGCCGCGGTCTTGGGCTCGGGCTGATCCTTTCTCACAAAGTAGGAGGCCAGCCGCTTTTTTAAATCCCTGGCCTTGCCCACATAAAGGATATTGTCCTTTTTGTCCCGCATGAGATACACCCCGGGGGCATGGGGGGCATGGTCGTATTTTTCTTTTATCTTTTCACTGATCATACTGCGACGGATTTCAGAGCGTGTTTGATAATTGATGAATCGGCTGCAATCTCATGAAAATGGCTCCAATTCCCCCAAATTTTCTGTCAATAGTCCCGCTATTAACAGAAAATTTGTAAAAATTGGTTCTCATTTTCATGAGATTTCGCTTCGATCCCCTAATGATCAAACACGCTCTCAGATATTGTAGAAGAAGGTCAAAAAGGCGCTGGCCTGACCCCTTTTGGGCATCAATTCTGATCCTTATCTTTTTTCTGTTTGCCTGTCACCTGACAGGCGTCACGCATTCATGTGGATATCCCCATTTTGGGAAGAATATAAATTTGTAACAACAGATAAACCGCAATAAAACCGACCACAAATAAAATTTCCATTCACTATCTCCTTTAATATCAAAATTAATACGCTGATCCATGGCGCTACCCCCCTTCCTTTGCGCCAGCGTGATCCCGTATCATTCTGGGCAGGATCATCTGATGCTGGGGGCAGATCGATTTGGGATTCTGGTAAACTGCGCCTGCAAAGGAGTGCATATAATGCCGCAGATCGGCAAGTCTTACCACCTCATCCACCATCCCCTGTTTTGCGCAGTAAAGCGGGGTTGAGGTGTCTTTATATTTCTGGGCAAGGGCGTTCATCTTCTCCACCACAGGTTCAAGGTCCCGGCCGGCGTCTTTTTCCTTTACCAGGCGCCTTGCATAGGTGGCAACGGCAGCGGTCTCCCCGTGCATCACGCAAATTTGCGTGGCACAGGTGCCCAGGGTAAAGGCATTATTCCGGTTGGCCTGGGGGCCGCCCATGACATAGTGGGCGGCTGCGGTTCCCTTACGCAAAATGACCAGCATCATGGGAAGGCCGGATTGCTGGATGGAGTAGATCAGGGACTGGCCCAACCCTAAAAGCTCGGCTTTTTCGGCAAGATCTCCCACATCAATGCCCGAGGTGTCCTGGAACCAGATCACAGGGATTCTGTCCCTGCCGCACAGGGTTACAAATTCATTCATTTTAAGCAACCCCTGACGATAAAGTTTTCCCCCCATGCCCGGATAATCGGCATATTCAGGGTAGTCCCTGCCAAGATACCCCTGGCGGTTACCGATGCAGGCCACAAGAAATCCCTCCACCTTGCAAAGCCCTGTATAAATTTCAGGACCATAATCAGGGCGGAATTCCATATGTTCGGAGCCGTCCACAAGCCGGGCTAAAATGTCGTCAAACTCATATACAGTCTTGGCGGAAATGGGCAGAAGCCGCATCACATCTTTGGCGTCAAACGCCGGGAGCTTGGGTTCGGCCACCCTGAAAAATTCAGGATCATAGGCCGGCAGCTTTTTCATATAGTCCCTGACGCCGTCGAGCACCGCTTTTTCTTCCTTGTACACAAAACGAAAAAAACCGGTGTGGTCATAATGGGTAGCAACGGATCCAGGGGGCTTTTCCTGGTGTGCTTTGGCTTTTTGGGCCAGATCTTCGGCCATCTCGACGGTAAATTCGCCCTGGGGGGCCATGCCGCTGACAATACCGGCCCCCCCAACGGCCATATTGCACGTTTCATGGGCAAAAAGAACCGTGGCACTGCCGGCCTGGTAGCCCCCGCCGGCAGGATTGGTACCGTAAATGGCCGCAAGCACGGGGATGCCCTCCTGCTCAAGTTCCCCATGCCTGAAAAACGGGGCGCCGGAGCCCCTTCTGTTGGCATAGAATTTTTCCTGGTCGGTGAGCTTGGCCCCGCTGCAATTCACCAGCCAGACCAACGGGATATTCAGCCGTTTTGCAAGGTCTGTGACCCTTAAAATGTTCTCGGACTGCCCGGCCAGCCAGGCGCCAGCCATGACCTTGTTATCAAAACCGATCACAACCGCCCATTTGCCGGCAATCTGTCCCAGGCCGTCAATCACATTGGTGGTCCCCTCAACATTATCCGCGGGGTTGAACAGTGTATGAAGCGGGGTCCAGGTGCCGGGGTCCACGATATATGCCAGGCGCTGCCATACGGTCATCTGACCGCGCTCATTGATTTTTTTTTCGGCAAGGCCTGCATTTTTAACTTTGTCCACGGCGGCGGCAATCTGTTTTTCAGCCGCTATCACCCGTTCATAGTTATTCTGGGTGCGTTTTATGGTTCCTTTTTTCAAAGGGTTGCCAAAAGGCGTCATGTTTTCAAAATAGGATTTCATCGGTTTTTTCCTGAAGTCTAGTCAATGACGGCTAACAGCTCATCCTCTTCCACCATATCCCCTTTCTTGACGGCAATCTTTGACACGGTGCCGGAACAGGGCGCAACGATGGGAGTTTCCATTTTCATGGCTTCAATCACCAGAATTTCATCGTCCTCTTCTATCACCGTGCCTGGTTCAACGTTTAAGCTGACAATTTTTCCCGGCAGGGGCGCTGATACCTCTTCAGACATGCGGGGCTCCTTTTTAAACTCCCTATGATCTATTTGCTTTTCTCATACCCAGCTGATCCAGGGCAATAATCCACTTGCAGATATTTGCGGACCCTTCCACCATGGCATAGGTTGGGGCATCCCGGTAGTAGCGGGCCACAGGGTATTCCGTGGAGTAGCCGTAGGCACCCAGAATCCTCATGGCGTAGTTGGCGCATTTATACGCCACTTCACCAGCCATGTATTTGGCCATGGCCACATCCATGCCATTATTCAGCCGTCCCTGATCCTTGGCCCAGGCAGCTTTGTAAACCAGAAGACGAGCGGCTTGGATTTCTGTTGCCATCTGGGCGATCATGTCCTGGTTCATCTGGAACTGACCGATCTTTTTTCCAAACTGTTTTCTCTGATTGCAGTATTGGACAGCGTCGTCCAGACAGGCCTGGGCCAGGCCCACACCACCGGCCGCCGCAGACAAACGGGTCTGATTCAACGATGAAAATACAATTTTAGCACCATCGCCGGGTTTTCCCAGGATATTTTCTTTGGGGACTTTAACATGATCCAGAAACAGTTCACCAGTGGGAGACGAGTGGGATCCCAGCTTGTCCAGGGAAGAGGTTGTGATGCCGTCAAAATTCTTAGGTTCAATGACAAAGGCGGACAACCCCCTGGAACCGGCAGCTTTATCCGTGTAGGCATAGTAAATCAGGCAGTCTGCCACATCGGCATTGGAAATCCAGGTTTTATTCCCGTTGAGCAGCCAGTGATCTCCCTGGTCCTGGGCAGTGGACGCAATATTCATCACATCGGAACCGGCATCCGGTTCGGTGATGGCAAAGCCGCCAATATATTCGGCGGTGCAAAGCTTTTCCACATACTTGTTACGGAGTTGCTCATCCCCGTATTGATAGATGGTGTACCCACAGCCCAGCACCTGCATATTCACCTGGACCCGCAGGGAGGAACATGCCTTGGCCAGCTCCTCGGTCACGATCATGGCCGCCAGAAAGCCCAGATCCACGCCGCCGTATGCTTCGGGAATCACGGTACCCAAATATCCCATGTCACCCAGGGGACGCATCACCTCTTTAATGGGCAGGTAGTGGGCCTCATCCCACTGGTCTGCAAAGGGAAGAATCTCTTTTTTTGCAAAATTACGGATCTCTTTCTGGAGCATTTTCAGGGTATTGTCTAATTCAAAGTCCATTTTCCCCTCAGATTTAAGTGCATGATCATAATCAAATATCTCTCAAGCCGCTTTGGAGGCATCTTCAACCGGCACCACCAGGGGATACCCCTTATGCCGGATAATCTCCACCGGCAGGCCATACACCCTTGTGAGCAGGTCTGACCGGATCTCTTCAATTTTTCCCATCCCGAACACGGTGTGATTTTTTAAACAGATATACTGGTCTGCATACCGCAATGCTGAATTTAAGTCATGCATGGTCATGATCACCGCAAGGTTGTGGTCCTGGGCAATATGCCGGATAAGGCTTAGAATCCGGGTCTGGTTTTTTAAGTCCAGGCTGGATATGGGTTCGTCCAACAGCAGGATATCGGTTTCCTGGACCAGGGCCCTGGCAATGGCGACCTGCTGGAGTTCTCCGCCGGAAAGTTCGTTCAAATTTTTAAGGGCCATGTGTGTCAGGTTCAGGTGCGCTAGCACCGACCCCACTTTTGCCAGGTCTTCCTTTGCGGCCCTGAACCGGATATGGGGGTATCGCCCCATCAGAACCGCGTCAAACACCGTGACTTTGCCGGCTTCATTATACTGGGCAACATAACTGATCTCTTTGGCGATCTGGCGGATATCCATGGCGTTCAACGGTTTGTCTTTGACATGAATCCGGCCCGTTGACGGGGTCAAAACCTTATTGAGGCATTTGAGTAATGTGGTTTTTCCCACGCCGTTGGGGCCTAATATGACGGTGATTTCACCCCGGGGAATGGAAAAACTGATATCCTCAAGAACGTTAATGGATCTATACTTAAAACCGATCTGGTTCACTGTCAGAATCATCTGGGATTGCCTTTAATCATAAGGTAAATAAAAACCGGGGCCCCTAAAAATGCCGTAAAAATAGAGACCGGCAGCACATGGGGCAGCATGATCAGACGGGCGGCCATATCTGCTGCCAGAAGAATCAAGGCCCCAGCCAGAATGGATGCCGGCAAAAGGAACCCGTGCTCGTCTCCGATGATGCGCCGCACAATATGGGGGGCGACCAGACCCACAAAACTGATAATCCCCACAAAGCTGATGATCAACGCGGTCATCAAAGAGGCGGCCAGCAGGCCGGAAAGCCGGACCCATTCCACCCGTATGCCAATGCCTTTGGCACTCTCATCCCCCATGACCATGCCGTTGTAGTCCCGGTATTTGACCAGGAAAAACCCAAGCACCACCACCACAACCGGGGCGATCAGCGCAATGTCGTTCCAGTCAGCCCTGGCCAGATCCCCAAAGGTCCAGAACACCATGGCAGCCAGCTGCACATCATCGGCAAAAAACTGCAGCAGCATGGTCCCGGCACTGAAAAGAGAACCGAGGGCTACGCCGGTAAGCACCATGACATGGGGGGATGCCCCTTTTTTGCCGGATATAAAGATGATGATTAACGCGGTGGCAATGGAGAAGAAAAAGGCCGTTGCCACCGTGATCACCGGGTTTGAAACGGCCACGGCATCACTGGAAGAGGATGCCATCACCCCGGTCCCCATGATGATCACGGACAGCGCCGCCCCAAATGCGGCTGCATGGGAAATGCCCAGGGTAAACGGTGACGCCAGCGGGTTTTTCAATACCGACTGCATGACGGCACCGGAAACAGCAAGGCCTGCCCCGCCTAATACAGCAATGATGGTCTGGGGCAGCCGGATATTCCATACAATAAGATCGGCCTTTTTGGACGGCGCATCCAGCATTAATGTCTGCACCACATCCAGCAAAGGAAGTTTTACAGCCCCTTTGCACAAAGAGATCAGACACAGTCCCGCCGTCAGGCTGAACAGGGCGAAAAGCACCCAGGATTTTTTGCGAATATACCCGATATAGGCACCAGGTATGACCGCCTGATCAAAGTGCATCTTCTCTATTTCGCCCCTAAATCAACGGGTTTGAATGCCTTGTTCCGGAACAGGGCATCCATGACGGCATAGACTTTGGCAGAGAGCAAAAATTGATAAATTTCATCTGCCTTGGTGACCGGGTCAACATCTTTAAACTGGTCCGGATAAAGCACTTTTCCCACATACCAGGCATCGGCCAGGATGGAACCGAAATTCTGGGTATACCAATTATAGGGCAGCACCCCATAAACCTGGCCATTTGCCACGGCATCCAGGGCCTGGAATACCGGATCTGTTTTAAGTTCATCAAGCCCGCTATGACCGCTTCCCATCTGCAGGGTGGAAAGGTCCAGAAACAAGACGTCAGGATTTTCTTCCAGCAGCTTCTCTTTGGAAAAGATTGCGTGGGACAAATTTTTCACCTTGACGTCAGACCCATTGGCGATATTAACGGCATTCACAAACTCAAAGGGCGGATAACCGGGCTCTGTGGACTGGAATCCATGGGGGCCTTTATAGGCAATGCCGCCGACAAAACAGGTTTTTGGGTTGTCCACGGATGCGGTGCGCCGGTTGAGTTCAGCGATCTGCTGGTCAAAAAAGCGGATCAGGGCCTGGGCCCGTTCTTCCCGGTTCAGCACCTGACCGATGATCCGCACACTGTTATAAAGCATCTGCCTTTGGGCGACAAGATTACCATATCCCAGCACCACCACCGGGATACCTGTTTTCTGTGATAGTTCAGCCGGATCATAACCCATGGTGGCATATGTCTTAAAAATAACCTGGGGCTGTACGGCAAGGCCCAAAATTTTTTCAGGATCGTCGTTGCCACGGAACTCCCCGAACACCGGTCGTGTTTTGTACTGGGGATTGGCAATGCTATAGGGCCTTGCATCAAACTTTTTCCTGGATGTTTCCATATCATCCACGGCCACCACCAGATCCTGGGCATTGAAATAGGTGATCAGACGTAACGCACCCGGACCTGAGCAGATAATGCGGCTGACTTGATCCGGTACTGAAATGGTTTTACCTGTACTATCCAAAATATTTTTTGCATTTGCCGTAAAAACAGACAGGGGCAGCAACAGACAGACACACAACACGCCAAGTTTTATCTTCATGTCAACTCCTTGAAACACAAAAAGCCGCAAAGGAAGGCACCTTTTTAACAGTAAGGATGCCTGTATGCCTTCGTGGCTTAGAAATTATATGTATAGCAAAGCTTAACTTCGTGCCGGCTGCCTTCGGACAGCGTTGGGCGTATCCTACTTGAACAGGCAATTACGTGTCAAGATATTGTTTTCACGGCCCTGATCACCGGCAAAAGCGCTGACAGGTCGTCGTTCAGGGGATCAAACACCGGCACCCCTGTGGTTGTCTCCAGTTGCCGGGCATACCGGACAAGGTCTTCCCGGCTGCCGCCTTCACCGTTCAGGGTCACGGCGATCACCTTAGGCCCATGATCAAAATAAAATCACCCAACCTGCAACTCTGAGAGCGTGTTTGATAATTGATGAACGGTTGCAATCCCATGAAAATGGCTCCAATTCCCCCAAATTTTATGTCAATAGTCCGGCGATTAACAAAAAATTTGTGAAAATTGGTTCTCATTTTCATGAGATTTCCTTTCGATCCCCTAATTATCAAACAGGCTCTTAAATTCCGCCAGACGACTCCTTCAGCCGCCCATTTTCCAATTCTCTATGTTCCCTCTTGTATCCGGAAAGATACCTGTCCCAATCCGTCCTGGATTGATCAACGAACTTTTTCCATTTTTTAGGACTTAATATAGATTCAAGGCTCGCGTAAGAATCTACCTCGCAGTCGTTTTCAGTTTTGTGCAATCCATAGCCAAAACGGGGATGCCGGGATACCGTAATACAACAGTACGTTTCATCATCTTTCGTCTTCAGTTCATAGAAACCGGAAAAATTGTATATAGACACAACCACGGCATCAGGATTGATCTGGTGAACTTGACGTACGGCATTGTCATGTGCCACAAAGCTGCCCGGCAAGCCGGGGTGGGCACCTGCAAAACATCCGTCGTCCCGATGGGCCGCCATGGTCTGTGTGTAAAAATATTTTTCGAATATGTCGAGCCTGTAAGCCGTCAACCTGCTTGCGACCAGGGTTCTGATAAAACGCTTCGGGTGAATCATCCATTGCGCAGCGTTGCAGAAAAGCCGCTTTATTTTTAATTATCGGGAAAAAATCTTCGGGCTGGATCTTATCACGAATCAGAAAACAGACATCGTAAGATTTAATCGTCTTGTCCGGCAAATAGTTGGGCTCCATCCCGGCAATATCAATGTCAGCGCGCCAACATTTTGAATTGACCATGACGATGTCAGTCCAGTCAATGACAGCATCTAAACGATCCTGCTTTAAGTATTTATTATAATATATTATACTTCCTTCTCGTACGAGAATCACATGTTTCAAATACTGGGAGAGAATGTTTTGCCGTTTAAGCATGATCCGGGTCATACGTCCGATTTCCATTCTATCAGCATCACTGATTTCCAGCCGCATGCCCGGCTTTAACAAGTCATTCAGCCCCCGGATATTTTTCGGGTTTCCCTTGGGAACCATAATACAAGGTGTCCTGTATATTCTTAAAACGATGGTATTCTTTTCCAGCAGCCCTTTTGCACTAAGCACCTCCAATTGATTCAGGGACTTGGCAATAACCAGATCGGCCTGCGTACCAGGATTTTTCTCTAAATAAGCTTTCATGGTTTGACCTGTTTGAGGCCCCGTCATTTTTACCGGCATTCCTGCCAGAAGACTTAATGGGCCTTCCAGTGCATAACCCATAAGGGGATTCCTGTTTCAGACAATACCATCAGCCGATCCTTCTTGCTGGCGCTTCCTGCCGCAATACCGATGGCATTTCCCCCGGAAAGGTTAGGCACTGTAGATGCTCCGATATTACCCATCCTTGGACGGATCAACAGCAGGATAAGACCAGGCAACACATAATACAGGGCGCACCGGAATAATTTTCCCCCCTCTTTTCGGACAGATTCTCTGCCCCTGGGAAAAAGCCACATTGCCAGGCCGATAAATAGGAGTACTGTAACCATCATCAGTGCAATCCATGGCAGTGTTGAAATAAGCAACCGGGCTGGATTGTTCAGGTCTGACACGCCCGAAGATCTGGGAATAAAACCGTAGATCCATAAAACAAGGTGAACGTATGCATACAAACCCAGAAGAACCACCATGGGTGCACCGAACCAGACATCTTTTCCCCAAAAGCGTTTGTGCGAAATGGATGTAATTATTTCAACGGGCCGTGTAATGCCCCTGATAAAACGGCTGACAGGAAAAAGAAAATATGGAGAGATTAAACCCACGAAAAGCCAATCTTTTAGGAAATGTATGATGGTGTTGTATGGCTGTGAATAGGGAGAAGATATCCAGTTATCCAATTTTCTGACAGGTTCTGCTGTTTTACCCATCTGGTGAACACCGGCCAGCAGGTCCTTTAAAAAATTGGAGATTGCCGGCAGCAGCACAATGACCACAAGTATGGCAAAAACCGTCCAGGGTGTTCTTTTTTTCATCGGCTTATAATCCCTCGTGAGTTGTAAATTTTTGGGGCTTGCTCATAACATCGATCACGAGGCGCTCATCCAAAAAGTTTTTACAAAATGTAGATACCATTCGCCTGGTCTGTGAATCGATAGTTGAGACCCAATGTCATAAAGTTAACGGCAAGGCTTATAATTCATATGGAACTCTCGCTTATTGACCTTGTGTTCTCGTTTGAATTTACGCCCTGGCCTGATCGG
>PDWI01006812.1_pt1 | contig 14201 bp, 10 predicted proteins | sample 1430891 | NCBI WGS metagenome assembly PDWI01 (sample SAMN01162508, study PRJNA174530) | Oral metagenome, whole genome shotgun sequencing project. | biome: Marine environment; feature: Marine mammal; material: Swab sample of the gingival sulcus; isolation source: swab sample of gingival sulcus...
GGGAACAACGGGAATATCAAGGCGTTTGGCCAGCTGCCGAACCTCAACCTTGTTGCCCAAAAGACGCATGGCCTCACTGGAAGGGCCGATAAAAAGAATTCCCGCATCCTTACATTTTTGCGGGAAGCTGTCGTCTTCCGAGGCAAAGCCCCAGCCCGGATGAATGGCAACGATCTTTCTGGCCTTGGCCTTGGCAATGATGCGATCCACATCCAGATAGGCTCTGGGATTTTCACCCAACAAAAGGAGTTCCTGCGCGCAGGAGGTAAAAGGAGCGGTCTTGTCCACATCTGTAGCCGTCATGATGGGTACGGCTCCGAAAACCTCGCCGATGGAACGGACAATGCGCCGTGCTGGTATGCCCCTATTGGCTACAAGAATTTTTTTGCCCTTTAACTGGGCGGCTACGTGTTCAAAGGTTTTCTTTGGCGTTGTCATGTGATGGGATAGCTCCCTGTGGCTGTTTGATAAAGCAATGGTTGGAATATCAATAGCAGGCGTCTTGGTAAATGGTTACGATGTTGGATTGTGCCTTTCTCCCCACTCAAGAGGAAAAATACTGCCGGAATACAGGACATCTCGCCGACCCTTGTGATGCAGCACAAGGCCGCCATCTTTCTGTAACCCGGCAACACGGGCCGTATAACGCTCATCCCCGTGAACAACCTGAACGCTTTGATGCAAAAACGCGAGATAAGGCTCAATGGATGCAACAAATACCGAAGGTGTTACCCTGGGCGTCTGTGAGACAAACGTTTTTTTATACCAGAAACGGCCCTGAGACACAAGCTGCGCCCAAAGGGACGCCGCATTGGTATCATCCAAACATTGAGAAAGATTGCCCGCTGGAATGGATGTTTCAGACCGCATGGAGTCATGTTCCGGTGAAGAAAGCAGATTGATGCCCATACCAACAACAAGCATACCTTTGCGCTCTTCCACAAGGATTCCGCCCACTTTGTGCCCTGCAAGCAAGAGGTCATTGGGCCATTTGATATGCAAAAAAACACCAAGACCCAGAAAAAAATCATGCACCAGGGATCCCACCATGAGAGGAACAAGGGTTTCCCAGCCTTTGGGAGGCAAGGGCCATCTCCATGCAGCATAAAGATTTCCCGCAGGAGACACCCATGTTCTGCGTATCTGTCCCCGTCCGGCCCATTGGGATGCAGCAATGACAGAATCCCAGACATTAAGACCTTGGGAAGCAATCAGTTCCCATGCCACATCAAGAGTTGAGGAACACGGGCCAAAAACGTGAATGGCTTCTCCATCACCTGTGTCTAAGTGGGCAGGAAGAGAGGTAATCTCTCCTTCACAAGGAAGGGCCAGATCGCCAAGTGGAGTCTTTGGAACAAGAAAGCGCATAACGCTTTAGATAATAAAGATTCTTCTGGAAGGCAAAAAACAGGAGATGGCAAAGAAATCATGTCTTGAGAATATATTCTGCTAGGGATGAAAAATATCGGTTAAAAATTAACCAAACATCACAGGTTAACCCCTGAAAACTAACCTCAAAAAACTTAACTTAATTCAAAAAGTTTTGACACAGGCTCAACAAAAGAATCCAAGGGTATGAGGAAGGTTGAAGCGACCAAACATGCCGAAATAAAACAATAATAATGACCATAGCTTGCCAAGACAAGCCAAAAGCTCAAGCAATACATCAGAGTTTGACATCTGCCCTCATGCGGCGGAAGAACCTCACCCCTACAAGATGGCTACCGAACCCAATAACCATACAGAATCAAAGGTTTTTTCGGCATTCCCGACAAACCTTTTTTGTTAGTGTAGCCTGATTAACCTCATACAAAAGCCGCAAAAGATTAAATTTCCAGATTAACCTGTCAACAGCTTAACATTCTCTCGCCAAAAAACAACTTGTTTTCTCTTTTTTGTTAACTTAACCAGCAAGACGAGCTTGCGCCCTTTCTTCCCTTGGTATTTTTACCAAAGAACCACTTTAACCTTTCCCTTTAACCCTCTTTTGCCATGACCACTACCTCCTTTCAGCAAACCTGGCAGCGGATGCTGGGTGCCATCAATGCCCGAACCGATGCGGCCCTGGCAGGGTTTCTTTCCATCACCCCTGCTGCTGTCAGCAGCGTAAAAAAGAAACAAAAAATCCCTGCTTCCTGGTTTGATACAATCTGCCAGAAAACAGGAGTGTCCCGTACATGGCTCATAGGCTCCTATGAAGAAAATCAGAAGAAGCAGCCCCCCTCCCCTACTCCCGCTCATGTGCAGAAATTTCCAACACATCCATCTTCTCAGCCCTTACCCCAAAAGAATTCCTCTAATATCGCTGAGCTTATATCGCAGGCCATAGAAATTCTCGAATCCCAAAGCGAATACGCAGAATCCTTGAAAAGCATCATCACCGCTCTCCATCGGGCCATACTCATGGAACAACAAATGACGACTTTCGGCTCAGAAGTAATGAAGAAAATTGCTGCCTTTCAAAAATACCAAAAGCAGGATTGAAGGGTAGCCACAAGGTTTACCGTCTTTTTCTGAAGACCACTTCATATGTTTTTTGTAGGGGGCAAAACTTAATATTCTTCTTTAAGTTTTTTGGGTTTTCCCTAAAAAATCTGACACATTTTTTTGTACCATCTTCCTTTTTTAAAAACCCAACCTGCTGAATTACCAGAAAATAATTATCACATCTTCCTTATTTATACCTGCGTAGTTTCTCATGGGATAATTTTATAGATTTACATTTTGAACAGTTTTGAGTAAGTTTGAAACTTCTTATTTTGCATAATTTGTTTATAGAGACACGGCCGAGGCCAGTCTAGCCAAGCATCCTTATAGAGTTATTACAAAAAACCTGGCCTTCTCTCTTTCCATAATTAAGACTGCTGGAAACCTGTCGTCTCCTCCATTTCAGGGGCCTGTCCTTCACTGTGACTAAACGTTTCGTTTTACAACGAAAAAGATTACAGACTCCCGCCAGCGGAATCATCACACAATAAACCAGCGGATACGTATCATGTCTCTTTTATCATCCCCATCAATGAGTTTACGCAAGGCTCCCCCCATTTCTGATGCAGAGTTCCGTAACCTCAGAGAATTTATCTACAATCTTACAGGTATTGATGTCCCTGAACGTCGCAAATATCTTTTCGAAACACGTCTTGGAACCAGACTCAAGACTCTGAAATTGAATAATTTCGGAGAATACTTCAAATACCTGACAACCTCTCCAGACCGTAAAAAAGAACTCGATCTGCTTTTTGAAAAGATTACGACCAATGAAACGAGTTTTTTCAGGGATATAAAGCAGCTTGGAGTTTTCAAAACATTTGTTCTTAAAAATGTTCTTGATGCCCAGCTAAGCGCAGGAAAAAAAGAGCTTAATCTCTGGTGTGCAGGTTGTTCTTCAGGTGAGGAACCCTATACCCTTGGCATTATGATTCACGAGCTTCTCAAGGTTTCTATCATTGGCTGGAAAATCAATATTTTTGCCAATGACCTCTCCCCTGCTATGGTCGCCAAGGCCAAGCGGGGCGTTTATAATGAATACTCCCTGCGTAATACCCCCAAAGAAATCATCAGCAAGTATTTCATCCCTCAGGCGGACGGTTTCAAGGTTCACCCCAAAGTACAAAAGCTCATCACTTTTAAAATTCTTAATCTAAATGATTCTCTGGCCATAAAACGCATCCAGAAATCACAGATTGTTTTTTGCCGTAATGTTATCATCTATTTTGATGATGCCATGAAGCGCAAGGTGGTCAATCATTTTTACGACAACCTTGTGTCCAAGGGCTATCTTATTATTGGGCACTCAGAAAGCCTTCACAAACACACCAATTTTTTCACGCCCCAGTCGAAACCCGGTGGAATTATCTACCAGAAAACAGAGTAATCCACCATACATCATCGAAAGGGAGGGACATTGTGTATAAAATTTGTATAGAACATCTTCAGCCTGAAATGATTTTGGAGAAAGGAGTTCCCGGAATCGACGGGAGTATTCTATTCGATAAAAAACGATTATTGGATGAAGACGATATTGCCACATTGCGTGATCTGGATATTGGTCATGTTTATATTGAATCTATGGGGCCGCAAAAGGATAATGAAGACCTTTTACGTCGTTGTGATGATTATACGTACCAGTTTTTCATGTATGTTAACCCAGAAAGCGATCTTTTCAATGAAGTGTACCGTCTTTGTCTGGGGAAAGTACTGTCCTCTGCCAATACAGATTGGTGTCTCCCTTGTGCCAAGGATCTCCGGGCCGCAGACGTAGAATTTATGCGAGACCTCTTTTTTAAGGGCGAAGGCTCTCCAGAGGACATCGTTAACCATGAAACTTCGCTTGTATCGTTTCCTGATATTTATTTTAAGATCAAGGAAGTTTTAGAAAGTGAAACTTGTTCGGCCTCAGACCTTGCCAAAATAGTATCTATGGACGTTGGTTTGTCTGCAAAAATATTGCGGCTGGTGAATAGCTCTTTCTACAGCTTTACCTCAAAAATTGACTCCATTGACAGAGCCATTTCCCTGGTAGGAGATAGAGAATTATCAACCCTGGCATTAGGTGTATCTGCCATCAATTTTTTCAAGAATATTCCTCCTGAACTTATTGATATGCGTACCTTTTGGCGACACTCTTTAAGTTGTGCCATTTACAGCAAACTCATTGCCGTGGCCCTTGACCTGCCAGGAGAAAGTTTTTTCACAGCAGGCCTGCTTCACGATGCAGGCAGACTGATCATTTTCAAAAACATGCCCTACGGATCAACTCAGGCGCTTCTTACGGCACGCAGTGAAATGTTGCCTTTGGTTGAGGCTGAACGACAGGTTCTGGGCTTTGACCACACCCAGGTTGGTGATCTTCTTTTTAAGGAATGGCAACTCCCTGAATCTATTCGAGATACAATTGCGAACCACCATACTCCGTGGAATGCTGAAAATCCCAAAAATGCCGCATTGATCCAGCTTGCAGACATCCTGGCCAATGCCATGGCTATCCCGTCCGGGGCAACCTTTGTCCTTCCCGATATGCAGGAAGATGACTGGCAGGCGTTGGGCTTGCAGGGAAACCAGCTTGAGGCAATCTGCAAAGAACACGACCGTTGCATTGACCAGGTTTTGGACGCATTTCTCTAAACCTTATATCCCCCAACCATACATACAGGCAGAGGAATACATACTCAACCATATCCAACCTAATGATGTCCTCCTATAACGTTGATTTTATCAATCCCCTCCTTGATGCTGTGCTGAATGTCCTATCCACTATGGCCGGAGTTAAGGTTCAGCCACAAACTCCATTTTTGAATAAGGACAGAACAGCTATCGGTGACATTACTGGTCAAATTTCCATTGAGGGATTTGCCCGGGGGATTATTGCCGTCAGCCTCAGCACCTCTGCCATTCTCAAGATTGTAAACAACATGCTTTTTGAAAATTATACGGAAATCAATGAAGAAGTTGCCGATGCCGTTGGCGAGCTGACCAACATGATTTCCGGTCAGGCCCGAAGCAGCCTTTCTGAAATGGGCATGGCGTTTCAGGCTTCCACCCCTTCTGTGCTTCAGGGCAAGGGCAAACCCGTTGATCATATCCCGAATGCTCCTATTTTGAGCATCCCGTTCACCTCAGATGACGGCGATCTTTTTGTTGAAATCAGTCTCGCTAATCCCAACTAACTAAATGCTTTTCTTCTGACATTCAAAAATACGTCTTTTTTAGAACGCCATCTCCCTGATTCTTCTTCCACATCACTGACCACCGAACTCAACTCCCTCATAAAAAAAGCGTGGCCTGTAACCACGCTTTTTTGTAGTAATATCCCTGTTTTCCGGTCTAATTCCCCAAGGAAAGTTCCACACCCATACCGTCTTGTTGTTCCTGCTCCTTGAGTATCTTGGGAGAGGTAATAAATATCCGGTCTGCGGCAATTCCGCCCTTTTCCAGCAGGTATTGTTGAACTTCCCGCGCTCTTCGAACAGCCAAGTCCAAAAGATCATCTTCCTTCACGGTAATGGTGTTGCGGATAAAAGCTTCCATGTCTTCGGTTTCCGGCTTGACTATCATTCCGAATTTTCGGGGTTTGTCCCCCGGTGCGGCCTTATACGCCCCAAAAAGCCAGGTTGCATATTCATCTGGTTCAATGGTTATGTCGCTGACAACGGAGTCACTGCCCTTGCCTGCGTTATATTTTTCAACCTTGAGCGCACGCATAAAGGCATCTTGTTCAAGGGCTTGACCATCTTTTAGAGGATGAACCAGACCAGAAACAAATACCCTGAGTTTTGGCCGTTTTTTCAGGGCAGTGATAATGGTTTCAAGTTTCTTTTGGTTTTCTGGCCCAGGAAACACCTTGCCCGGCGGGCAGGAAAGATAGTTGAGATCATCGCCCCCGCCAAACATGGCTCCAAGTAAAGAAAAGGGAGCAGTGGCAATTTTGGAGAATATCCCCATAATGGCCTGAAAAATAACCCCACCCAGACGAAAATCAGGATCATCCATCCGGCCATGCACAGGAACGTTCAGGGTCAAATCCCCATCACTATCCTGGAGCAAGGCCAGACCAAGTGTAATGGGAATATTCACAGCATCAGGTGATTTTACCTTTTCACCCAGTTCCAGTTGCTGGACAAAAAAGGTGTTGGAAGCATCCAGAACATTTTTGTCTGTGGTGAATTTGCCGTTCCAGTTCAATTTTCCCTGCTTAATGGGATAGGCCAAGGTTTTTATACTGTACGGCGTCAGGTTAGACATATTGAGATGCGATAACTTGAACATCAAATCCGAGGCCAAGGGCTCACGAAGAGGGCTGATATCCCCTGTGAGAGAAATGGGAGCATGATCGTTAAGGGTTGCGTTCAGATTCAATTGGGCCATTTTGGTTGGATCCAAAGAAATCTGGTCAATAGCCAGATTAATCTTTGCCACGTCTGCGGTAAAATCCGGCGACAGGCTATGGTCGTGAAAATCAACCTTGCCCTGAGTTACCTGCACCTTGTTGATATGTATTTCCTTGAAAAAATACGGATTTGCAGAGGTATCCTTTTCTGATTTGCCTGCCTTGTCAGACGATGCGGCCTCGACCTTCTTTTCATCACCGCGCAATGCCCGAACAAGATTTAGCCTGCCCTTCTCGTCCTTCTCTAGAAAAAGATGAGGGTCGCTTAGACGGATACCTTCCATGTGCAACCCATAAGGAGCAAGGCGCAGGATGAGGCCCTGCACATCAAGGCAGGCAAGGTCAGCCAGTTTTTTCTTGTTGTCCCCTTCCCGCACCAACACATCAGCAAGCTGAACATCACCCAGAATCGTTCCCCTGGGCTCATCCGCTCCCTCAAGTTCCCATTCTCCGGCCATGTTAAGCAGGCCGCCTGCAATATCTATCTGCATGGGTGGCGGCAAATAGGGGTTTAAGGATGCCAGAACAAAATCATGAAGATCAAGTTGGCCCTTGGTAATAAGGGGTTGAGGAATGATATTTCCTTGAGCCTTCATTGTTCCGTTATGGTTAATCCGGGTATTCACACGAAATGTGATGGATTGCTCAGGGTCAGAGGTCAGATTGAAACAATCACAATTAAGGTTATGCAATTTGTTCACAGTTTTTTGCTTGGGGGTATGGTCTGTGAAACTCACCTCGCCGCCAACACATGCAACATGCCTGAAGGCCACCAGCCAGGATTTACTCTCTGAGGATGATAACTGCGATACTGATGCACCAACCTTTTCTGAAGCATTGTGAAGAGGTTGTATTTCAGTGGCTTGCTGAAGCCGGGAAATCGTTCCAGAAGCGTTTTGATCTTGGGCAGCCAAGGCATTTTCATCCAGCTTCTTCCCATCTTTTGCAAAAAGGGTAAGTACATCCAGCCTGCCCTGCTTGTCCCGTTCCAGAGAGACAAAAGGGGATAGCAAGGTTGCATTGGCAAATTGCACAATCTGTTTATCCAGAGACATTTCACCGCCAGCAAGGGATAAGGTATCACAAGCAAGACACGATGTTTTGACATCAGGTTGACGTAATTGAAGCCCATCAAGACAAAGTTCCAAATCGCTCAAGGTAAAATGCGTTGTATCGCCTGTTTTCAGTTCAAATATTGAGGCACAACCAAGTGTTGCCTTATCCACTTCCAGGGGAAGGTAGTCAGAATAATACGGTGCATATGCAGGTATGCTTGCGTTGGTGAGACGAACCGTACCATTGCAGGCAAAGGGAGAGAGAAGCATATGCGAAGTACAGGCAAGATGTTCTCCATGAGTTGCTGCTGTATCCATGATGATTTCAGCCGCTTCTTTCCCTTGGGTGTCCAGATTGTTGATACTGATATTCAAGGGAGAAAGGGTTGTTGTAAATCCCTTGTTGACCACAGCGTCCTTAAACATAAGCTGTCCATCTTCAACAAGGATGGACTTTGCAGAAATTCTTAGAGGCGGAACGTCTTTGTCTTTCTGACTATGGTCAGTACCGAATATCTCCTGCATATATCGGTTCCAGTTCAGAACGTTATCCTTTTCCCGAATGAGCAGAGCAAAGGGTTCCTGAAGATGAATCCGGGAAAAGGCCATGCTGCGGTGTACAAGGCTAAAGGCGTCCAGTTCAGCAAGCATTTTTTTACATCCCAGAATATTTCCGTCGCCCTGATGCCTGATTTTGGCGTTGTCCAGTTCAAGACGTCCCGAAAGAAAGACTTGCAAGGGATACTCGTCGTTACCGTCCGACTCTTCCACCACCAACACAACCTTGCTTGTAACCTGCCCTGCAACAAGGTGTATCTTTGTTCCTGGATACAGATATTTCCAGAATGCCGTAAGGTTAAGGCCGGTTTCGCTCAAATCAAAGGTGGTACGTCTGGGAGAAACAAAGGGAAGGGATGAGCCTTGTATCTCAAAAAGGGTCTTGTTGAGACGAAAAGCAAGATGGGGGAGAATTTTGGTCTGAAAATCCTTTTTCTTGGTGGAAAGATAGGGAAGTGTCAGCCCGATATGATCAATAACCTGTGTAATTCCTCTGGGATCATCCTGTACGCGCAAACTACCATTGGTGCAGGAAAAATCCTCAATAATTACGGGGAAAAGAGAGGAATGCTGTTGTGTAGGAGTTGCTGAATCAGATTGGTTCTTGGACCGGGAAGAAAAAATATCTGCCAGATTTGTCTGCCCGGAAGCAGTGAGAATACGAAAAAATACCGAAGGTTCCTTGACGGCAACCCGTCTTAAAACAACCGCCCCCCGAAACAGTGAGGATGCCTGCATATCCACATCCAGCAGGCCCAGGGACAGGTCAACGGTACTGTTATCCGTCCCATAAACCCTGGTTCCTTGCACCTTTGCCCGCAAGGCAAGAGGATTAAAAGCAACAGATTCCACGGTTACCCGTCTGGAAAGCAGCTGCCCCAATTTCTCCGTGAGAATGGATTGAGCCAAGGGCGGTACAGCCCAGAACCCCAAAACAACATACAGGGCAAACAAAAAGCTCAGCACCACAAGGGCTTTTATCCGCCAATGCCAACCTTTCCACGTAGAGAGAATCATGCCTTTACCTTTTTTCAGTCTGTAATGCGTATGATTTTTTACATCAGCTTATGCAGACGAGCCTTTTTTCTTGCCAAGCAATGCCAGACAGGCATCTTCAATACCCTGGGAACCAATACCCAGAATCTGGCGTAATTCCTTTTGTTTCCCGTGTTCTACAAAGGCATCAGGAACACCCAGGCGTTTAATCCTTTGTCCGTTAAGTACCCCGTTATCCATCCAGCATTCCAAGACAGCAGAGCTCATCCCCCCTGCAAGACTGGCTTCCTCCACCAGAAGGAAGGAAGAAAACCTGCCTGCCAGTTCCAACAAGTCTTTGTGAGGCAAGGGTTTCACAAAACGAAGATTATACAGGGCAAGGCTATCGTCTCCCTGCTTTTCAATGTTCTTTATGGCCTCTAAAGCCGGATAGACCCTGCTGCCCACAGCGATAATACAGGCATCCTTGCCGTCCTTGATGAGTTCACCCTGCCCTAAGGAAATGACCGGAGCCTGATGGTCAGGAACCGCCCCAATACCCACCCCGCGAGGATAGCGCAGGGCCACGGGGCCGGAATGGTTCATGGCCGTATGCATAAGAGCCGCCAGTTCTGCCTCATCCTTGGGAGCCATGACAGCTATATTTGGGATATGCCGGAGATAGGCAAAATCAAAAACCCCATGATGAGTGGCCCCGTCCTCGCCCACAAGACCGCCCCTATCCAGACAAAAGGTAACGTTGAGGTTTTGCAGACACACATCATGCACCACCTGATCATAGGCCCGCTGGAGAAAGGTGGAATAAATGGCTACCACAGGCTTATACCCTTGAGCCGCAAGACCTGCAGCAAAGGTGACAGCGTGTTGCTCGCAAATGCCCACATCAAAAAATCTGTCCGGAAAATTTTCTGCAAAACAGGCCAAACCTGTTCCTTCGGGCATGGCTGCGGTAATAGCCACAATTTTATCATCCTTCTTGGCAAGCTCACACAGGGTTGTGCCAAAAATATCCGTGTAAGAAGGCATGGCACATGGGCCAAACTTGGTGGCCTCTCCGGTTTCCGGCTCAAAACAGCCAACACCATGAAAATACACAGGATTTTTTTCTGCCGGCTCATAGCCCTTGCCCTTTTTGGTCAGCACATGAACAAGGATAGGCCCGTCAAGCTGCTTTACCCTGTCAAAGACCGAAACCAGCTCCCGCATATCATAGCCGTCAATAGGCCCCACATAGGTAAAGTCAAAGGCTTCAAAGAGCATACCCGGTGTAAAAAAACCCTTAAAGGATTCCTCACCCCGCTTGAGATAGCCCACGAGTTCGGTTCCAATGTGAGGAATTTGGGTAAGCCATGCCTCGGTCTCCTTTTTAAGACGCATGACCCATCTGGAGGCAAAACGCTTGCTCATAAAGGACGAAAGCGCACCCACATTTTTGGAGATGGACATTTCGTTATCATTTAAGACAACAATAAAATTTTTATCCAGACCCCCGGCCTGATTTAATCCTTCATAGGCCAGCCCTGCTGTCATGGAGCCGTCGCCAATAACAGACACCACCCGATGGGATAACCCGTCCAAGTCTCTGGCAACGGCCATGCCCAGCCCCGCTGAAATGGATGTGCTGGAATGGCCTACACCAAAATAATCATACGGGCTTTCCTCAAGCCGGGGAAATCCGCTTATCCCGCCTCGCTGCCGCAGGGTATGAAACCTCTCCAGACGTCCCGTAAGGAGTTTGTGTGCATAGGCCTGATGCCCTACATCCCAGATAAGCCGGTCGCGGGTAGCATCAAAGGATTTGAACAGGGCCAAGGTAAGTTCAATAACACCTAAAGACGGGGCAAGATGCCCGCCTGTGGTGGAAACGGTATTGATAATAACTTCCCGTAGTTCAGCAGCCAGCAACGTCAAATCATCATAGCTCAAGGAACGAACATCTTTGGGAGATTTCAGGGAAGCCAGTATATTTGTCGGGTTGGTTGTTTTCATGGTGTTCTATGATTTCACATATTGGTTAGTTGCTTCACTTTAACAGGCACGGGCCACAACATACTCGGCCAGGTCAACGAGAAAATCCTTGTCCGGCCCGCTAAATATTTCCAAGGCCGAACATGCCTGCTGGATATGTTTCTGAGCAATGTCTCTGCTGGCATCAAGCCCTAACAAGCTGGGCCAGGTAAGTTTGTCTGCCCCTTCATCGCTGCCCACGGGTTTGCCCATTTCCTGCTCGCTGCCTACGACATCCAAAATATCATCCATTATTTGAAACGCCTGTCCCAGATGACGGCCAAAACAGGCTGCTACCTGTTCTTGTTCATCAGAACCTCCGGCAAGGATGATGCCGCATTGGCAGGATGCCTGAATCAAGGCCCCGGTTTTCATGGCCTGCATCGTACTTAAATGCTTAGCATCTGTTTTTTTGTGCCCGGTATATTCCATATCCAGCACCTGCCCTCCTACCATGCCCCGGCTTCCCGCTGCATGAGCCATAACCCGCATGGCAGCAACAAGATGTCCCGGTGCTACCCTGGTTGCAAGCATGAGGTGAAATGCCTCAGTGTGCAGCCCGTCTCCGGCAAGAATAGCCTGTGCCTCGCCAAATTGTTTATGACAGGAAGGCTTGCCCCTGCGTAAATCATCATCATCCATAACAGGCAGGTCATCATGAATAAGAGAATAGGTATGGATACACTCAATGCCAGCAGCAAAAGGCAGAATGTTATGTTCTACAGGCTGGCCCACAAGCCCGGCACAGGTGAGGCATAATACTGGCCTGAGCCGCTTGCCCCCTGCAAGAAGGCTGTATTCCATAGCATTGACCAATGATTCGGGAACAGACGCATCCCTGAGGCATGTGGCAAGAAACTGCTCCAGCTTCTCACCCCGCCTGCCAAGCTCTTCCTTAATCCTGCTGGCCGTCATCATCGTCCTCGTTCTGGTCAAAATCCTTCCACATGCCGTCTGCCAGAACCTGTACTTCTTTTTTGGCCTGTTCCAGTTCGGTACGACATTCCCGCGCAAGGGCCACCCCTTGCTTAAAAAGTTCCACACCCTGCTCCAAAGCAGGCTCGCCCGTCTCAAGACGGGTTACAATTTCCTGCAAGGCAGCTAACTTGTCTTCAAAGGAATTTTGCTTTTTTCCCATACACTCATTCCTTAAATAGCCGTGTTATTCTTTGTTATTTGTAGAGATAGCCCTTGCAAACGGGAAATAACAGACTGTTCCAAGAGCCTCAGATGCGAGGCGCAAAAAAAGTTCAAGGTTGAAGTGAGCTTTTCAAAGCATATTACAACATACGTAAGAGTTTGAACTTTTTGCAGCAACAAAGCAGATAACGATCTTGGGGCAGCCTGTTAGCTAAAATCGCCCCTCTATTAACGGCAAAGGATCAACCGCCTCGCCCAACACATACACCCCAAAATGCAGATGCGGCCCAGTAACCCGCCCTGTCTTGCCGATGTTACCAAGCACTTCTCCCTTGCTCACCACCTGTCCTTGATGCACACGCACTTTGGACATGTGGAAATACACACTCATAACCCCCTGCCCGTGATTCACATACACAGCCTTACCGGAAAAATAATGGTTGGCTACAAGCTCCACAACGCCTGCGGCACATGCCTTAATAGGCACACCAACTCCCCCGCGAAAATCAATACCCCGATGCGGTGAACGGGGCTGATTATTGATAAACCGTCTCAGGCCAAACAGTGAGGACACCTCGCCCGGAACCGGACGGGTCAAAGGAAGGCTCCATAATCTGCCTGGACGTAAAGCAGCAAGGGCCTTGGCAACCTCTTTCTTTTCTTTATAGTGCCGTGAAAGACTTTTCTTGGAGAGATTGACCATCTTTTTAGGCAGGGTCAGGCACTGGACAGGATATTTCCCTTCCTTAACCTTGATAGTCTTTTGCACGGTGCGTTTGTGGCCGTCCTGTATGAAGGTCAAAACAAGAGGATACTCCCCTTTTTTGCGCTGCAATCCCGCTGCCAGCAATACCTGAACCGTGTCCTCATCCTTGGCCACGGCCAGAGGCAGGGTCTTGCCCTGCCAATGAATCTTGTAATGGGAAGCATTGAGAACGGGCTGGAATCGACAGACAAAAGCCTTGCCCTGCATAACCGAAACAGGGGCCGCAAGATGCGCCCCTGTCAAACTATCATGGTGTTTCCCGGCCAGAACTTCTGTGCCGAAACAAACAAAACCAACCAGCAGAGCCAGCATAAGTTGACAAAAAGTACAACGTCGAAAACGCATTGTTTCCCTCACATATTCACAGGCTGTACCCGTGCAGAACATGCTTTGTGGGCCAATTTCAGACAAACATCAAGGAGAGAAAAAAGCAGCTTGTATCAATACCTTCATGGACGCTTTCGTCCATTATCTCCCCCGTTCTCCACCACCCGCGCCATGACCCGGCCACGCGCAGGAAGGATTTCCACGAGCTCTTCCGGGCTGACCTCATCGCCATCCCGCAAAAAGGTTCCATCCTGCTTTTTCACCAGACTATACCCCCGCTCAAGGGGAGCGTGAGGGTCAAGTGCGGTTAAGCCTGCCTGCACAATTTCTGTTTGGGCTGTTTTTTGTTCCAGCAATCTGTGGGTTCTGTCGGCCAAACGATGTCCCAAAGCCTGCAACGTGGTTGTGTGCATCTTCCAAAACTCCGGGCCTAGTGTCTTTCCAAGGTGATGCACCCCTTGTTCAA
>PDWI01006813.1_pt1 | contig 14199 bp, 9 predicted proteins | sample 1430891 | NCBI WGS metagenome assembly PDWI01 (sample SAMN01162508, study PRJNA174530) | Oral metagenome, whole genome shotgun sequencing project. | biome: Marine environment; feature: Marine mammal; material: Swab sample of the gingival sulcus; isolation source: swab sample of gingival sulcus...
CTCGCTCGTGAGCGGGACCAGCAGCCCACTCGGTCGCATCCGGGCGCGACTCTGGGCATGGACAGAGGCGGGCTGCTCTTCTGAGCAGCCCGCTTTTTTTATGGGCCTCGTAGCTTGTTTCCGAGCAGCCTGATGACGTCGACCTTGCGTGGATCGCCTGCCACGCCCTCGTTCACCCTGTGGCATGCGCTCCACACAACAGCCGCTTCTGCTACACCTTTGTCATCTCGCAGACCTACGGTGCTGGCCACCCCGGTCGTGGCGCTCGCTGCGGAGTCCACTCCACACCTCTCTCCTGCCCCGCTCATCAAACACCTCGCTACCGCCGCCCCGAGGGCCATCGGCGCCAGGGATAGCTGGCACAGATGGTGCTTCGTAGCTGCTGGGGAGCCTATGCCCAGTATGCTAACGGACACGGATCGAGCCTCGGCATTCGCGCTTCAGGGCGCCAGGGACCCTCAGCCCCCGCTCGAGGGGACCCTCACCGCTCGCTCCGTAGCCAAGAGCGGACCGGTCGCCCCTGCTCACGCCTCGAACGCACGTTCAAGGCGTGAAGCCACAGGGCTTTATGCCCTATACTCGTCTCATCAGGTTGTCTTCGATGATGCCCATCACGCCGCTGACGGTGGTGGCGGCACCTCGCCGTCGAGCTGGCAGCGAAGCAGCCAGAGTAAAGGAGCCTCCGCGATGCGACCACGCCTGCTAACGATCTTCTGTATCTCCGCCCTCGGCCTCGCCATGGGTGCGTGTACCGATGCCTCGTTGCAGCCTCCCGACACCAAACAAAACAGCGTCGTGGACAACCTGCTTCGCATCGAAGGCGAGGTCTGCACCTCACCTCCTACCGAGCAGGTCTTTCCGGTGAAGCTGATGTTCATCGTCGACACCTCGGGGTCGATGCAGTTCACCGACCCCTCAGACAAAGCGACCGCCGCCAAGACCTCATGCCTGGACCAGTGCGCGCGGGACACCGCGCTCAGCTCGGCAGAGTGCGCCACGGTCTGCTCTAACGCCAACAACCCCGGTCGTCATCACGCCGTGGAGAAGGTGATCGAACGCTTCCGTAACAACCCGGTGGTCTCCTTCTCGATCATCGCCTTCAACGGCCAGATCAAGGTCAACGCTGGCACCTCCGATGGCTTCACCAACAAGGAGGACGACCTCCAAGCGGGCCTGAGCTCACTGATGGAAGCCGAGATCACCACCGACTATCAAGGCGCCCTCTCCACGGCCTACCAGGTGCTCGAGAAGGACATGCTCGACACCGACCCGGTCGAGCGCGGCCGCACCAAGTACGTCATCATCTTCCTCTCCGATGGGGGCCCCAACCCGGTGTGCAAGGAGGGCTGCGGCAACGACACGATTGACCTCGGAGGGATCGTGATCGACAACTGGTGCGATCTCCCCCGCGACCAATGGTGCGACGAGCAATACTTCAACCAAAACGGCGACCAGTGCAGAGAGCTCCAGAAGAACTACCCAGCGATGGCCGAGCCCTGCCGCTCCTACAATAGCGAGACCGATATCCTCAAGCAGGTGCGCGAGATCATGGATCTGGGCACGAACTACGGCGTGGGCGAGATCCGGATGCATACCGCGTTTCTCTTCGTCGACACCCTGGACAAGGCGATCCGCGATCTCTTCTACGACCCAAACCTCACCGCCGACCAGCAGAAGGCCGGGGCGGAGGACCTGCTGAAAAAGATGGCCAAGGAGGGCGACGGCCTCTACCGCAGCTTCGACAGCGGCCAGTCGATCGACTTCCTCGACATCAACTACACCTCTGTGGCGCGCCCCTTCGGGATCACCAACTTCACCGTCTCCAACTACAACGCCTGGCCCGACGTCAACCGCCTGGTGGTCGACTCGGACGGCGACGGCGTCTCCGACCTCGTCGAGTTCGAGGCGCATATGAAGATGAACGAGCGCAGCCGCGACTCGGATGGTGACGGCTACAACGACAAGCTCGAGTACGATCGCCGGGATCTGGGCTTCCACCCTGGTGATCCGAAGCTGCCCGTACGCGTCTGCCGAGACAACGAGCGACTTGACCGCGATGGGGATGGCCTCCTCGACTGCGAAGAGGCGATCCTCGGCACCAACCCGAAGATCCCTGACACCGATCGTGATCGCATCCCCGACGGCCTCGAGTTTATCTTCGGATCCGATCCGCTCAAGAACGACGCGAAGGATGACCCAGACTTCGACGGCAAGCTCGTCGACCACGAGATCAACACCCACACAAGCCCCGTGGTCGCCGACCCCGAGGTGCAGGCCGGCTTCAAGTACATCTATGACGTCAAAGAGCAGGCGCCGCGTCCGGATCTCCTCAAGTGCTACGCGTTCAAGGTTCGCAGGGTGCGACTGCTCACGACGAAACAGATCGCCGGCGCTGGCACCACCGGCTACAACGATATCCTGGTCTACTTCGGCGAAGGCCCCGCAGACGACCCCCGCGACTATGGCAGCTTCAAGGCGGCCTGTGTGCGGGCGCAGTACGTCGAGCCGAGCTATAAATACCCCGCCGATGGCAAGGTCACCCTCAAGCCAGACGACTTCTTGCCGCTCAGCGAGCTGATGAAGCGGCGCAAGATCTTCACCACGGATCCGAGCGCCGACCCCTGCGTAGGAGCTGCCCTCCCATGAACAGGATGATCGCCAACGTCCTCCTCGGTGTCGTCTGTGTTAGCGGCTGCACCGACGCGACCTTGGCCAAGGACTACGACGAAGACGTCCCTGTCTTCGACAACAAGCTGCAGCTGTCGGGGAAGTTCTGCACCACCGATCCCTCCGATCTCGAGTTCCCCCTCAAGGTGTTGTTCATCATCGACACCTCCCAGAGCATGAACGTCAACGATCCAGCCGACCCCACCGAGATCGATCCCACCCAGGCGACCCGCCGCAGCCGCGGCCTGCGCCAGGTGATCACCCAGTTCATCGACCTCGGCGTCCAGTTCCCACCAACCTACTGCAACACTGGCATCGCGGGCTGCGAGAAGGGCAGCCTCAACTGCGCCGACTGCGGCGCCCCGGGCTCGGCGATGTGCGTCGGTCCCGACTGCTGGGCCGACCCCAACACCTGGTCGTCGGGGGTGCCTCTCTGCCCGCCGGTGGGCACCTTCAATGGCACCTGCCTGCCCCTCTGCGACGTGACGAAGGCCGGCTGCATGCCCGGCGAGACCAACTGCCCCGACTGCCCCAACGCCAACGACCGCTGCATCAACGGCGTCTGCGGCAAGCAGCTCGACCCCGGCGTGAAGTTCGCCGTGATCCGTTTTGGCTCGGCCAAGCAAGTGCTCACCCGGGACGAGAACGGCGCGGAGGGCTTCACCAACGACCCCAAAGAGCTGGTTACCGCGCTCCCCCAGGTCAACAACGGCGGCTCCGTCACCGACTACGAGGGCGCGCTCTCGGAGGCCTTCAAGCTGCTCTCGGGTGATATGAAGAAGGCCAGAGACGACGGCACGACGGCGATCAACCGCAGCAAGTATGTGGTGGTCTTTCTCTCCGACGGCCAGCCCGATCCACGGATCAAAGGCCAGGACGCCTGGGACAGCGTCCCACCAGGCATCAAGCAGGACCTGCTCCAGGGCAACCCGGAGGACGTGATCATTGAATACAACATCCCCACGGCGATCCTCCGGCGGCTGAAGGACATCATGTCGCTGAAGAACGTCTACCCGATCGGCAGCATCAAGTTCCACACGGCCTTCCTCTCCACCGACGCGCCGGCCTGGAAGCAGGAGCAGGCGATCGGCCTGCTCAAACAGATGTCAACAATCGGCAAGGGCACCTTCCGCAACATCCCCAACGGCGAGGAGCTGAACTTCCTCGGCAAGATCGACTTCTCCACGCTGAAGCGCGTCTTTCAGCTGAAGAACTTCATCGTCTCCAACTCCAACGGGCGCCCTTTGGGCGGCACGACGATGAAGGACTCCGACGGCGACGGCATCGAGGACAACCTCGAGCGCACGGCGGGCACCGGGGTGGCGCGCTTTGACACCGACCGCGACGGCTTCTCGGACACGCTGGAGTACTTCTTCCGCACCTCCGGATGGGACCCCTTGGACCCCACCGACGCCGACTGCTCCCTGGCGGCCAACGATCGCGACGGCGATGGTAAGCCCGACGACAGCGATGGCGACGGGCTCTACGACTGCGAGGAGCGCTTCCTCGGCACCAACCGCAACCTCTTCGACAGCGACGCCGACGGCATCCCCGACGGCGTCGAGGTGCGCTTCGGCACCAACCCGGTGAACAACGACATCCTCGCCGACCTCGACTTCGACGGCATGCCCAACGGCGACGAGATCCGGCTTCACACCGATCCGCGATCCGACGACGCGGCTCACCGCTCCCGCTCGAGCTACCGCTATGACGTCGTATCTGTGGGTGATGGTATCGAGGTGGTGGGCAAGTACTGCAGCGAGGACGCCGACTGCGTCAAGCAAGCCTCAGGATCCTGCGTCCAAGGCTACTGCCGCTGCACGAACGACGTAGACTGCTCCTCTGGCACCGCCTGCGCCGGCGATCCCGACTGCACCCTCCCTGGCGAGACGTGCGTCAACAGCGTCTGCACCGGCAAAGAGACCTGTCAGCCCCTCCCCGACGCCCCAGGGACCGATCTCACCTGCGCGGCGACGAAGAACATCACCTGCTACCACTTCGACGTGGAGAACATCCAGCTCGTGACCTCCCGCGGCGGCGAGGCGAGCCCCGAGCCCGGCTGGAACACCGTTTTCCTCTATATGGGCGAGGCCCCCTTCGACAACCCGGAGGGCTACGGCAACTTCAAGGTCGCCTGTGTCAAGGCGCGCTACAACGATCAAAACGGTGCCAAGCTGCCCCCGACGGGCAAGCTCGAGGTCCCGCTCTCGGCGTGGAAGCTGCCTAACGAGCTCGACACGAGCAAGGACTGCATCTGCCCCGACGGGAAGGTCGGCGTCTGCGAGACCGTCGCGACACCTTAGGACTCGCCCCCGTTCTCCCGACGAACTGATAGATAGGAGCAATGATGAGACTCACGGTCGCCCTCTCCCTGGCTCTCCTGGGCGTCGCCGGCTGCAGCGACAGCGCCTCAAAGAACGATGGAGGCAACGCCGATGACGCGTTCATCCCGGTGAGCTGCCCAGAAGGCGTCGATCCCTCAATCGACCCCGAGACGGCGATCGTCGTCGCCGAGGGGCAGCAGCAGCAGGGCCAGATCTGCCCGCAGCGCGACGTCGACTTCTACAAGGTCACGATCCCGGCTGGTAAGAGCCTGCTCAAGATCGACCTCACGCACCCAGGCCCAACGCAGGTCGAGCTGACCTACCGGCTGCTGAAGGCCCAGGCCGGCGGCGGCACGGTGGGCGTTGGCTCGGCGCCCGCCGGCAAGACCAACAACTACGTCGGCGCCCTGCACTGCCTCGGGCCTGGCGACTATTATGTCGTCGTCCAAGACTCCGGCGACGACGCCGCCGATGGCAAAAAGCGCTACACCTTCAGCTACACCACCGAGGCCGACCTCGACAAAAACGAGCCCAACGATGACGAGGCAACGGCCAAGGCGATCAACGGCCCGGTGACGGGGTATATCTCCTGCACCGGCGACCAGGACTTCTACACCGTGACGACAGGCGTCGGTGAGCTCCTCGACATCTCACTGACGACGGCCAAGACGACGCCGGTCGACCTCAAGTACACGCTCTACCTCAAGGAGGGCAAAAACCTGAAGGCGATCGCCAGCTCGACGGTCGGAGACGGCACCAAGAAGCCGACGGAGCTGGAGACGATCTATCCCACGCCGGGAGCCGGCACCTACTACCTCGTGGTGCAAGACGACGGCGACGACGACAGCGACGCCGCCACGCCCTACACCCTGACCATCAGCAAGCGGCCCGAGCCCGACACCAACGACAAGCCCGCTCGCAACGACCACCCCAAGACCGCCACAGCCCTGGGCGACGCCACTGGCGCCGAGAGCTGCGCGAGCCCCAAGACCTTCACCCGCAATGGCCACATCGCCTCTATCGCCGATGTCGACGTCTACGAGATCGCCGGCCCGGCGACGCTGCCCGCAGGTGCCCCGCCGGTGATCGAGATCGAGGTCAAGTTCTCCGGCGCGACGAAGGTCGACCCCGCCGTGAGCTTGCTGATCCCAGACCCGGCGACGAGCTGCACCGAGGACCGCTGTTGCCAGGTGCTCGGCGGCGCGGACGGCAGCTGCGGCAGCGTCTACGATTGTTCGGCGAGCAGCTTCGCCTGCGTCACCCGATCGCAGGAGTTCTGCAACGAGTGCATCAGCGGCGCGGACCCGACCTGCGCCCAGAAGAAGAGCTGCGCTGGCGCCGTGACCTGCCTCAAGAGCAGCCAATGCGGCTATAGCCAGTTCAATCGCAGCGCAAAGGACGGCTCGACGCTGCGCATCGCCCAGCCGATCATGGCCGGCGGTCCCTGGTACGTGCGCGTCGCGGATCTAGGTGGCGACGAGTACGACTATGGCGTCAGCTACACGCTGACCGTCAAGATCTGCGCCGATCCCGACGGCGCCAAGGAGCCCGACGGCGGCTACTTCCCGCGGCTCGTCGCCTTCCCCAACAAAGCCCCGGAGAAAGACAGCGCCGAGTTCACATCGGAGAGCGTGGAGGACTTTTTCGAAAACGAGGGCACGCAAAAGGCCCGTGGCGCGGTGACAATCCCCAAAGATGGCAGCTTTAGTGCCCCCATCACCGGCCACATCAGCTACGAGCACGACGAAGACCACATCCTGATCACCAACCCTTGCCCAAACAAGACCTGCCAGCTGCTGGCCGAGTACGCGACGAAGGGCAGCTGCCCAGGCAACGGCGGCACCCTCGGCGCTGGCCTCGAGTTCGTCTACCTGCTCGAGAAGGGCAGCGGTCGTGACGGCTTCCCGAGCGCCCAGACGCTCGAGAAGAACGGCACCTTTGGCTTCACCGGCGCCAGCGGCCCCTGCGCGATCCTGCTGCGAGAGAACTCATCCGACCAGCTGAGGTTGGTCGTCGGCGATCGCTTCCACAACAACTGGTCATGGTCGTGCACCTACAGCATCCGCTTCAAGATCGCCAACAGCGGCTGCCCGGTGCCCCCCTGCGCGCTCAGCAGCACCAACGAATGCTATGTCCCCTAGGAGAGCACCACCCCTACAGATGCCTCCCCGGCGCCGGGCACAGCCCTGCCGGCCGCTTTCTGTGCCTCAGAACGTTCGCCATACCACCCGTCTGGCTCATGTCTTCGGCTACGCAATCGGCTCGGCAGATCAGCACCCGGCTCGGTCCCGGATGTGTAGGGGTGCTCCTAGAGCGCCTTTTTCCGAGCCTAGACCCCGAGGAGGATAACGATGCAACGCCAACCTCTCGCGCAGCGCTCGCGTCACGCATGGATCGCGACGCTCCTAGCCGCCCTGCTCTTCGCCGCCTGCAGCGACGACAATGGCACGAGCGAGACGGGACCGAGCGAGACGGGACCATCCAAAGACGGCGCCATCGCGGATGGACCGCCGCCGAACGCCAAGCTCTCCTTCCCACAAAAGGAGGTCCTCGACCCGACGAAGGCTGGCCGCTACGCCTGGATCGCCAGGACCGGCAGCACGCTCGGCATCGCCTACCTCCGCGTCGAGAACAAAGAGAAGGACATCGAATGCCCGAGCGGCGGCGCTGGCGGTGGGCCGGGGATCCAGCGGCGCCCCTACTCGGAGGTCCGCTATGTGCAATACGATGGCACCACCTGGGGCACCCCAGCGCTGGTCGCCGAGGTGGTCGGTCCTCCCTTCGGGCTCTCTTTGACCTTCGACAGTTCGAGTCATCCTCACGTCGGCTACCTCGGCGGCGCGCTCTCGATAAACGAGTGCTCGAGCTCCGACGCTGTTCAGGCGGTCTCCAAAGACGGCGGCAAGACCTTCGCCGAGCAGCTGATCAACAGCGGCGTCGCCCCAGGAGACACCGCAGGCCATTGGACCAGCGTCGCGACCGATCCAAACGGCCAGATCGAAGCGGTCTACCGAGACGTACAGTTCGGCTACTACACCAAAGACGGCAACGCTCGCGCTGACCTACGCTTTGGCAGCAGCGGTGAGGGCATCGCCGAGGGCGACGGTGACGGCGTCTACGCCCAGCTGCTCTTCAAGAGCGACGGTACGCCGGTGGTCTCGGCGATGAACTTCATCTCCGAGGATTCCTCCAAGCGCGGTCTCAAAGTCTTCTGGCGAGAAAACGGCAGCTGGGAGATGACCAAGGTCTACAACAGCAGCATCGCCGAGCGCCCAGGCTTCGCCACCGACGGCAAGGGGCTCTTCGCGCTCGCCTACTACAACACCAGCGACGCCTCGCTGCAGTACATCGAGTCGAGCGACCTCAAGGCCTGGAGCCAGCCGCGCTTCGTCGACTTCTCGACCACGGTGCATGGCACCTACGCCTCGCTGGCCTTCGACTCGAAGGGCAACCCGGGCGTCTCCTACTATCGCTGCGGCGACTCCGGCGCCAGCGCCACCCAATGTGATCCTCAGAAAGACGCCTTGATGTTCGCCTACCGGCTGAACGGCACGTGGAAGACGATCGAGGTCGACAGCGGCGGCGCCAACTTCTGCGGCCGCTACACCTCGCTGGTCTTCGACGAGAATGATCTGCCCGTGATCGCCTACCAATGCGTCACCCTCGACAACCAGACCAACACCTTCCCCGATACGCTGAAGGTCGCTCATGGAGTATGGAAATGAGGCGCTCTCTCGCGGTCCTCTCTGCAGCCCTGCTGCTCCCCACCCTCGGGGCCTGTGGCGATGATGCCGGCAACACCCTGGATGGGCCAGCCAGCTACGATCTGCTCTTCGATCGTGTCGTCATTCAGCGCCAGGAGAGCGGCGGAAACCCTGTGGCGATGATTGTCAAGTACGAAAAAGACAACAAGAGCGGGGTCCCGGAGATACCGGCCAAGGTCGTCGCGAATTTTCCGATCGAGGTCGATAAAGCGAAAGACCTGGTCGCTGGTGGCTCCCTCTCGCGCACGATGCAGCAGAACTTTAAGTTCCCCGATATGATCAAAGGCACGATCACCTTCGACAACCTCAACGTCGGCGCGGAGTCCTGCGGCGCATTCTTCATCACCTTCGACCCAACCCAAGGTGGTGGCACGCTCAACGGCAAGTTCTGCGGCACTATCGAGCTTCTCGCCTTCTGACGCCCTCGTCGATCAACACCCTCCTCCCACCAGAGACGGGCAACGAGATGCTGGGGCATTTCGCCGCGGCAGTTTGCCCCACGTTTAGCCCTTCCACACGCCTTCAGCATTGAGAAAACCCCGTCCTTTCCAGTAAGGTGGGGCATAAGGCTACAGCTCTAACGGGTCAGATGGCGTTACCATCATGAGCATCACCACCAAGCTGACGCTTGTCGTCGCTCTGCTGGCCGGCCTGCTGATCGGGGGTGCCGGGTATACAACCCTTGTGCTCAAGGAGTCGCGCGACCTAAGGGTCGTGCGAGACCACGGGCGGCTGCTCGTCTCGATGCTGAAGACGGCGGCCGAGGCGGACCTCCGCAACCACGGCCAGCTCGGGGTGATCGCGGACATCGTCTCGCAGAAGACCGGTCAGACAGCCGTCTTCTACGGGCGCGACGGCCGCGCGATCGCGCCGGTGCCCACCGACGCCGTGCCCGAGATCAACCTGCGCGTCAGGAAGGTGATCGAGAGCAAGCTTCCCAAGGAGACGGTGGAGAAGACGAATAAGCGCGAGGCCTACGTGCTGCGCTCACCGCTCTGGACAGGCCGCGGCCTCGTCGCAGGCGCGGTGGAGCTGCGAGTCGACCTCCACGACGCCCTCAACCGCCGCAGCTGGCTGCGTCCGGTGCTGATCATCGCCGGCGGGTTGATGGCCCTCTTCGTGCTCATCATCGCGCTCTACGCCAATCGCAGCATGGGCCAGCCCATCGCGCGACTGATGGACGGCATGGACGCGGTGATCCGCGGCGACCTGACCCACACCATCCCTCTCGACCGAAATGACGAGATCGGGCGCATCGCCTATCGCTTCAACGAGATGACCGCGCGGCTGCGCGCCGCCCAGGACGAGATCCGCTCGAGCGCGGCGGCGAAGCTCTCGCTCGAGGGCAGCCTACGCCGAAGCGAGAAGCTGGCCACCATCGGCCAGCTCTCTGCGGAGATCGCCCACGAGGTCGGCACGCCCTTGAACGTGATCGGCGGACGCGCGCGGACGCTGACGCGCAAGGCAGACCAGCCGGCAGTGGTACGCAAGAACGCCGAGATCATCGCTACGCAGGTCACGCGGATCACCAAGATCATTCAGCAGGTGCTCGACCTGGCGCGCGCCCCGGCGCAGAAGCGCGAGTCCGTGGACCTGCTCAAGGTGGTCGACGACGCGCTCGCCTTTCTCGAGTACCAGCTGGCGCAGGCCGAGGTCGACATCACGCGCCACTACCCCGAGGAAGCGCTCTGCGTCGAGGCCGACCCCGACGGGATGCAGCAGATCGTCCTCAACCTGCTGCTCAACGCGTTGCAGGCGATGCCCACCGGGGGTCAGCTGATCGTGCGCGCCGAGCACACGCACCGCCGAAAGGGCGGCCTCGACCTGGCGCCGCCACAGAACTACGCCGCGCTGGACGTCCAAGACAGCGGGGTCGGCATCCCTGAGGAGAACCGCGGCAAGGTCTTCGATCCCTTCTTCTCGACCAAGGCCAAAGGCGAGGGTACGGGGCTGGGCTTGACCGTCGTGCACGGCATCGTGAAGGCTCACGATGGCTGGATCGATGTCAGCTCCCCTGACGAGGGCGGCACGACCTTCAGCGTGTTCCTGCCGCTAGCCGAGGGCGAAAACGACGAGAGCGGCGACGAGGGGCTGGATGAACGCACAGGCCCATCGCGGTTGACCACACCTACTCCACGGATGAGCCCAACCGACAGCTCCGAACACGCGCCCTCCTCCACCGAGGATCCACCTGAGGGCTCCCCCGAGGACCCACTAGAGGCACCCCGCAAATAGCGAGATCCGACGTAAGCCAACCAGCGCGCCAACGGAGACGAGCATGAGCGAAATCGAGACGAGTTACTACAGCGTGTTGGTCGTCGAAGACGACGCGGCGATGCGCGAGCTGCTCGTCGAGTCCCTCGCCGACGAGGGCTACCAGGTGCTCTCCGCTCAAGGTGGACGACAAGGCGTCGAGGAGGTGCGCGGCAACCGCGTCGACCTCGTCGTCACCGACCTCCGGATGCCCGACCTCGACGGCCTCGATATGGTGCGCGAGCTCCGTACGCTCCCGGCGCCCCCCGACGTGATCACGATTACGGCCTTCGGCACGATCGACACGGCGATCAAGGCGATGAAGCTCGGCGCCTTCGACTACATCACCAAACCCTTCGAGATCGACCAGCTCCTGATCTCGATTGAGCGCGCGCTCCGCGACCGCGCCCTCCGTGAGGAGGTCACGCGGCTTCGGGAGGTGGTCGCCGACCGCTATGGGTTCGACAACATCATTGGCCGAAGCGCCGCGATGGAGGAGGTCTTCGAGCTGATCCGCCGCCTCGCACCCAGCCCCGTGAGCGTGCTGATCGCCGGTGAGAGCGGCACGGGAAAGGAGCTTGTCGCCCGCGCCCTGCACTTTAACGGTGACCGCGCCGATGGCCCCTTCGTGCCTGTGAACTGCGCGGCCATCCCGGGCAACCTGCTCGAGAGCGAGCTCTTCGGCTATAAGCGCGGCGCCTTCACCGATGCGGCACAAGACCGCAAGGGGCTGATGGTCGAGGCCAGCGGCGGCACGCTCTTTCTCGACGAGATCGGCGAGCTCCCCCAACACCTGCAGGCCAAGCTCCTGCGCGTGCTGCAAGAGCGCGAGGTCAAACCTCTGGGCTCTGCTCAGAGCGTGCCGATCGACATCCGCGTGCTCTCGGCGACCAATCGCCCCCTGGCCGAGATGATCGAAGGAGGCGACTTCCGCAAGGACCTCTACTACCGGCTCAACGTGGTGCAGATCGACATCCCACCGCTGCGGGATCGGCCGGAGGACGTCCTGCCGCTAGCGACTCACCTGCTCGCGAAGGCCGCCGAGCGATCGCAGAAGACGATCGAGGGGATCTCCCCCGCCGCGGCGAAGCTCTTGATGGGCTTTTCCTGGCCAGGCAACGTGCGCGAGCTTGAGAACGTGGTGGAGCGCGCCGTCGCGCTCTCTTCCGGCGCCCTGATCGACATCGGCGATCTTCCCCCTGCGCTGCTCGAGTCTCCCAGCACCGATCTCGTCCACGTCGCCGCTGCCCGCGACATGACCATCGCGGACCTCGAGCGCGCCTACATCATCCGTGTCCTCGATGAAGAGGACGGCAACAAAACCCGGGCGGCGCAGCGCCTCGGCCTCGATCGCAAGACGCTCTACCGTAAGCTCGAAGAATACCGAAAGCGGGAAGGGAAGCGTGAGGGCACCTGATCGAGAAGCGGAAGCCTCGCCCCTTTGCACCTTACTTCCAGACCTTCCAGCGGCCGGCCTTCTTCCCCGCCTTCCGATCCCGCCGCTTCGTCGGCGTCGGTCGACGGTTGGCTGGGCGGTAACGTCGCCAGCGTTTGCTGCCGTGGCGTTGACGCAGGTCACGGGGTTGGCGCGCCTTCTTCGGCTCGCTCACGGCCCTCGGGGCCGTCGAGAGCGCCCTAGCCTTGCGCCCGCCAGTCAGCTTCAGCCGGCGGTTCCGACGCATCTGCTTGTGTTGGGTGCCATAGGTCGTCGCCGCACGGAGATGGGTACCGTGACCGACGTTGGCGGCGCCGATGGTGGAACTCTCGAGGCACAGAGTCCGGCGCAGGATGATCTTTTGCCGCTGGGCACCCACCGGGCGGCGCTTGAGCCCCCGCACCAATCTGCGGTGGCGAAGCACCGTGTTCCACCGGCGTTCGATCCGCTCGCGCTGATAAAGCGGTAACCGGCTTCTGCGCGTATGGCGACCAAACCCATAGCGCTCCAGATGCGATCTCTTTTTGACCTGGCCAAAGGCCGACCGACCGGAGGGGGCCGCGAGAGAAGGGGCGCTCGCCAGCACCAGGCTAAAAAGAAGGGAGGCGATGGTCAGCCACCTTCGTTCGGCGACCTGAAAAAACGTCAACCAAGCGCCTCGGACTGGGCTTCTCTGGCGAGACATCAGACGACCTCCACGGAGGGCGAGCCTCCAGGTGCACATCATAGCGAGTCGTCAGCCTCGACTCCAGCGGCGGAAGGTTCGAACGCGCAGCGCAGGCCTTGCAATGCGCTCGGCAGCTGGGCACTCTGAAACCCGGACCTGGCACGCGGGTCGAAAGAAGACGTGATGAAACGCAACGATAGCGACATGACCAGCCCGGGCAAGGGCGTAGGCCAGCGCCCCTTCGATGGGGGCGCCTTCGAACGAGCCGTCGAAGCCCTGTTGGGCGCCAGCGGGCTCGACGCCGCGCATCCCGACGTCACCGACACGCCGCGGCGCGTCCGCCAGCTCTGGCAACGAGAGTTCCTCGCCGGCTACCAGATGGATCCGGCGACGATCCTCGCGCCCCCCCTCGAAGGCGAACGCGACCCAGACACCGTGCTCGTCCGCGGCCTGGCCTTCCACTCGATGTGCCCCCACCACCTGCTCCCCTACCAAGGGGTCGCTCACCTGGCCTACGTCCCTCGCGGCAAGCTCGTTGGCTTTGGGCGCCTCGGCCAGCTCGTCGCCTGCTTCACACAACGGCTGACGTTGCAAGAGCGCGCCGCGCACCAGATCGCCGAGGCCCTCTGCGAGCACCTCGACGCCGCTGCCGCTGGCTGCGTACTCGAGGCCAAGCAGCTCTGCCTGGGTATCCCTCACGACCGCCACGCTGACAACACCATCATCACCAGCGCCTTCTGCGGAGGTGGCGCCCTGCGCGCCGACCTGCGTCGACAGCTGCTCGGCCTGCCGTAGCGGCGTGCCCCGCGAGGTCGCCTACGCCGCCCGGGTGCCCTTAGGAGCCCCCTGCAAATGCCTCCCGTCGTCGGGCACCGCACTGCGGGCCACGTTCTAGGCCGTTCGCCGTACCACCCGATGGCTCATCTCTTCGGCTACGAGATCGGCTCGGCAGCTCAGCACCCGGCTTCGGTCCGAATGGGTGGGGAAGCGCTAGAGCGCTGACCACCTTACCTCCCGTCGCTGCGCTGGTCTGCGAAATCACAGCGGTTGTTGCTCGTCGGTTGCTTGCTACCAGCAGGCGCCCTCCTC
>PDWI01006815.1_pt1 | contig 14196 bp, 10 predicted proteins | sample 1430891 | NCBI WGS metagenome assembly PDWI01 (sample SAMN01162508, study PRJNA174530) | Oral metagenome, whole genome shotgun sequencing project. | biome: Marine environment; feature: Marine mammal; material: Swab sample of the gingival sulcus; isolation source: swab sample of gingival sulcus...
ATACTAAATAATATAAACTTAAATAAAGTTAGTTAAATACACTTATAATACTTGATAAATAGAGCGAAGTACGGGAATATAGGATGACCCTAGGCTGCCACTGAAAGGAGGATTTAATAAATGAATAAATTAAATACAAATATTAACAGGCAGTCTTTTGCTCTATTTAATAGTGAAAAAATAACTGCATTGTACTCCAGGCTATCAAGAGATGATGAACTTAAAGGCGAAAGTAATTCTATTAAAAATCAAAAAGATATTTTAAAAAAGTATGCTGATGACAACGGATTTGTAAACACCCAGTTTTTTGTTGATGATGGTTATGTAGAAAAGCCTGAAAAAATAGCAGGTACAAGAACTAAAAAACAAACGATATGGATATACTGGAACTATATAGGAGTTCTAGATGTCAAGGATAAAAAAGAAACGGCATAGTAGAAAAATAATGTTAATCTACTATGCCATATTTTTTAGGAATTAAAATCCCTTAGTGAAAGCCTATAAGGGCTGTTTTTTGCTTTTATAAGTAAAATGCTTAGTTTGTGAAAAAATATGACAAAAAAATAGATTGTACGAAATTTAGTTAAAACATTATCTTTTTTCTCCGATAAATACTATGTAGTAAGTAATAATTATTATTATAAAAGTATTATGCTTGAGGAGAAGAAATGTCACAAAAAGTTAAGGATAAAAAGAAGAAAAGAAAAATTTCATTGGCGAAAAAAGGTGCTATTGTGATGTCCGCTTTTAATATAGTATTAATGCTTGCAATAGCAATCGTTATGGTTATATTTATGGAAAGAGCGGTCTTTAATGATAGCATTGATAAGCTAGAAAATGTTACTAATCTAGCTAATAAGAAGATAGAAGAAGACCTAGAGTATGAGAAGCGAAACATTGAAATACTGTCTAAACTCGATGGTATAAATAATATGGGCATAGATGAACAATTAGCCCTACTTGAAAATAAGGTTGATTTATTTGGATTTTTAGATTTAGCCGTTGTAAATAAAGATGGCATAGCACATTATGTTAAAGGTAAAAAGACTCTTGATTTATCCTCAAGAAGTTATATTCAAAAATCCCTTGCTGGAGAGATTTGTGTATCAGATGTTATAGTTAGCAAGGTTACAGGAAATACAGTTTTAATGTATGCTGCACCTGTAGTTAGAGATGGTGAAGTCGTTTCTGCCATTATAGGTAGAAAAAATAGTACAATGTTGTCAGATATTGTATCTATAGTCAAGCCTGGTGAGGGTGCTTATTGTTATTTGATAAATAAAGATGGCAGGATAATTGCACACAAAAATCAAGACTTTGTTAATAATAAATTCAATCCTATAGAGCTTGCTAAAACAGATAAAAAACATGAGAGCTTGGCTAAGGCTTTTAAGAAGATATTGGATGAAAAAAGTGGAAATACTGAATATGAAATAAATGGTGAGAATATGGTGGCTGTATACCAGACGATGCCAAATACAGATTGGCTCTTTGTTACAGCTATCCCTAGAAATGTTGTTTATGAACAAGTTATCTTGTTGGTTACTTTACTACTAAAGATACTAATTGGAGTGCTTGTCATAGGAAGCATAATAGCCTATTTTATAAGTAAGAGTGTGGTTAAACCTGTTGTTTTCTTAGAAAATGCTTTGCACAGACTAGCTAAATTAAAGCTAAACAATGAGGATATACAGTTACAACTTGATAAGTACAGCGGCCGGAATGATGAAATTGGTAGCGGAATAGAGGCTATGGTTATAGTAAATACAAATTTAAGAGGTATAGTTAGTAGTATTTCGGAGCATGCCAAGGATACTGCACAAATGGCTGAAGAACTTACGAAATTAACTCTTAGCTGCAATGATAGTTCTAGAGAAGTTACGAATGCTGTATCTAATATAGCTGAAGGTGCTACAAGCCAAGCACAAGATACTAGTGAAGTTGTCTTAGACATTGAGAACAACAGTGATTCTTTAAAAGAGATGATGGAAATATTAAATAAGATGGAAGAGGCTACTTACAAAATTGATAGTAGAAAAGAAGAGGGCAAAAAAGCCCTAGAGGGACTTTTAGAACTAAACGAGGAAAATAAGAGGGAATCTGAATTTGTAGATAAGATAATTAGAGAAACTAATGAAAGTGCAGAGGCTATAAGTAGTGCATCAAACATGATACAGTCTATAGCAGATCAGACAAATTTACTTGCTTTAAATGCAGCGATAGAGGCTGCTAGAGCTGGGGAAGCTGGTAGAGGATTTGCGGTAGTTGCCGACGAAATTAGAAAACTAGCTGAAGATTCTACTAAATTTACTGAAGAGATTAGACTCATAATAGAGGATCTTAAAGATAAGTCGAGCAAGGCGGTCGATAGAATAGAAAAGACTAAGGATATAGTTGATAAGCAAGACGAACAAAACTATTTAACTAGAGATAAGTTCAATGCTATAGAGGAGGCATTATCTGAAAGTAAAGATGTCTTAGCTCAGATTAGTGAAAGGGCAAAAGATGTAGACGATAAGAACTCGCATATATTCGATGTAATTGAAGGCTTGTCAGCGATTGCTCAGGAGAATGCAGCGACTACTCAGGAGGCGAGTGCAGGGGTAGAAGTGCAAGTGGGAGCTATAAAAGAAATATCTGATGCGAGCGGTGAGCTAGCTAAGATAGCGATTGATTTGCAAAAACAAGTAGAAGAATTTAAGTTATAAAAGTTAATTTTGTGTAAATATTTAATTAGTTTAGGAGGAATTATGTTTGAATGGAAAAAAGAGTTTGAGTTAGGAATAGATATAATAGATGAGCAACACAAAAATTTGCTAAAAATTGGAAACAGAATAAATGAAGTATTGCAAGAACATGAAGAAGGATATGATGATTACGATGTAATAATTGGGCTTTTAGGGGAACTTAGAGATTATACTGCTTATCACTTTGAAACTGAAGAAAAGCTGATGTTAAAATATGGATATAAGGACTTTGATGCTCACAAAGCAAAGCACGACAGCTTCGTTGCATACTTAGATTCAATTGATTTGAATGATATTGATGAAGACCAAGAAGGATTTTTGGAAGAATTACTTAAAAAAGTAATAAACTGGGTGTTTAAACATATAATGTCAGTTGATTTTAAATATAAGGATTTATTTTTAGAAAATATGTGAAAAAGTTTTTTATGGGAACTGCCTAATGGCAGTTCTTATTTTTTAAGACCTAGCTTTAATATAAAAAGTACCTTAAAAATACACGTTTTCTTAGGATATTCATTTATTTTTTTATAAAATTATGCTATTATTACAATGATAATCAATATCTATTGATACTGTTTATCGATTTTTTTGGATTTTATTAGCTTTTAGAATAAAAATAATTATAAAGTTGTAATATATTATAGGTATATATAATTAATATAACTTAATTATTTTATCTAAAATCATTTTTTAAATATTGGAAGGAGTAGTAATGTATAAGAAATTACAAAAGGGTGTAGCTTTATTATTAATGTTGACATTAGTTTTTACTAATGTGGCAGTATTAAATGTAAATGCTGATTCTGCTATAGCTGATGGTAAGGTCATAACAGAGATAATGGTAGAGGAGTATGGAACTTTTTCAAAAACAGATAAACTTAGTATCTATTTTGAGGACAACTTAGATAGTTCGATAGGGGATGAGGTGAAGTCTGTTACTATAGGCGATAGAGAGTTTGCTATAGGAGAGGGAGAAGCTGAACGTGGTGGAATTTTCTATAAAAAATTATTAGCTATTGAGACTGAGGACTTAGTAGAGTATGCTAAGACAGTAAACATAGCAGAAGAATATTTTAGATTAACTTTCAGTGATGATTCCTTCATAGAGATAGCTGTTAATAACTACGATGAGTATCAAGAGGCTAGCGGAGTTCTATATAAAGACAATGGTGAGGAATCGGTGGCAAATGGTGCCCTAAATCCAACAGTTTACTTTAAAGAAGAAGATGGAACTTATACTTATAAGGTTCAATTTAAACCTATGGTAGTTGCTGGTATATCTGGTAATATAACTGAGTTTTCTTATTTTTTAGGAGAAGATGAATATCCTGTGGAATCAGAGTTTATTTTGGGTGAATATGACAGAGAGTATACTTTTAATCTTGCTGAAAGAGCTAGTGTAATAAGGGTTGGTGTTGTAACTGATGTAGCAGTTATGATGGGTAAACAGTTTAAAGCAAACTTAGACTTAACTTATGCTGATGACGAGCCAGAAGAGAGAGATTTAGAAGTAGCTGCTCGTATAATGAAGGCGAATGATGATAGCTTGTCAATGGCTGATAATGCCTTTGATAAAAAAGTGAATATTCACTTAGTTGAAGGGGCAGAGCAGTATAGTGCAAGCCTTAAATTTACAGGGCTTACAATTGGGGATCTTAGCGCCAATGTAGATTCAGTAAAATTAATGATTGAAGAAGAGTGGGTAGAAGCTACTTCCGATGGCGATGGAAACTTCGCATTCGATATGCCAGCAAATCTAGTAAAAGAAAATTCGCAGGAAGATAGTTTAATAGGAATTCAGTTTACAACAAGTCCGGTAATAGAGGGACACGAAAACATCGAAGCTCGTTTACTACTTGATTGGAATGGAGATTTTGATCCAGATAATAACGGTGGCGGTGAAGAAGAGGAAGAGGACTTTAGTGATGTAGACTTTGAAGAAATAGAAGTTAAAATGCTACAAGCAGGTACAGAAAACCCATCTATGGCAGCGGCTACTTTAAACCCAGTAGCTGGTTTTGGAATGAAGGACGACAGATATGTGTATAGGCTTCAGTTTAAGCCTATGACAGTAGGGACTGTAGTTGGAGAAGTCGGAACTTTATCGGTATACGATGGCGATACATTAAAGAGTGTTCCAGTAGAAGAGATAGATGAAGACGGATTTAACAAGCAATTTACTTTCTCATTAAGTGAAAAGGTTGATTTGGCGACAATTTCAATGTATATCGATGCTATGCAAAGCCAAGTAGAAGCTGATTTAGTATTTACTTATGATGAAGAAGAACCAGAAATTGGTCTTGTTGATGTGCCAGCACGTATATTAAAAGCTGCCGATGATAGTATTTCAATGGCTGATGCTGCTTTTAATAAAAAAGTGACAGTAGCTCTTACCTGGGGTGCTAAGAGCTATGATACATTTATCGAGTTTAATGAACTAACAATAGGAGAATCAAGTGCAAAAGTCGATTCCTTCAAAATTAAAAGAGGCGAAGAGTGGGTAGATGCACAAGACATAGGTAACGGAGCATTTAAATTTGTAATTCAATCAAACGAATTAAAAGTAAATTCTGATGAAGATACTAAATGGATGATAAAATTTAGCACTGATCCAGCAATAGAGGGACATGAAAACATTGAGGCGACTTTACTACTTGACTGGAATGGAGATTTTGATCCGGAAAGTGGAAACGGAAATGGCAACGGCAACGGAAACGGCAATGGAAATGGCAATGGAAACGGTAGTGGAGTAGATGAATTTGGCTTTGAAGATGGCAAACAGTACAAGACTAGAGTTACTCTATATCATTCAGTAAATGATGTGCCTTCTATGGGAGATGGAGCTTTCTCAAATAATAGATATGCATACGTTACAAGACGTGGAGATTCTTACGACTTCAAGCTATATACTAATCCTATTAATATATTTGGTGCTACTGGAGGAATAGAGGAAATGATATCTCATGATTCTGATATAGTAGGAAGTATTAATAATAAAATACAAACTATCGATGGAATTACTTATGCTGCTGAAATCACTTTCGCAGCTAGCACTATAAAAGAGATGTATAGTGTAGGAATTACATCTAAGTTAATGCAAGATAACGAAGGTAATATGATAGAGCAAAGAGCTAGACTCTTATTCGATTTATCAAGTGCTGTAGAAACTAGCGGTTCTGGTTCTGGTCCAAACGGTGAAGTTGCAACAGGAGAAGAAATAAAAGATGAAGAAATAGCTTTAAGTGGAGCTAACAATGAAGTAGTAATTAGAGGTGTGGTAGAAGAAAGTTCAGAAACTAGCGAAATTACTACAGATGACAAAGAATTAAGAGAGGCATTAGATATAATCAAGAATGAAGAATTAAAAGATACTTTAGTAGTTTTACTTGATTCTGATGAAGCTTTGACCGATGCTGAGTTAAGCATTGCAAAATCAAAGATAGCAAAACTATCTGATGTTGAAGGAAGTGCTTTAATTTTAAGAGCAAAGAGCCTTGAAATTGAAATTCCGAATGAAGTGCTTAAAGATTTAGCTAAAAGAGATGGAAGTACATTTAAATTAGCATATACATGGTCTGATGACAGCGTAGAAATTGGATTAGGGCTTGATGAGAATAAGTTTTCTGATTTATCTTCTAAATTCAGGGTAATGCTTAAATCATCTTCTTATAAAAAAGGACAGATAGTCATGATTCAAAATAATGACACTTGGGAAGTCCTTAAAAAAGCTTATGTAGAAGATGGAAAAGCAATCTTTGCCTTGGATAAAGTTGCACTGATCAAAGTTGCAGAGCTTACAGAGAAATTTGTTGATGTAGATCCAGAAAAATGGTATTATGATTCAGTCTTGTTTGTAAGTTCACGTAAGTTATTCTCAGGAGTAAGTGAAAATGAATTTGCACCAGATATGCCGATGACTAGAGCGATGATAGTTACAGTTCTTTACAGACTAGAGGGCGAACCTGAATCTTCTGAACTTATGTTTAGCGATGTTCCAGCTGATAGTTATTATGCTAAGGCTGTTGCTTGGGCAAATGCTAATAAGATAGTTGTAGGTGACGGTGAAAGCTTTATGCCAAACAAAGATATAACAAGAGAACAAATAGCCACTATTCTTTACAGATATATGGGTGGAACTGTTGCCGAAGGTGACAAGATTGAAGGTTTCTCTGATGTGGACGAAATATCTGATTGGGCAAAAGATGCCTTTACTTGGGCAGTTAAAGTTAAACTAATCGAAGGTTCTGATGGAAAATTAGCCCCTAAAGGAATGGCTACAAGAGCTCAAGTTGCAACACTATTTGAAAGAATGATAAAAATGCAAGTAGATGAAAAATAAAATTTAGCTATTAGTTGAGATTAAATATTTGGCTAATTAGCTAGAGGGCCAATGCTAGATTTCTAGTGTTGGCTTCTTGCATTTATTTTTGTGAATAAGAAACTAGGAGAAAAGATGAAAAGAAACTTATTAAGAGGGACTTTACTAACACTACTGATAATGACCTTATCAATTTTTGCTAGTGCAAGTCAGACTTATGATGTAAAAGTAGAGCTTTGGAATGCCTATGAGGATACTTTATCCATGGGTAATAATGGATTAAGTTCAAGAGCAAAGCTTATAGTAGATGGTGACAATGCTAAGCTGCATGTTACAATGAAGCCTCTAGATCTAATGGGTGCAAAGGGATATTTAGGTGAACTCGTCGTAGAAGGTAGAAAAGCTAAGGTATTATCTACTTATGATGCTATTGACGAGTACAACGACCCAGATACTGGAACTGACTCTAAGATGAAAGGTAAGAAATACCCTAAAGTTTTGGAATTTCCTGTGGATTTAAATAAGTCAATGATGAACTGCGAAGTATACGTGCCTGTAATGGGAGAAATGGGTGTAGGTGTACAAAAGGCGAGAATAAAAATTACCTATCCCAAGGATATGAACAAAGCTGACAACACAAGCGAAGAAAAGACACAAGCAAAGACAGAAGAAACAACGCAGGCGAAGTCAGAAGAAAGTAGTGAAAAAAATAATGAAGCAGAAGAAAAGGGCGAGTTTTATTATAGTGTGCCTGTTAGCTTAATGCACTCTGTAGAAGATAAGGAGTCTATGGGAAATGCTTCGCTCGCAGGTATTGCAAACATCCGCTCAAAGGACGGCAAGTCAACTATATATTTAGGTTCTACACAGATGGAACTTGCCGGAATTACTGCTGCAATGATAAATCTTTACTATGATGATGGTAGGGAATATAAAAAAGCAGAGGCTTATGCCTATGATATGAAGGTCGAGGGATATGACGAGCCTAGGCCTGAAGTATTTGCATTTCCTTTAGAAGAAAAAGAGTATATAAATATTATGATAGACCCCAAGGTGGAGCCGATGGGAGACGACCCTCTAAAAGCTAGGATTAGACTTGATTTATCAAAGAAAAAAGAGATAAAAAAAGAGAGTGCTAGTCTTATTTTAAAGTCGGAATCCGGCAGTAAAAAGCCTGAATTTAAACCCGAAGAAGCCAGAATTTTAAAAGATAAGGGCTTCATACTAGAAGTGCCTGAGGGTGCCTTTGAAGAAAAATATACTTTTTATGGAAATGAAGTAAGAGGTGAAGAGGCAAATAAGCTTAGGGATATTGTAGTAGCTAAGGGCGAACTCGATATGATTAAAGCTTATTCATTTCAAACACTAGGCGAACTTGATAGCATTGCTTATGACATAAAACGTCCAATAAATGATTCTAGAGAGCATTTTCAGCCTAAAAAGCCTCTAAAAATAAGTATTTTACTTAGTGAAAAGTTAATGATGGCAAAAGATAGTTTAGAATTAATGGCTATGATTCCTGAAGGAGATACGTATAAAGCTGAAAAAATAGATTATGAAATAGAGGGAAATTATTTAAAGTTTAGCTATGATAAACTGCTTCCTTTTTTAATCAAATATAAAAATAATTCCTTAAATACCCTTAGTAAAGAGACTAATAGTAATGCAAACACAGAAAAAATCGAGGATAAGGTAAATTCTGGCAAGACTTCAGTAATACTTACAGGAAATAAGATAGTAGAAAAAGAGAGTCCTGAGCTTATTTTCTTCTTTGTATTCTTTATTATTACACTTTTAGTAATCGGTATATATTTTAGTATTAAGTATTATCGAATTCTTATTAAAGAGCTTGCTTATGGTGAGCAGATAAAGATTGAGCTCATGAAAAAATATGAAAAGGGAGGGCACAAATAATGAAAAAGAAATTATTATTAATAAGTATAGTTTTGTTTTCCCTCTTCTTATTGACAAATCAGGCATATGCCTACAGTGTGCAGAGTGCAAGAGCTCATGCTCACTATGAACATCCAGAGCTTAAAATAATAGAGGATGCGGGGAACAATATGGCTATCGGACAAGGAATGACTGAAAATGTTTTGCATTCTATGGCTTTGTTTGAAGATGTGGATGGAGTCATATATCTAGGTTTGAGATTTAATTTAGCAAAGGACATACAAGATGTAAAATTCGCTGTTCAAAATAGAGGTGAGAAAGACTTTATAGCTATAGAGCATGAACTTGTTACTGAGGGTGAAGAAACTAGGGATTTTAGGATGGTTGTGCCAGCAAAAGATATAATAATAAGGGCACAAGCCTTTGTTATAGCAATGGGTCGTCCAGTTATTTTCTATATAGATTTTAGTGATTTTGTTGAGGGCAACACAGATTTTATTGCTTTAGGAGAAAATGGAACTACTACTTTAAAAAGTGATATAGACCTTTCGAAAAAGATTGAAACAAGGGCTGTTAACGAACTTGAAAATACAAGTGCATTAGGATATAGTCATGGACTTTTAATGAAGGGTTCTCCTGAACTTAAAAGAATGCTCGGCAAAGAGGAGGATGATGTTTCGGTTCATAATTCTATGGATTCTAATACTGAGAAATCTGACATTAGTAAACTTGAGGCCGAAACTAAACTCGGTCCGGTTAGCATGGCTGTAATAAATGGTTTTGTGATGTTTTTTGTATCGATTACCGCTCTATTTTTGGTTGCGGCTCTTGTACTTTACTTGTTAAGCAAGAGGGTAAAAGAGATAAATGAAGCGAGAGAGGAGGCATTATATGATGAGGACTAGATTAAAAATACTTACTTTTGTTATTTTGTTTTCTCTGATTTTGATTTCGTGTGTAGACCAGTCAGTTTCGAAAAATGTTCAGAAAAAAGATGGCAAGTTTAGAATAGTGGCTTGTAGTGTAGCTACGGCTGAAATACTTGACAAACTAGGCATAGACTTGATTGGGGTGCCACATTCGGATGTATCTTCCTTACCTGAAAGGTATAAAAGTGTAGAAGAAGTTGGGAGTGCTATGTCTCCCGATATGGAGATTATTGAGAGCCTTTATCCAGATTATGCCTTTGCACCTGTTAGTTTAATATCAGATCTTATGCCAAAGTTTGAGGCTACTGGTATAAATTATGGTTTTTTAAACTTAAATAATATCGATGGTATGTATAAGACGATTGCAGACTTAGGAGAATTATTGGATAGGGAAAAAGAAGCAAAAGTTTTAGTAGATGACTATGAAAAATTTATGGCTGAATTTAGAGAAAAGATTAAGGATAAAAAGGGTAAAAAAGTTCTTATTCTTATGGGGCTACCTGGTTCATATGTTATAGCGACTGAAAATTCCTATGCTGGTTCGCTTGTGGAAATGGCAGGAGGAGAAAACGTTTATGCGGGTACAGACCAGCAATTTTTAGCGGTAAATACCGAGGACATTTTGAGTAAGAATCCTGACATAATACTGAGAACTGCACATGCTATGCCAGAGGACGTTATGGGGATGTTTAAAGAGGACTTTGAAAAAAATGACATCTGGAAACATTTTGATGCAGTTGAAAAAGGCGAGGTTTATGACCTTGACCACAGTAAGTTTGGTATGTCTGCTAACTTTAATTACAAAGAGGCTTTAAAAGACTTAGAAGAGGTTTTATATGAGTAGTAAAAAGAAGAAAAAAATAATAATAAGCTTTGTTGTGACTATATTAGTCTTATTATTTTTGATTGTATATTCTATGACTACCGGTTCTGTTAAAATTGGCTTTGTACAGTTGCTTAAAGGACTTTTTGTAGAGTATGATAGAAATGTTGCAGTGGTTTATGACCTCAGATTTCCTAGGATTTTTGTAGCCTTGCTGGCTGGTTCTGCCCTTGCGGTTTCAGGAACAATGCTTCAAGCTGTAATGAGAAATCCGATGACAGATCCTGGTATTATTGGTATATCTTCCTCTGCTTCTTTGGTAGGTTTTGCAGTAATTGCATTTTTGCCTAAGTATTATTATTTATCGCCATTATTTAGTATATTCGGTGGACTTTTTGCATATTTCCTTATTTACACTTTAGCTTGGGATGGTGGAGTTAGACCGGTTAGGCTTATCTTGGTAGGTGTGGCACTTAATATGACTTTCTTAGGAATCTCTAAGGGACTTAGGTCAATGATGGGTGGAAGTTTAAGTCAGACACAGTCTATTATAGAAGGAAACGTGGCTCAAAAAACTTGGGGCGATGCCAAACTTCTACTTATATATGTTGGAGTATTTTTGATTATAGCTATGTTTACCGCCAAGGCTTGTAATCTATTGACTTTGGAAGATAAGATGGCGAGGTCACTTGGTGTAAACGTAGATAGAAATAGATTTTTGATAGCTCTTATAGCGATAATTTTAGCTTCTATTAGCACGGCGGTTGTAGGTGTTATAGGTTTTATCGGACTTTTAGTTCCGCATATTGGAAGACTCTTAGTCACTAGCGACCATAAGTATTTGCTTCCGTATTCGCTTTTGCTAGGTTCGACTATTTTGCTTTTATCAGATACATTAGGTAGGGTCATAGCCTATCCTTATGAGATACAAGCAGCCATTATAATGTCTATTATAGGTGGACCTTTCTTTATACTACTACTTAAGGCAGGAGGCAAAGATTATGGAAATTAAACATCTTTCATTTGCTTATGATAAGAAAAAAATATTAAATAATGTGAATCTTAAATTTAAGAGAGGGGCTGTAACTACACTTATGGGTGCCAACGGTTGCGGTAAGTCTACTTTATTAAACTTGTGTTCAAGGAATTTAAAATTACACAGAGGTAAAATTTTCTTAAACGGCAAAGATATAGAAAAGTACAAGGGTAAAGAGTTTGCTAGGGAAGTTGGAATGGTTTATCAGCAAAACAGGGTGCTTGGTGATATTACTGTTAAGACACTTGTTTCCTATGGTAGAACACCTTATTTAAAGCCTTTGCAAAAATATTCTGAGGAGGATATAAGGTGCATAGAAGAGGCGATTGAAATGACTGGACTTAAAGGACTAGAAGAAAGAGAAGTTGCAAAACTTTCCGGTGGTCAGAGGCAGAGGGTCTTTATCGCTATGGCTTTGGCTGGAAAGAGTAAGATATTATTGCTTGATGAGCCGACAACATATCTTGACATTAAGTATCAATTAGATATATTATCTTTAGTTAGGAAGATAAATAAGGAGTTAGGGATAACTATCGTAATGGTGCTTCATGATATAATGCAAGCGATTAATTACTCAGATGAGGTAATTGGTTTAGCAGGCGGTAGTGTAGCTTTTCAGGGCAAGCCAGAAGAGGTTTTAAATGACAGAGTGCTCAGTGACCTATATGGAACAGAACTTATAGTAGACACATTTAGAGATACGACGGTGGTACTTGCCAAAGAAGCAATAAAGTAGTAAATAATTCGGAAAATCCGAAATTAATAAAAGAAATGTAAAGGAGACCAAAATGAAAAAAAGAATATTAGCATTAGTTTTAGTGTTTAGCTTAGTTTTAAGCACATCGGCATTTGCAATGCCTGTAAGTAGAGACAACGGAGTTTATGAGGTGCCAGTTTATTTAAAGAACTTCTATGAGGACGTTCCGTCAATGGGCGACGTAGGTCTTAGAAAGATTGCAAAGGCAGTAGTTGAAGATGGTAAGGTAACTTACACAATTTTTACTAGCGAAATATCTTTCTTAGGGAAAAAAGGTGGAGTTGATAAACTTTATGTTTATGAAACTGATGAAAAAAGTAAAAAAGAAGAAGTAAAAAGGGTAGATGATAGAGTCTTTGATAAAAATGTAATTAAAGATGAAGAGATTCCATATACTATCAATTATAGATTTGAAAGAGAGTTTTTAGACGAGCCTGAAATCATAGTTGCTATGTGGGTCGGAGCTATGGGAGTTGAGAAAAAAGGTAAATTAGAACTTGATTGGTCAAAGGCTAAAAAAGACATTGTAGCTGAAATGGCAAAAGACTTAGAAGCTAATAACTGGGCATATCCAGCGGTTAAATACGTATTAAATGCTGGATATTTTAAAGGATATGAAGACGGTACTTTTGGACCAAAAAAATCAATAACTAGAGGTCAGTTCTTAACCGTTATTGGTAGAATAATGAAGGTTGATAAGGCTGAGTTTGCTGGACCTTGTATGTACGAAGATGTTAAAGAGACTGCTTACTATGCACCTTACGTTAAATGGGCTAAGAAAAATAATTTATTCCATGAAGAAGGTGGAACTAAGTTTATGCCAGATAAGGCACTTAGTCGTGAAGAGATGGCTTATATAATGGATAAGTATTTAAAACTATCTGGACAAGAACTAGAAGATGAAGAATTTACTGGATTTAAAGATGAGAGTGAGATTTCTGATTGGGCAAAAGAATCTGTAAATGCTATTGCTAAAAAAGGAGTTGTGCATGGAGATGCTGGTAAATTTGATCCAAAAGGAGTGTTTACAAGAGCGCAAGTAGCACAAGTTTTATATAATATGTCAAAGTAAGATAGAGAATTTAATGACAAGTCATCGCTTTTAAAGTGGTGGCTTGTTTTTGAAACTTTGACTAGTTAATATATTAAAAATTTTGCTAATTTTTATAAATTTTATGCAATTTAATTAAGTCAAAAATATATTTTAGATAAAAAATATAAAAAAAATTATATTTTTTTAGTGATAATTTTCATAAAAAGGAGTATAATATTTATTGTATAGCATAGATGATGTAATTATAAATTTACATTATCAAATAAATAATATATAAATAGACAGAAGGAGAAGTTTATTATGAAAAAATTTATTAGTATTATGTTAACATTAGTATTAGTGTTATCACTTGTTTCTTGTGGTGGTGAAACTGCGAAGAAAGGTGATGAGCCAGAGAAGAAGTCTGAAGCTAAGAAAGAAGAAGCTAAAAAGACTGAGGCTAAAAAGACTGATGAGCCTGCTGGTGCTAGAGAAGTAACAGTTTGGTGTTGGGACCCTGCATTTAATATCTATGCAATGCAAGAAGCTGAAAAAGATTACAATGATAAACATCCTGATGATCCAATCAGTGTAAATATTGTTGATACACCTTGGCCAGATGTTCAAGCTAAGATTACAGCTGTTGGAACTACTGGACAA
>PDWI01006816.1_pt1 | contig 14196 bp, 11 predicted proteins | sample 1430891 | NCBI WGS metagenome assembly PDWI01 (sample SAMN01162508, study PRJNA174530) | Oral metagenome, whole genome shotgun sequencing project. | biome: Marine environment; feature: Marine mammal; material: Swab sample of the gingival sulcus; isolation source: swab sample of gingival sulcus...
AAATAGCCTTATTAAAGATTTGAAACACTCTTTTAATAAGGCTTTTAGAATTTTTTCGCTTTATCACCCTAAGTGGTGCATTTACTTTTACAATTCACCAAAAAATTTTGCAAGAATGCCCCCTTTAACAGATTGCATAAGCCTTACAAAGTTTATCGGCATTTTTTTGATTTAATTAATAGGAATGTAGAATTAACGACGTATTAAGTTCCCCTCTACAAATAGCGCTGTATTGTTTCATTATCATTTAAAGCGCTTTCTAAAATCCTACTTAAAACTGATGTATAACCTTTGCCTAAAGACTTAGCCTTTTGCAGAGAGTCATAGGACAATCTTATCGTCACATTTTGTTTTTGTCTTTTTTTACGTTTTTGTTCTGATATTCTTTTAAATTGTTTCAACTCATCATCTGTAAGTTCGCGACAATCTTCATCAAAAACGATTGGTCTTTTACTTGCGTTTTCCAACATTTCAATTTCGTCATCTGTTAATTCTTCCGAAAAGTCTATTGTGCGCTTAATAATCATTAAAATACCACTCTTTCTCTTTCTTAGTAGCAAACCTAGCCGATATAATTCTAATAGCATTTTCTCTTTCAGTAAATGCAACAAATACTACTGCATACATACCATTTATCAAACCAATAGCGATATATCTATCTTCAAAGTCACTATGACTATCATCATAAAATTCAAGTCTATTATCATCATCAAAAACACGCGCTGCCAACTTAAAACTTATACCATGCTTTTTTATGTTTTGAATTTCCTTATTATCATCCCATTCAAATTCCATTATATATCCCTTTAGTTTTTACTTCTGCTAATATCAGTATAACAAAAAATAATACTTTTTGCAACACAAAATGTAATGCGATTTATGTTGATTATAAATTATCTACGTCTTTTTGTAATAAACTCGGTGATGCATCATAAAATCATACACTTGTCAAGATATTTTTGCTAAATAGCACAATCAACCCGCGTTAAGATACCTACGTCGCCTACGGCTCCTGTATGACAACGCGGGTTAATTAAATAATTATATTACTAATCATGAAGTTTTTCTGTAATGACGACTATGTCATCAATTTGCTTTGCAATGAAGTCGATTGTCGTCTGCAATGCTTTATCATTAGACATATCGACGCCAGCCATTTGTGAAAATTCTAATGGTGGAATAGAACCGCCCTGCTTTAATACTTCTATCCAGTTTTGAATAGCGCCTTCGCCTTCGTCTAAAAGTTTTGCATTAACGGCGGTTGCTATTGTTAAGCCAGCGCTATAAGTATAAGGATATAGTCCCATATAATAATGCGGTTGACGCATCCACGTCAATTCAGCACCTTTTGTCAGTTCGACATCATCGCCCCAGAATTTTTTCAGCGTGGCTAGTTTTAGTCTATTGAAATCACCGGCGCTTAAACTTTCGCCTTTGTCGACTAATTTATAACATTCTCTTTGGAAATGCGCTTCCAACAAATGCGTAACAAAATTATGGTAATAGGTTTTGCCAACCATAGTAGAAATTACCCAGCGTTTGAAACGCAAGTCGTCTGATTTTTCTGTTAACAAGTAATTCGCCATTAAAAGTTCATTAATCGTTGACGGTGCTTCGATTAAGTAGAGCGAAGGAGATTCTTCAAAAATACTTTGATATTTTTGCGAATAATAACCCTGACCCGCATGTCCTAATTCATGAGCAAGTGTAAAGAGGTCTTCCATACTACCAGTCCAAGAAAGTAAAACATAAGGGTGATTGCCATAAGGAGTGGTACAATAAGCGCCGCTACTTTTATTTTGATTAAAAGCAAAATCTATCCAGCGCTCATCATAAGCGCGTTTTAATAATTCTTGATATTCATCGCCATAAACAGCTAATGCTTTAAAAATATAGTCTTTTGATTCCTCTGGACTTAGCTTTGTTTCAAAACTTGGGTCAACTGCGACTTTTAAATCGGCAAAAGTCATCTTGTCGAGTTTGTGTACTTTTTTAATTAGGCTAGCGTATTTACGCATAGCAGGAGCCAATTTTTCGACAATTGTATCAATTTGTCTATCGTACATTTCTCGCGTCACTTTTTGTTCAAATAATAAATAATCAAAAACAGAATCAAAACCCCTAAGTGTTGCCGTCGTTTTTTCTAGTTGCATCTGCGCATTGAGCGCCGTTGCAAAGGTGTTTTGATACTTTTCTAAGTGCTCAGAAAAATGAGCAAAAGCAGTGCGCCTCGTTTCCGTATCCGTTATGCCATCGTATTGATTTTCAAAAGTGACAAAGCCAAAAGGCGATTGTTCTCCCTTTACTTCCAAATTAGGATAACTCAAGTCGACTAATTTTGCTTGATTATACACTTTAAACGGTGTGGCAAAAAAACCACCTAAAGCCTTTAACACCTTTTCCGCTTCCGCGCCTAGTAAGTGCTCTTTATTTCTCAAAATTTCAGCGATAAAACCTTTGCAAACGGTATCGTTTTCTAGTTGCTTTAACAAACTTTCGTCTTGTTCTTTAATCTCACTTTCAATGAAATTCAACTGACTAGCAATAGTAGCAGATGTCACTTGGAAAAGCGCGGCATTAGAAAGGCTCTCGCTATTAGACATATCGACGTCAACCGCCATATGAGTATAGTTGCCAAGACGAGTTAAACGCGCCAACAAATCGGCATATTCTGTAATTGCTTTTTTAATAATTTCAGCACTATTTAATTTTCCAAGATAAGAATTTCTAATTTTTGTTGCTGTGCTTTTACAGCTCTCTAACTGCTCTTTAAAATCTATAGTGTCCTTGCATAAGCTAGTCAAATCCCATTTTAATTTTTCATCTACTTCACTTCTTAAAGCTATTGTCTTCATAATTTATTCCCCTTTGCTAATTATATTATTTTTTTTTAAACCAAGCAAACAAGCCTTTTTTCGGCTCTTCTACTGGCATATCTGGCACGACAAAATGGTCAAAGCGTTCTGCTGGCAAATAGTTCTCTATAGAAGCATAGCTATTTTTTGCCAGCACACAGACGTCAAAACCAAGCAAATGTGCTAAACAAAAGCGAACTAAAGCATAGTCGTTCAAACTATTTTTTTGATTGTCGTTTATTATCAACTTAGCTGGTGTTTGCTCCGCATTGCTAAAGTGAAAAGCTTTAATAATCTCTTTTGAATCGAATGCAGTAGCTATCAATTCATCGGCACTAAGAGTCAGTGCATAATTTTGTCGCCACTCTTCTAACTCTGCTAAAACTTTTAAAAAATGTTCTTTTTTAGCTGGCGCTAAGTATTTAATTTCATCGCGTTGTTCTAAAGCTGTATTATCAACTTTATTGCTTTTCAAAGACTGCGCTTTGTGATTAATCGCCAAAAAACTACTATACATTAATACTTCTTTATTATGTTTCTGTCTATAACTGTGCAGTTCATTTCTGAATTGTTGGTCTTCTCCGTCCGCTTTAAAAAACAAAATCGGTAGAACAATTTTTTCCTCGTCGACGGCAAAAGCTGGTCTGACAATACTACGCTCGAAAAAAAGTAATTTTGCCTCTTTATAAGTCGTTTGCAAACGCAAAGGTTCTATTGTCAAATCATCATAACTGCCAGCCTTATAAAAACTATTTGCCTTACCTAAAGCTTTTTCCAAATCATCTTGTGCTTCTCTGACCGCTGTTGCTTCCGTTTTCATAAATTATTCTCCCGCAATTTCCATCGCTTCAACCAACAATGATGGCGATAAAATAGTACCTTTAGCAAAATCTAAATCGTTGCCGACAGCCTTAATAGATTTTATTAGTTGAAAGAAATTGCCCGAGAGCACTATGCCTTTGAGTGCTTCTGCGCGCTTGCCACCGACAATTTTAAAGCCCTTTGCCGAAAGTGAAAAGTCGCCCGTAACAGCACTTGCTCCCGCATGGAGACCAGTTAATTCTGTAATTAACACGCCGTCTTTCATTTCAGCTAACATCTCTTCTAAGCTGAGCTCGCCAGCGGCTATATAGGCATTGCTAGGTGCAACGCCGACAACGGATTTATACGATGCTCTGCTGGCATTAGCCGTTGTCTCCACACCATCTTTTTTCGCCGTATTTAGATTGTGTAAAAAGCTGATGAATTTCCCCTGCTTAACGAGCTCTTTTTTACAAGTCGGCACACCCTCTCCATCAAAAGGTGCACTTGCTAAACCACCATCTAATGTTGGGTCATCTATAATAGTGATTTTTTCAGACGCAATTGTCTCGCCCACTTTTCCCTTTAATAAAGACATACCTTTCTGTGCTACTTCCGCATTAAAATTCGCAAAATTAACGGCGAGCAAATCAGCAGCAGCTTCACTTTCTAAGACGACTTTATACTTACCTGTTGGCAAAGATTTCGCGCCGAGTTTATCCTTAAGTTTTGCTACCGCTTTTGCTGTCAAATCGTGATTTTTCAACTCGTCAAAATCCTGTGCAAAACGCTTAGAAAAAGCACTCTGCATTTCTGTGCCGTCTTTTGCTTGCACGGCAACTGCACCGACAACGATATTGCGCTTATAGGCTACATCAAGCCCTTTAGAGTTAAGTAAGCGACACTCTGTGAAAAAATCTTGATAATAAGCACCTGTTACTTTATCAACCAAAGGATGCTCACTAGTTTGTTTATCTAAACCCTTTACAAAATCAATCTTTGCTTGATTTTCTATTGTTTCTAAGGCAGGATTGTATAAATTAATTGTTGGATAATTATCACTGCCCGCATACAAAATAATGTCATCATCGTTTTCTATTAATTTTGCCGTTTCATATGCTCGCTTAACAATAAATTCTGCCGTTTCCTCATCCAAATATTCCGTAAAACAACTACCAGACTTACCGTCAACTAAACCACGAAAAGCGACGCCTATGTCTGTACTATCGGAATAGTCGTCAATTTCTCCCTCATATGTTTGTAAACTAAGCGCACCGCCCTTTTCATAATAAATTTCAAAGTCGTCAAAATCGTAATTTTTTGCATGGGCAAATACTTTTTCTATAAATACATTCAGTTCCATTTTATCCTCCTATTTGCCGCCTACTAGCATACTAGATACTCTAATCATCGGTTGTCCAACATTTACTGGAATGCTGCCACTAAGAGAACCACACATACCTGTACCATGCGCTAAATTTTTACCGACCATATCTATTTTTTTAATGATTTCTGAGCCTTTACCAATTAAACTCGCACCGCGTAGTGCCTGTTTAATTTCGCCCTTTTCAACCAAATAACCTTCACGTACAGCAAAGTTAAATTCACCCGTGATAGGATTAACAGAACCGCCACCCATTTTCTTAGCGTACAAACCGTAATCGATAGAACGGATAATTTCTTCATCACTGCTCTCGCCCGCTGCAATATAAGTATTGGTCATACGCGAGGTCGGCGCAAAGGTATAATCTTGTCTTCTACTACTACCAGTCGGCGCCATATTCATGCGGCGACCGCCCATTTTATCTATCATATAAGACTTTAAAATGCCATTTTCAATTAAGAGATTGCGCTGCATAGGCATGCCTTCATCGTCGAGATTTTGCGAGCCCCAAGCATTAGCAATCGTTCCATCATCTATCGCTGTGACGACATCACTAGCAATTTTTTGCCCTAACTTGCCGCAGAACTCAGAATTGTTTTTAGAAACAGCCGTTGCTTCTAAAGAGTGACCACAAGCTTCATGGAAAATAACGCCGCCAAAGCCATTGTCTATAGCTACTGTCATTTCTCCTGCTGGTGCATAACCTGCGTGCAACATAGTGACGGCAGTTTGTGCAGCTTCCTTTGCTATCGCTTCAAGATCGACTTCTTGTTCAAAAATTTCAAAACCCATATGCCTACCAGGCGCTTCATAGCCAAGTTGATTTTCATTGCCATTAGAAGCAACCGCTTGCGCAAAAACTCTCGTTCTTACGCGTCTATCCTCTGTCAACAAGCCATCAGAATTAGCAATCAACACTTTTTTATCCGACTCTTGTAATTTGGCAATCACTTGTGCAATTTCTTTGGATTCAGCCTTTGCTGCCCTATCAATTCGCTTTAAATACTCTATTTTTTTAGCTATAGCAACCGTATCGGGATAGATTGTAATTGGATGTATATTTTTATAATTATGTAGCCTTAAATCCTCTATTTTGCCATCAGCGCCTGATTTGCCTATTACCGTTGCTGCTCTTTTAGCAGTAGCGAGCAAACTCTCTAAAGAGGAATCGTTAGTATAGGCATAAACAGACTTCAAGCCCTTAAAAATTCTAATGCCCACGCCATAACTGCGCCCGCTATTCATCCCATCGACTTTACCGTCAATTAAAACAATACCGCTAGAAAGTTTATCCTCTACATATATTTCAGCGAAATCACCGCCAGTTGTAAGAGCAGCCGTTAACACCTGCTCTAAAATTGATTGTTTTATCATAAGTTCTCCTTAAGTTGTAATACTAATCTTAATTTAAAATTCACTATTTATATAATTACCATAGTAAACCGTAAGATTCTCACGCTTCACTCAGAATGACACGGTTTACTATTCAAAATAACTAGTTACATTAGAGATTAATATAATTACTTGATAATCACATATACCCTATTATAACATAAAAAAACTCACGCTGAAAGTGTAGCGTGAGTTTAAGTATTAATATTATTATTTCTTATTACTTATTATTCGCCATGGCGTTTTTCCATGCGTATAATAAGAGCGATAAGGCAATAACGCCATAGGCGACAAATGCTCTAAAGAATTCGCCTATCTGTGCATTATTAAATAAATTTTTACCCGCTGTTGGCGAAACGATAAACAAGGTGTGAAAGAGAACAACACCAAGAAGCGCTTGCTTATTTGTCGCCTTATCAACAGTTGCGCCACCCACAAGTATTGCAGCAATGGAGAACATACCAATTTGCATATGAGAACCAAAAGTATTAAGAACACCTAAGTTTTGAATTAAGATGATTTGTCCCCAAGCAGCTAATACCATAGAAATAATGATTGCTATAACCCTTACTTTATCGACATTAATACCACTGACCTCGGCAACATGCTGATTTTGTCCTACTGTTCTAAAATCCTGCCCGAGTTTAGTCGATGTAATTAAGGTGTTAAACAAGGCGACGAGGGCAATCACAATTGCGGTTATAACTGGGAATTTAATCATTTTAATTTGTAATAATATTTTAGGTCCCATATTCATATATTGAACTATAAAGCTAGTGACAAAAACAATAGCCCAAATTGCAATTTTAATGAGTTGCCCACTATCACTATAATTCTCATTAGGTATAAGCATCCTATATAGCTTAGCATTCTCTGATAATTTAAAGCTTTTAACAATATTTTTTCTAAAATAAATCGACAAGGAAATAATTAACACGATAAGTGAACAAATAAAAAGAATATTAAAAATCCCCATTTTATAAATGCCGTCAAGCGAATATTTAAGCCCATCGCTAGTCAAGCCAAATGAATTGATTTTTTCACTCCCTTTAAGGTCTATCGTATTTCTAATTCCTACACCACTAGGTATCAAAATTCGTTGATTGCTAATTGGTATTACAGAACCAACTAATGTTAAAAACAATAGTAAATAAAGTCCTTGCGAGAAAAAGCCAACTATCATACTGGTAATCATTTCTTGACCGCGTGTTTTGTTGAGTAAATTTCCTACAAAATAGCCAAATAGTATAGCGATAGGTGTCGAAAGACCGACGACAAAAAGTAGCCCACCAGTACCGCCAATACCAAAGTTTACAGCGACAATGATGGCAATTTGTGCCGCCATCGCGCCAATAATAATCGCAAAATTAAGCCCTAAGCCAGCAATTATTGGAATAATCAATGCTAAAACAAGAAATGAATTTCTTGAGATACGCTCAAGAATTTGGCTAATTAAAAACATTGGCGGCTGCTTTGCTACCATAATACCGAAAATACAAAGTATAACAAAAATTATTGTTACAATATGTTTTAACAAAAATGCTTTCGCATCAAATTTCTTATTATTATCCATTATTTATTCCCTCCTACCTGTGTAAGTGCGAATAAAATAACACCGTTTTGAACAATCATACGAATTGTTTCAGATAGGTTACCTTCAGGGAAAACGGTATTCGCCGCAGGTAATGCAATCGTGAGTAAACCTTGAAATAGAAATACACCGATTAGAACATGTGATATTTTCGCACTTTTCGCTGTCGCACCACCGATAAGAACAGCGGCAACAGCAGGAAACGCCATCATTAACGGCGCTTGATAAAGCTGCATAAAGCCGTAACTCTGCGAATACACGATAATACCAATAGCAGCTAAAACAGTAGAAAGTGTTGCGCCAACAATGCGATAATAATCGACATTAATACCATTAGAAGCAGCAAACTTAGGATTTTCACCAACAGCTGTTAGCATAACACCTGAACGGCTACGCATATAAAGCCAAACAAGTAAACACATAAATAGCACAAAGGCTATCATTAAAACTGGCACATTAAAAATCGTTTGATAAAATTCACTATCGTAATTAGCCAACATATAGTCTTTTGACTTATTAAATAGCACGACGATTTTACCTGTCGATATTTCTTTGACCAATTTTAAAGATAAGGTATCATTTAGAATTTGAGCATAAACATCATTTAATGAAATTACATTTCTTAATCCTTGCCCTAAAGGCCATACCATTCTTGGGTCATTAAAAGGAAAGAAAATCCAACCAATACTCATAAAGGATACAACAGCATAACCAATATAAGTAGAAACTATCAGTTCTGAGCCTTTAATTTTATTTAAAATTCTACCGTATAAAATACCAATAATAACTGCCATAGGCAGTGAAATTAGAATTGCTGCAAAAAAACCTAGCCAACCAACTAACTGCATTTGAAAAGAAATCAGTATAGCAAGCAATCCTATCAATATGCCAAGTGGTAAACCGAAATTAGGACCAAGTCCAGACTGTATCGACGGAACCATGGCTAAAACAAGCACCGCATTCATCGCCGCTCTAACTAAAGCATCAGACAATAAAGGTGGAAATGCAAGTCCTTGCACTATAGCTAGTACGCAAACTAAAATAAAAAATACGATAATGATAGTTCTAGGAAATGTTGGACTAGTTGTAATTGCCTGCCAACGTTTTTTGAAATCACTTTGTTGATTATTGTCCATCCTGACTTCCCCCCTTTACTAATTTTGTTCCGCCTGACATCATCAAACCAAATTCTTTATCTGAAGCATCAGGAGCTACTATACCTTCTAACTCACCCTCTGTAATGATAGCAATTCTATCACAAATTGTTCTAAGTTCTGCTAATTCTGAGGAAGTCATCACAACTGTCATGCCCTGTTCTTCATTTAGCTTGACTAGTGTGTCGAGCACGAGTTTTTTTGCACCGATGTCAATGCCACGTGTAGGCTCTGATACAAAAATGATTTTTGGTTCAAGCGTTAATGCTCTAGCAACACAAACTTTTTGCTGATTACCACCGCTAAGCCTTCTCGTGTGTTGTTTTTCACCTGTACAACGAATATCCAATTCTTCAATCATCGCTTTGGCATGTTTTTTAATCGCTTTACCATCTCTAAAAATGGAAAACTTCAAAAAATCGCCTTTGACTTTCATTGCAGTGATTGCGATATTATCCTCTATTGAAGAATCAAGCAGTAAGCCTATGCCTTTTCTATCTTCGGATACAAAGGCAAGTCCCGCAGCTAAAGCAGCAGTGGTATCATTAAGCTCTAATGGCTTGCCTTCAAAAGTTATTTCTCCAGTCGATGGATATAGCCCCATAATACCATTAGCTACACCAATTTTACCTTGTCCTGCAAGACCGCCGATACCTAGGATTTCACCTTTTTTAATATCAATACTAACGTTTTTAACGCTTTCACCAGGCATCTCAACTTTCAAATCCTTAATAGACATAATCGTCTCTAAGCTTTGTATTTTTCCACTATCTACTTTGCGACTAAGTTCAACTTTTCTACCCACCATTAATTCGGCAAGTTCTTCAACCGATGTGTCTTTTTTCTCTTTTGTCGTTATTAATTCACCATCTCTTAATATGGTAACAGAATCAGCTGCATCCATAACTTCATTTAATCTATGGGTGATAAATAATATTCCTATGCCCTTACTAGCGAGTGCCTTCATCGCTTTAAGTAAATTATCGGCTTCCGACTCCGTCAGAACTGCTGTCGGCTCATCAAATACTAATATCTTAAGATTTTCTTTATCAATTTCTCTAGCGATTTCAACAAACTGCATATGCCCAACAGGCAATCCTGCAACTTTCATATACTCTTCTATATCAATATTTAAAGTATTGATAGCTTTTGCGCTATCCTTTTTCATCTCTACTCTGTCAAGTGTTTGTAGACAATCTATTCCGCAGTTAGAAATCATATTGCCATTGGTTATTTCACGATTTAATTTTATATTCTCTGTAATCATAAACCCAGGTATCAACATGAATTCTTGATGCACCATACCAATGCCAGCATCCATCGCCTCACGTGGCGACTTTACATCTGCTTCTTTACCATCTATTTTAACACTACCACTAAAGCCGCCCGTATCATGAATAACAGGCATACCAAAAAGTATATTCATCAAGGTTGATTTGCCAGCGCCGTTTTCGCCAAGTAAAGCATGAATTTCCCCTGCTTTCACATTGAGATTTACGCCATTCAATACGCGGTTTCCATAGTACTCCTTAACTATGTCATTCATCTCAAGTACGTACATTTAAACCTCCAATTAGTAATAAATAAAAGGTTGCTTAAATCAGCAACCTTTTGCATCTGCATTGTATAATGCTAATTTTCATTTATCTTACTACTAAAAATCATAAAAGTCAAGTAGTATCATGAAGTAGTTGTCATAGCTGACCTCATTGCCATCTTTATCTTTATCGACAAGCGTTTCAACCTTGAGGTCTTTTTGAGCGTAATCGCTGAAGCAAGCTAATAATTTTTCACGATTAATTTTTTCTGTAAATTCACCATTAATCCATGCTTTAGCATATTCAGCGCCACCTTCAACTATCATCATAGAAACTGGAACTGACCAAGTAGACATTCTACCTTTCATTCCCATTGCATCGAGTTTTCCAGCTGTAGCGTCTAAGATGAACTGCATATCAGATTTTTTATCATCTGGAATTTCAAGCGCTAATGCTGCTGGGAAACCGTGTGTTGGTGATGGACAACAAGGTTGTGGGAAAATACCACCTTGTTCAGCAACTGATTGAATTAATGGAACCTGCATAGCACAATTAGTTGAGAAGAACGCTGTGTCCTTACCGTATTTAGCAACCATTCTAGGAACATCTTCTAAGATGAACTGTTGAGCGCCAGTAACACCAGCATCACTTGTTGGGTCTGGTGCAGTTGCGTCGACAAATTCAAGACCTAACTCTTTACACTGCTCTTTAAAAATATCACGTCTAGCAGAAAGTAATGCATAAGACATATGACGCGGGAATGAGTAGTGAACAAAAGTCTTAGCGCCTAATTTTTTAGCTTGCGCTGGAATTGTAGTACCCATAGATAAGTCGTCAGTAGTTACAACGATATCAGCAGCGCCTGCAATCAAACCAGGATCTTCACCAGGAACGCCTGCGATAAATAATAAATCATCTCTAATTTCTTTTGCTTTCTCAATACCAGCTGATACACCAGGAACAGCTTGCACGATAATAATCGCTTTAATATCTGGGTCAGAAGCAAGTTCAACAATGTTTGCAATCGTTGTATCTTGCTCATCCATAAACTTATCTGGATAAGTTTTCATCACGATGTGCTCTTCACCATATTTATTAAATACGTTTTCAGCTGCACGATACTCTTCTTCATTTTGTGAAACAGTACCAGTTAAAATACCAACTTTCCAATTTCCTTCATCTGTAGCTTGCTGGTCACCGCCAGCATTCTCTTTTGCTTCAGTAGTAGCATTCTCTTTCGCTTCAGTAGTAGCATTCTCTTTCGCTGCAGTAGTAGCCTCTGTAGAACCACTTGCTCCGCCGCCACATGCACTCAAGGATAATACTAAAGTAAGTACCATAACAAAAGCCAATAATTTTTTGAACATAAAAAGCTCCCTTCTTCGCTTTAATAAAAATACTTTATTATTACAAACTAATAATAAATACGTAAACAGTATACACTTTATTACGTAAATAGTCAAGAACTTTTACAAAATAGTTACTTTTGAATTAAATTATCATTACTTAAAAATTATTTAGTTAATTACAAGAAAAGTATAACTTAAACAACTGTATTAAGGGCAGAGCAAGCATTTCTCCTACTCAATATCACTAATATTTGATTTTTTATTTTTTCTTTTACGCCTAATAAATTTAATAATCATAAAAATTAATATTAAAATTATAACAATCGCAATAATCGGCGATATAATCGCTACAACGCTAATCAATATAGATGAAAAATTCTCGCCACTACTGACAAGGTTATTTCCTAGTCCGCCTGTTGTCAAACTGCTCGCACCCCTAGTTAATGTTGTGCCTGAATGAATAGTCATAGATAAGCCACCACCCGCAATTACCGCTAATGACCACTTTAGCATTGGCGACATATCAGTCACCACACTTGCCATTAAGAGCGTACCAGCTATTGTTGCTAAGGGCATAGCGATGGTGTCGAGCAAATTGTCGACAAAAGGTATGTAATAGGAAGCAATTTCAATCACTGTTGCGACGAGTAAAAGGATCAAGGCAGGTGTACTACCAACCCAAGCAAAGGTATCCGCAAGCTCTACAAAACCTGCTTTTGCTGCAATGCTAAGCACTAAAAAAGGAACGAAAATTCGAAAGCCTGATGCTGCGCTAAGACTAATACCTAATAAAACACTTAATAACGTTGCCATATATCTTCCTTTCAATGTAAGAAAACCACCGAAGATAAATATCTTCGGTGGTTTATCTAAACCAATGGCGCAGAGGGTGGGATTCGAACCCACGTGGGCTTGCACCCTAACGGTTTTCAAGACCGCCCCGTTATGACCACTTCGGTACCTCTGCTTGTGGTAGCGGCGAGTGGAGTCGAACCACCGACCTTTCGGGTATGAACCGAACGCTCTAACCAACTAAGCTACGCCGCCACATATGTTATTGTATTAAAATGGTGGAGGAAGCTGGATTCGAACCAGCGAAAGCGTAGCTAACGGATTTACAGTCCGTCCCCTTTGGCCACTCGGGAACTCCTCCGAAAAAATGGAGCCGACAATGGGACTCGAACCCGCAACCTATTGATTACAAATCAATTGCTCTACCAATTGAGCTATGTCGGCACGTTGTTTAATTATCATAATTTTTGTTACTTTAGCTTGCTAATTTACTATTTCCATTCCCGCCGCTCAATTAAATCGATAAAGCTTCGCTTTACGATTTGGCAGCTGCGCTGCAATTGAGTATGTCGGCACACTCGAAGCGGATGTCAGACGCTTACGTGGCGAATAATATTAGCAACGATGTTACTAATACATATTTACTTACTTATAAAAAATCATCAAACACCAGCCGTGTCAGATTAGTGTCAGATTACAAGTAAACCTTCACAATCCGTAAGATTCTCACGTCGGCTTTGCCTCCTCAGAATGACACGGATTGTTTTTACTTTTCATCAAACAATGCTTTATTCAAACGATAGGCTTTTCGCCTGTTTTATTAATTCTTCATCACTCTGCATTCGTAGTAACGATTAGGCTTTCCGCGACTTCGCTCGCTTTGCTCACTGCAGTCGCTTACCGCCTGTTTATAAAAATTTCCGACTACGTCAGAAAATTTTTAAAACTTTATGGCGATCCGGAAGGGACTCGAACCCTCGACCTCTAGCGTGACAGGCTAGCGTTCTAACCAACTGAACTACCGGACCACATAATTAAATTAGTAAAATATCAATGCCTTTTAGCGACCCATACCCAGTGCGGAAGATTACAAGTAAACCTTCCTTTGTTCGCGCTTGCTTCGCAAGCGCTCTCCACTGAACTACCGGACCAAAGAAAATTGGTGGGAGTAACAGGGCTCGAACCTGTGACCCCCTGCTTGTAAGGCAGGTGCTCTCCCAGCTGAGCTATACTCCCACATAAATGGTGACCCCTAGGGGAATCGAACCCCTGTTACCGCCGTGAAAGGGCGGTGTCTTAACCGCTTGACCAAGGGGCCATGTGGTAGCGGGGGCAGGATT
>PDWI01006817.1_pt1 | contig 14194 bp, 10 predicted proteins | sample 1430891 | NCBI WGS metagenome assembly PDWI01 (sample SAMN01162508, study PRJNA174530) | Oral metagenome, whole genome shotgun sequencing project. | biome: Marine environment; feature: Marine mammal; material: Swab sample of the gingival sulcus; isolation source: swab sample of gingival sulcus...
TGTTATATCAGTCCAACTTGTTCCTTTTAATACTTCTTGTGGTGCGTTCGCATCTACGCTTCCGTTTGCGCCTGCTACGAAACTTACTGTTGCCCACTTATCAGTATCTTTTACAAATTTTGCTGTGTAAGTATTTTCTCCAATTCCATTTGCATTTGTTTCATGGAATTCTGGTTCCCAACCTGCAAACTTGTATCCATCATCTGCTAATGGCAATGGCAATCTGTCGTCACCATTTTCTCCTGGAGTTGAGCCAATTGCGTACTTTATAGTAACTTCTTTTATCGATAACCCGCCAACTTCTAATATACCGTTATCACCTGCTACGAACTTAACATCTACTTCTGTTGTTTTTACATAAGTAAAGAATATTTTCGCATTTGGTGTAGATGTTGTATTTACTGTAACAGGTGAAGTGTTTGTATCAAACTCACCCATTGTTCCTGTAACACTTGAATTTGCAACATATTTATATGTTACACCATCTTTTGTGTATGTTTCAGGAGCTACAACTTCTATATCTTGATTAAGGTCGTAACCTTCAGTTTTAACATCTAGTCTAGCATCATCGAGGTTCATAGCTGGAGCTTCTGTGCCATCTGTCTTAATAAGATTTCCGTTTTCATCCACTAATACATAAGTAGTTGTTATACTAGCATCTTTAAGACTTGCTGTAGGTATAGGGAATTCCTTGTCTTCAACCGGATTCCCGTCAGAATCTGTATAATCTATTGTTGTTTTTCCATTTGTTGGATATTGAACATTTGCCTGTACGTTGTCACCGTCTAAAGTAATTTGATACTTTATTTTAATAGGTGATAAAGCTTCAGATACTTCTTCTAAGTCAACTGTAAAAGTTTCGTTAGATGCATCCCAATTAACTACCGCTGAATTTATTTCGTTTCCATTTTTATCTACAACTTTTATATCGTCTGTATCTACATTTCCATCGCCATTAAAGTCTACCATTGAGAACATCGCTCCCATTGGGTCTGTAATATGAGCTGGTTTAGCTGCATAAGCTACTTTATTTGCTATATCTGCAAATGCTTCATTTAAATTTGATTGATTAGATGAATACGTTCCGTTTTTACCAATTCCATTCATTACATCAAGAGCATCTCCATCACTAAGTTCATAAGCTATTGAATATACTTCAATTCCTCTATCATTGGCAATTTTAGCTTCTGATACTGCTTGATTTCCTGTTGAACCATAGTATTTGGTTTGAAACCAAGGCTTATATATTCCAAAGTGATCTGAATGATAAACTGTATCATCTCCATCTCCTTGAATTTTGCCATAGTTCATGTACTTTAAAGGTATATTACCCTTTGTTTCATAATGTTCACATCCAAGCATTGTATCAAAATATTGAAAATATTGCTCAAAATTTGAATCTTCCATGATAGAATGATCTACATCATAACTATAATTTGGAAAACCATCTGAAAGAACAACCATAGCTTTGTTGTCACTATCAGCATTCATCAACATATCTTCTGCTTTTTTTATTCCGCCTTGAGTAAAAGTTGAACCGGAACCATCTAATGAATCTATAACAGACTCTAAAGCGTCTACGTTATTTGTTAATGATACACTAGGTTCTAAATCTTTATCAAATGTCACCAAACCAACTTTAACAAGACCCTCACCTGATACAGGGATAACAGTATGAATAAAGTTTTTTGCAGCTAACTTTGCACTTTCTAGTCTTTCCCCACTCATACTTCCTGAAGTATCAATAACAAGAACAACTGTTGTTTTTTCGCTTTTATCTTTACCATTTATAGTAAGTTCTATATCATATAAATTTTCCCCTGCTACTTTTGAAGCTGTTTTATTTATAGAAAGTTCTCCGGGTTCCTGTTCATCAGTTCCGTTACTTGCCATAAGTTGAGATAAAGCGAATGTTCTCACCATAGGTGAATCTAATGAAATTGGATTAAAATCATCATTTACTTCTCCATCTAGCAATTCATCAGTTTCTGCTTTCTCTTGTAATTTTTGGTCTGCCTCTTGTTTAAACTTGTCCCAATTTTCAATTAAATTTTTAATATTGCCAAGTTCTTCATCATTTAGATTGCTAAGACTTAACAATAATTCTTCTTCAGTGAAATCATCACCTTCAGCTTCATATTCAGCAATCTCTTTAACAATCGCAAACTCTTCCTCTGTTATTTCTAACTTCGCTAAGATTTGCTGTTTTTCGCTTAGTTCATCTACATCTGTTTTAGTTTCCACAACTTGTTCTGTAGATGTTACTACTTGCTCACTATTGTCTGCATCGCCCTCAGCATAGCTAATTGGCATTGCTGATAGCGTAATAGCTAAAGCAAGTACTAAAGATAAGCCTTTCCTTAGTGCTTTCTTCATAATAACCTCCTCGTTTGTTACATGATTAATCCAAAAATCGAATAATAAAAAAAGTTGCTATCCACTATTAATGAATGCAACCCGACTTTCATGCTCATACGAGTGTATGAGGTTAGAATCGTAGCTTTGCGTCCCTAAGTTTCCCTAGGTTTGCCAAAGTCTATAAGAACTACATGAAAATAGCCCACTTAATTTATTCTTCTCGTCACTAATATTATCACATAGAAACAGCAATATGAAAAGACCCATTTTTCGTGTTTTTTCTGTATGTTATATAGGACTTTTACTTCATAAAGTACTAATAGCAAGTGTTATAGGTACAAATATCTAGCACGCCATTAATAAATTTTCTATGTGTATTACTTTGAAATAAAAAAAGTTGCTATTCATACTATATTATGAATGCAACTCGACCTTCTTACTCATACAGAACTTATGAGCGTAGAATCGTAGTTTTGCGTCCCTAGCTTTCACTAGGTTTGCCAAAATTTATAACTTATTGTATGTTAACTTTTTTTATTTTCTTTCACTATAATTATTACATAAATGCTAGGAAATTAAAAGGATTGATAGTTTTTTCACATACTTCTTTCTAAAAAAACCCCCAATTTCTTGGGGGCTAGTTTTTGGATTATTAAACTATTATATTATACTATTTTTGCATTACTGGTACTAATAATTTTGTCCATTTTTGATAAGTATCTTCTAGTTTTTCGTACTCATAAGTGTTTGTTGCTATTCTCATAGCTGTGTAGTATGGCGCATTTTCATCTGTTAAGTCTGTGAACACCTGTACTCCAGGTAGTATGTTTTCTTTATTTACATGCCATCCTAATACGTTATTTACGAATGTTACAAACTCTGACCTTGTGATATAATCATTTGGTCTAAATTTGCCGTCACTACCTACTTCTACCCAACCTCTTTTAGCTGCTGATGCGATGTATTTTTCTGCATAAGTGCCCTTGATATCTGAAATATTGTGGTCTGGGTTTGGCTCTAATCCTTCAAATTTTGCAGCAATTACAGCTAATTCACATCTTTTTATTGGTCTTAATGGTTTGAAAGTTCCATCTGGATAACCTTTTAAAATACCAGCTTTTGATAGTGTGCTTATGCTTGTATTAGACCATTTTGATTCAAATACATCTGAGAATGAATTGCTTTCTGTTCTCACTTTGTTTCTATAGTTAGCATCAAGTAGTCTGTAGAATACTGTTGCAGCTTCTTCTCTTGATAGGTGACCGTTAGGTTTTACTGAACCATCAGGATATCCGAATATATAAGCGATTTGGTCTTCCTTGTTAAGTTTTCCTAGTGGAGTTTCTTCGTCATCGATTACTTCGTCATCTCCGCCAATTACGCCACCTGATGGTGTATCAGGCGTATCTGGTGTTTCTGGCTCATCAGGATCTGGATATGGGTAATAAGGGTCATCTCCGCCTGTACCTGGGTCATCTCCGCCACCTGTACCTGGGTCGTCACCATTTCCGCCGTTGTCATCTGATTTTTTAGTATTGATTATTTTAACTGTCTGTACCATTGTATCAGAAGTACTTATAGTGAATTCAACCTTATCGATTGGATCTTCATTTATTTCGTAAGTAACTTTAGTATTATCAGAAAAGTCTATTTCTTCGACTCTATACTTAACGTCTCCAACAAAAGTTGGGATTTCAGACGGTAACATAAATGTTGCTTCAGCTTTTTTATTTTCTGTATCCACTTTAATTTCTTTAACTATAGAGAACCTATCTTTTTCTTCTGGGTCATTTAAAGTCTTTCCAACAGCTGTAAATTGAACTTTTATAGTAGATGGAATTTCTGATGTTTCCCAACCTTCAAACACTTTTTCTATTTTAACTGCTTGACTTATTATTTCATTATAAGCATTAATTATATATTTACCGTTTTCAAATTTACCTTCACTTAAGAAAGTAGTTTTAGGCTGTTCAAATCCTTCATCGCCTGAGTATTTATTTACTAAATATTCTTTAACAAGTACTTCATCGCCCTCTTTATACTTCAATTGATTATCAATAGTCCATACTGCAGGGTTTTCATCTGTAATCATATCACTTGTAAGTTCATATCTAGATTCGTCTGCATTTCCTACTTTAACGCCAAGTTCATTTTTTGCTTCGTTTTCTTTTAATTGATTCATAAAGAACTCGATATATTCTTTTTCTGCATAATCTTTTTCTGCTGGGATTGTTATAGTATCATTATTAACTTCATCCTCTGTGAATGGGTCTACTTTAATCCAATGCTTGTTTATAACTACAGGGTATTCTTCTGGTTGTGGGTCTGGGTCTGGGGTTTCAACTGTTACATCGCCCTGTCTAAATAAAACTATATAGTTTGCTTCTATAGGAGTTGCATCTTCATCAGTGCTTCCAGTATCATTATCTTCTGCCCATATCCAGTCAAATCCTTTATATATTTTATCAAATTCTACATCTGCTCCCCATTGAGGTTTTTGAGGAACTGCTTTTTTCCATTCTACTGTTGAAACATAATCTTTTTCATACCAATTCTTGCCATATTTACCTGTTAGACCAAGATTGTATGAACCTTCTGCGTCTAATTGTTTTCTTGAAATAACTAGGTAAGACCATTCATTGTTAGTTCCTTTAAATTTATTTTCGCCGATTTCATAAATCATTTTAAATCCAGCGATATTGTTAGCTAGGTCTATTCCTTTTACTGCTATAAAAGTTTCATCATCAAATCCAGCTTCATATTTTTGTTTATTAATGTGTGACCAGTTATCAGCATCTGCATCTGCTGGTACGTATTCTAATTTACCATTGATGTATACTTGGTAAGCATCATCGCCTGCCATATATATGTTGTAATCTTCTTGCGGGTCTGGGTTTGGGTCACCACCTGAACTTACATCTTTATAAGTAGCTGTTACTTCTACATTTTCATCAATCATTTCAAAGCTTGTTTCTTTTGAATTTTCATTTTCTAAAACTACATTACCAGATTTAATTTCCCATTTTACAAACTCTTTACCTTCTATTTCTTCTGCTATAATTGTAACCTTTTCGCCTTTTTTAGCTTCTGTAACTATATTGTCGTTAATTTTCGCTGTTCCATCATTAACTGTTACAGTATGATTTTGATAAGGTTTTTCTGCTAAGTTAATTCTAATGTAGCTTGTTCCAAACGCTTCTGGAGCATCATCAACTGCACGAAGCATAGCTGGTTTTCCTGATTTTTCAGGGTTTCCAACTCTAAATGTTAAAACCCAATTTTCACCGTCTTTATAAAAACTAAAATTATTAATTATAGGTAACTCTTGATGAGTAAGAGGAGTTACTCCTACTAGTAGAGAAGTTTCAGTTGCTCCAGGTGTATGAATTTGAGTAGACTCTCCTAAAACACCATTAATATTAATTTTATCAAAATCAAAATCATAATTATTATCTTTAAATGTTATTTTATAACTAACTGCCATCCTATAATGACGGTCATAAACTGCTTTACCATTTTCATCTGTGGTTTGAGTGTCGTCTAGTAAGAAATCAGCGCCTACAACTCCGCCACCATATTCTATTGTAGCACCCTCGATAGCTACAGTCTCGCCATTTTTATCTACAAGATTTAATGTAACATCGTCATAAGTACATCCTAGATCGCCAGCTTCAGCAAAACTTACTGGCATCATACCAATCATTACTGCTATCGTCAGCAATAATGCTATCCCTTTCTTAAATTGTTTTTTCATTTTGATACCTCCTAATATAATATCTAATCCAAAAGTCAAATAATAAAAAAGGTTGCTATCCATTTATGAATGCAACCCGACTTTCGTGCCTAATTATATTAGGGTTAGAATCGTAGTTTTGCGTCCCTAGGTTTCCCCAAGTTTGCCAAAATATGAGAATATGTTTAGATAAGCCATCCTACTTTTATTTTCTGATAGTTTAATTATTACACAACGCTGGATAATTTAACAGTCCTAATTTTTGTGTGTTCTCGTAAATTTATATAGGACTTTGGTCTCTATGCCTTGGACTTCCAACAACAAAAAGATGTCTTTTTAATAAAAAAAATTTATTATTTTTATTAAAATCAACTTAATATAAGCTTAATATAAATGAAATATTGTGGTTTTTTTGATGTTACTTCTGACTTGTGTTAATTTTTTCAATGGAAAGTTTATAATTTAAAGCATTTAAAATATTATTCAATTTTCTTACAGAAATATTTTGCGGGTCTCCAGTTCTAACATTCATAATTGTTGTTTTTGAAACATTAGATTTTTCAGCAAGCTGTCTAACAGAAATTTGCATTTCATTCATAGCCTCACAAATTTGCTCTGAAATCAAAAATTCTTCATATCCTTTGTCAAAGTCTTTTTTAAAATCATCATCCTGCATCATTCTGTCAAATGTAGATAATGTTTTACTCATAATAATCACCCTTTCGTGTTCTAAAAAAATAATCTTCTTTGCATTTAAGAGCCAATTTTTTTTCACTCTTTGGTATCTTTTGTGTCTTTTTTATAAAAGCATTTGTAATTATTATTTTCTTATCTGATGTAAAAAAAGATAAAAATCTATCTGGCTGTGGTTTAAAAGCATAAATTCCATCATCCTCATTAATAAACTATGTTTTATCACTAATTTTACCAAAATCTCCGATACGTTTTACTAAATACAAAATTTTCTTTTTCTGATTTTTATCTAAATTTTCAAAATACTCAAAAGCTTGGCTATTTCCACTTTTTGAATAATACCACTCAATTGTAAAAAATTCTCCCTCATAAACAATAAATTCTTTATTCATACTTTAGTGTACCATTATACTGGTACACTGTCAAGATGAAATGTATATAATATATCATAATATTTGTATAAGAATACAAGGCATATAATACTACTTGGTGTAAGCTCCTTCGACTACGTAATGCTATCGCATTACTCCGCTCAGGATGACATAAGGCAAGGTCTCTCCGCTCGCTACGCTCGGTCGAGATTATGGCACTTAACCACATGCTCTAAATACAGTCTGCCGATGTTTATATTTGTAATGCTCATGGCATTTATATAGTGAGCATTGGAGTTTACTTCACATAGTATCGGCTCATCATTTTCACCAAACATTATATCCAGCCCAGCATAGTCTAAACCCAGTATTTCAGACACTTTTATAGCCATTTTTTTATACTCATCTGGGCAGTCTATCTTTTGCATACTTCCCCCTAAAGTCAAATTCGACCTGAAATCCCCATCATCAGACTGCCTAAGTATGCTACATATTACCTCGCCACCTAGTGTGTAAACTCTAATGTCCTTGCCCCTGCTTGTTGATACATATTCCTGCAGAATAAAAGGTATAGTACCTAGCGAATTTAATTTTGCAATCAGCTCTTTTTCGTCATTAACTAAGTAGACTTGATTTCCAAAAGAACCATAACACTCCTTTACCACCATAGGAAATTTAAGATAGTCTATAGCATCCTTTATAAACTGTCTACCCGTCCAGTCGATTTTGAAATATATCAAAGGAGAAATAATAGTTTTCGGCATTTTTATGCCTTTATTAACGAGGTTTAAATATGTCTTGCTTTTATCGTCACATACATCTATCGCCCTTGATGAATTTATGACTTTTAGCCCCATTCTTTCTAAAAATTCAGCAAATTTAATGTCTTTATCCCAGTATATTACTGCATCTATGTCCTTAATATGCTTACTTGGGTCTGCATATATCCTCGCATAGTCCTCACTTTTTACATCTATAAGTTCTATGCCCATATCCTTAGCATTTTTCATCAAATCATCATGCAAGAGTTCGTGTTTTTTGGACTCTAAATAAGAATTAGAAACAAGCCATATTTTTTTCATCGCATATCTTCCCCCTCAAAAAGAATTATACCATAATTATCACTTGTCTATCTAAGATTTTATATGTATAATAGTATTTATTGATTAAAACTTTTATATATACAGAAAGGACACATTATGAAATACATAGTTAAGGGTAGCAGAGAGGCTTTTGAACATATTTTAGAAACAGAAAACGCAATCAAGAGTATAAAAGACCACTTTCAGACAGAACTTGCGAAAAAGTTAGGTTTGATAAGGGTATCAGCGCCTCTTTTTGTTAAATCAAATACAGGAATTAACGATGCGCTAAATGGGATAGAAAGGGCTGTTGACTTTGATATACCCGATATAAATTGCAATGTGCAAATTGTTCAGTCGCTCGCAAAGTGGAAACGAATGGCGCTACATAACTATGGATTTAAAGTAGGAGAGGGCTTGTACGCAGATATGAACGCCATTAGACGAGACGAAGAACTCGACAATATACACTCTGTTTATGTAGACCAGTGGGATTGGGAAAAAATCATTGAGAAAAAAGATAGAAATATGGATACACTAAAATCTATAGTTCAAGACATATATGAGGTTTTTCTATCTACAGCAGACCACGTACAAAAACTATATCCTAAGTATGTAAACAAATTGCCTGACAAAATAGCCTTTATCACATCACAGGAATTAGAAGATATGTACCCAGACAAGACCCCAAAGGAAAGAGAAGATTTAATTGCTTATGAGAAAAAAGCTGTATTCGTTTCTCAAATAGGCAAGGCTCTTAAGTCAGGAAAAAGTCATGATGGCAGGTCGCCAGACTACGATGACTGGGATTTGAATGGAGATATTCTATTTTGGAATGAGAATTTAAAACATGCACTAGAGCTATCATCTATGGGTATTAGAGTGGATAGCAAGGCTCTAGATAATCAACTTAACCTAGCAAATGCAAATGATAGACGCAAAAATGAATTCCACCAAATGCTATTAAATGACGAATTGCCATTTACAGTAGGTGGTGGAATAGGTCAATCGAGAATGTGTATGTTTTTCTTACACAAACATCATATCGGCGAAGTACAAGCGTCTATATGGTCTGACGAGGACAGAAAGAGGCTCGCAAAAGAGGGTATTTACTTATTGTAAGGCGTTGCCCTCTGTTAGCACGCCGTCTTTCATCGTATATATTCTCTTGCCATAAGACAATAAATCAAGTTCGTGAGATACGAGTATCAAGGCAACGTCTTCTTCCTCGTTTATTCTCTTAAACATTTCCATAACTTCTTTGGTATTCACAACATCTAAGTCAGCAGTAGCCTCGTCTGCCATCAATATACTAGGTTGATTGATAAGGCTTCTAGCTATTAGAACACGCCTATTTTCTCCGCCAGATAGTTCACTTGGATAAGCGAACTCTAAGTCTCTAATATTTAGTAATTGCAATAGTTTTCTAGCTCTACCATAAGGGTCACCCTCCCTTTTATACATAAAAAACGGTAAAACAATATTGTCTATTACGTTTAAATTTGGTAGTGTTGACATCCCTTGCGGAATATAGCCAACTTTTTCATTGCGTATTTTTGATAGTTCATCATCTGATTTTTTAGTAATGCTTTGACCATCTATCAAAACATCACCACTTGTAGCAGTTATCATTCCACTTATTAAGTTCAACAATGTTGTTTTACCACTACCACTTCTACCTATGATATTTATATAATCGCCCTTTTCAAGTGAGAGGCTAACAGAGTCTACAGCATTAAACTTGCCTCTACCTCTGCTATATTCCTTAGTCACTTCTTTAATTTCTAATAATGACATCTAGTCCTCCCTTAAACTACTATATATATCGTATTTGTTTACCTTGCGAACTGTGAATAAAGATGAAAGAGGTCCAACTACAACGCCTATTAAAAAACATACAAGTACTATTAAAATTAAATTACCTATGCTTGGGAGTAAAAACGGTATGTCCAAAGCCTTTACTACAGATGGTTTAATTACTACTAAACCTATAAGAGCAAATACTGTTCCTAAGACTGAAGCAAAAAGGCTAAGTATAAAGGCTTCTGATAAGACCATATTTCTAAGTTTTCTTTTGCTAGCTCCGATTACCCTAAGTATTGCCATTTCTTTCTTACGTTCGTTAAATATCATAGCAAATACCATAGATATTACTATTACAGACATTATCCACAGAATTATTATTATTATGCTTATATATGACGAAACTACATTTAGGTTTGATGAAACCGTGTTTACGAATTTTTTAGAAAACATCCCGAACATTCCATCTTTTGCAAATTCAGAGGTTATCGCTCTAGCAAATTTTATCGAGTCATACCCCGGTTCTAGTTTTATCATAATTACAGATACTAGACTACCATCTTCTGATAAGGGGTGTTTTTTCTTTCGTTCCGCATCTATAGCTAACTTTCTAGCTGTTTCTTGTGTCATAAAAACTGATGCATCAAATCCCATACCAGTTTTTTCTAACTTACCAACCACCTTAAATGGTTTTCCAAAAAACTTAAGTACCTGTCCAGGTTCTCCTACTACCATACTACCAACTATAACCTGACCATCTCTTAAGTCGGTGTTAAGGGTTTCCTGCAACCAAGGTTTTATTATAAAATCTGTATCATAATCAATTCCCATAATTTGAAGTGGCGCAGAACAACAAGACGCACTTAGCGTAGCAATATATGTCTGTGGGCTTATCTCTTTTATTCCTTCACGACCCTTTAGTTTTTCTAAAGCCCCCTTTGGTAGATAAAATTCAGATGGTTTACCAGTTAGGAGGACATTGTCTATTCTAGCCTCGTGACCAGCAGGAACGACCATTACATCTGCCCCTAGTCTATTAGACAAACTCTCTATCCCATTTGATAAGCCTATAGAGGTTATCGAACCCAAGACCAAGACAAAGGTAAAAAGCATTATAAAAACGATTAAAACAAAGCTTCTAACTGGTTTTCGCCTAAGGTTTTCCATAGCTAGAGTTTTTGTCGTTATTTTTCTATCTTTATTCAATTATATGTCCTTTCGATATTACTCTGCTTTGCTTAGGGCATCAGTAACAGCGTTCTTGAATTCTTTATATGAGATAGTTGCACCACTAACAGCTTCTAGCATTTCAAGTTTACCTGCTTCAACCATTTTATCAGGATATTGAACCATACCTTTTACCGCAGTCTGTGCTTTTACAAAGTTAGCTTCGCCCATATCTTCGCCATAATGTTCGTCTTTTGCTTTTTCGTTTTGGTCTAAAAATTCAGCAGAACACTCAGTTATAACACCGTCTTTTAATGTGATGTTAACCTTGGTAATGTGTTTATTACTTGAACTTATAGACTCGCCCTCGTAAGAACCGTCTTTGTATGATGGTTCGCCACAAGATGCAAATGATATGACCACCACCAATGTAAATAATGCTAATACTATTTTTTTCATCTGTTTATTCCTTTCTTTGTTTAAGATCCTTCGACTTCATTCGCTACGCTCATTCCGCTCAGGATGACAGGATGCTCTTTGGAGCATCTTGTCAATTCAATTTATCCTCTACGATTTTACCATAATTCAAAATTATTTTACGCTCTGAAACATCGCCTACACTCGGGTCGTGGGTAACGACTATAATTGTTGCCCCTTCCTTATGTAGTCTCTGCAATATCTCAATTACCATATTCTCATTTTCTTCATCTAGGTTTCCTGTTGGTTCGTCAGCCAATATTATCTCTGGGCTGTTTATTAGCGCCCTGGCTATACAAACACGCTGTTTTTCCCCACCAGATAGCTGATTTGGATAGTGACCTGCCCTGTCCTTTAGCCCAACTTTTTCTAATGCCTCTAAAGCTTCTTCTTTATCTGGCATAGAGTGATAATATTGAGCAACCATAACATTTTCAAGGGCTGTAAGATAATTAACCAAATGGAACTGTTGGAATATTAAGCCAATTTTTTCACGTCTTATCTCAGTTAAGTCTTTTTGCTTTTTCTTGGCTATATCCTCACCCATCAGTATCACTTCGCCCATAGAGGGTCTATCCATACAGCCTATTATATTGATAAGCGTTGTTTTTCCAGAACCAGACGAACCCATTATAGAAAGCCAATCGCCCTTTCTAACAGTCAAATTAATATCTGAAAGCGCATCTACCGACTCATATATTTTTGATACATTCTTTAAATCTAAAAGTATCTCTCTTTCTGTACCCATATTTTCGTTTTGCACTCGCTTATTCTCCTTTCAAAACAATAGCTGGTTCAATTTCCAAAACCTTACGCACAGGCCATATACTAGCAAGTGCACTTATTACAACGCTTGCCAATATTGCAAACGGAGCTAGTAGAGGTTGGAAATCCACCATCCTACCAAATATACTTAGGCTTACTTCTTTGGCAAACACATAACCTAAAATAACACCTAATATTCCACCTATTATACCCAAGGTAGCTGATTCAGCCATAAATTCATTTGTTATTCTCTTGTTATCTGCTCCCAACGCCTTTTTAAGTCCAATTTCAATCTTTCTTTCTGCAACCATAGCCATCATAGTAGTTGTAACAGAAATCATAGTTATTATTAAAATTACTATAGTTACTATGAACACCAATGATTTTAATTTTGCCAAAACTTGGTCTTGAGACTGGGTAACACGTCTTACTGGTCTGGCTAAAAATTTATTTTCTTTATTTATTGATTTTGACAAGATTTCAAGTTCATTTTTATCCGCTTCAATACTACACTCAATAATATCTGCTTTTAAATCATCTTCTATAATGTTTGATAAGCTATTTATATCTAGGAATATAAAACCTTCCTCTGCTCCACCAGTTGTCACTATACCCTCAACATATAGTTTTACAGAAAAGTTTTGCTCGCCAAATTCTCTTTCCTTATTTTCTTCTGCGGACTTATTTTGGTCAGATGCCTCTGCTCTATAGCCGTATTTTACACCTTTTACAATTATGCTGTCTCCAATATTCAGTGCCAGTTTTTCTGCAATCTCTTTGCCGACCATAACCTTATCCATCTCACCATTTTCAACCCATCTTCCCTCAATATACCAAAATGGGCTGTTTTCTTTGGCTTGTGCAAGGTCTGTTCCAGCTAACATATAAGGTTGTTCGTTTATTTTACAAGTAGAATACCTATATGGTGCCATACCAACCGTCCTGTCCTCGCCAATCTCCTTCTTAATTTTAGCTATATCTTCATAATTAATTGGTTCATCACCGTTTGGTATAACAACCAAATTAGCTCCATAAGACCTAAATTCCTTACCTAATTGTCTAGGTATATCATAATAAATCGTAAGCAAACCATATAATATCGTAGCACCAACAGCAATCGCCAATATCGCTATTATAACTCTCGAACGTCTTCTAAGAAGAGAGTTCGCTAGCATTTTTAAAAACATTTTTTTCTTAGTCATACTTCCCTCTCCTTATCCACTATCTACCATGCAATACTTCAGTCGGTTTCAAATTAAGCAAGTATCTCATCGCAGGAATACTTCCAATGACACTAACAATGAAAACTAAAACACATATTATCGGAATAGTAATCATTGAAAGCTCAATGCTTGAACCAAACACGCTATATCCAATTATCTGGGTAAATCCAATTCCAGAAAAATACCCAAGCAAGCCACCAAATACGCTAGTCAAAACTATTTCTGTGATTAGTAAGCGTATTATTGGAAAATCATAAGCACCTAGAGCCTTTAACAACCCTATTTCCTGTGAACGTTCTATAACACTTGCTGTAACAAGGTTTGAAATTGCCAGAGCAGAGCCTATTGCACTTAAAATTGTTATTACCAACATAAGTAAATTTATTTTATTTAGGATTGTTCCCTCTGACTCAGCAACCTGTCTGACCGGTTTTGCAACACCATCAGTTACAACCTCTTGAATTTGGTGACAGATGGCACTTACATAAGCCGTACAGTACCATATCTCATATTCCATTGCTG
>PDWI01021268.1_pt1 | contig 14192 bp, 17 predicted proteins | sample 1430891 | NCBI WGS metagenome assembly PDWI01 (sample SAMN01162508, study PRJNA174530) | Oral metagenome, whole genome shotgun sequencing project. | biome: Marine environment; feature: Marine mammal; material: Swab sample of the gingival sulcus; isolation source: swab sample of gingival sulcus...
CTGCTATATTGTTTCAAAAAACCAAATCTTCGCGTCGATTGAATACGCTTCGGTCCTGACCCTTTTCACTTTTTACAACTGACTATTTCTCCACAGCGGGGCAGAGCGTTGCCCGTCCGGCCTCGTTTTCTTCATATCTTGCCCTCTTTCAACAAATTCCGTATCTTGCTATTCACGGTGATTCTGCCAGACAATGTTCAGCCATCCTTCGGGTAATCGATGACAAAAAAATTCACCCCTCAGACCAAAAGTATTCCTCCCTCCAGGCTCCGCACATTCCTTGATCCTCAACGTGTTCCGTTTGCGGACAGTTCCCAGATACCTGACCGAAACGTGTTCCCCAAATTTCAGCCCCGAGCCATTCAGGCTCTTTACATGGGGCGCACCTATTTTGTAAAATCGTTTCTTCAACCGGCCGCAGCCAAAGCGGTCCCGCCGTGCGATTGGGTTTTTCTCTACAACTTTGAGGACAATGACAAACCTGTTTGCGTTTCGTTGCCTGCGGGGCAAGGCCGAAAATTGAAACAGGCCCAGCAAAAGGCCATGGCCCATATCAAGCAGGAGATTCCGAACCGCTTTGAAAAGGATGCCTTTCAAAAAAAACAGGAACGTTTGGTCAAAAAGTACAATGCCAGACGTGAAAAATTGTTTGGCCAGATGGATGCAACAGCGGAAAAGGAGAATTTTTCTTTGCACCTTGATGACGAAGGTGTTCTCACCTTGTCGCCCATCGTGGACGGTGAGGTCGTCTCGGATAAGGACTTTGACAAATTCAAACCGGCACAGCGGAAAAAACTCAAAGCCAAAGGCGCGGAACTGCTTGCTTCTGTCTCGTCCATTCTGCGGCAGATCAATCAAAATGAAATGGATATGCGCGAATCCGAAACCAATTTACAACGGGAAATGGCAAAGAAGGTCATGGAGGATTGCTTTTCCAAGGTTTCCGATAGATTCAAACATATAGATAAACTACCGGAGTATTTTGAAGCCCTGACCCATGAAGTTGTTGAAAACGTGGACCAGTTCATGCCCAAGGACACCTCTTTGGCGGGATTGATGCCCGAAGGCATGCCCGGAGGCGAAGACTTTTTTACCCGTTTCGAGGTGAATCTGTTTGTGGACAACGGCAAAACCAAGGGGGCTCCTGTGGTCGTTGAAGACCATCCCACAGCGTTCAATCTGCTGGGCTCCATTGAACGTGAGGCGGAAATGGGTGCGCTCTATACGGACTTCACCCTGATCAAGGCCGGAGCCATCCACAGGGCCAATGGCGGTTTTTTGATTTTGAATATTGAAGACGTACTCTCCAATCCGAATTCCTGGGAAGGCTTACTCCGTGCTTTGCGCTCGGGACAGTCGCGGATTGAAGACCCCGTTGACCCTGAGCAGGTTCGGGCCAAAACGCTACAACCCGCCTCGGTGGATTTGGAACTGAAAGTGATCCTCACCGGTTCCGACGAGCATTATGAAATGCTTCTTTACAACGACGACAGGTTTGCCAAATATTTTAAACTTAAAGCACACCTGCAACATGCCGCCCCGCGCAATGCCGCCAATATTAAAAATTTCTTCTATGTTATCGGCCAAACGGCCAAAGCCGCAAAGACTTTGCCGTTCACTCGGGCGGCTATCGCCGGTTTGGTGGATTTCGCGTCACGTCTTGTAGAGGATCAAAAGCGCCTTTCTCTGTATGTCCCGCTCATCAGGGAGTGCATGATCGAGGCTTCGGCCATGGCCCACATGGCGGGTAAACATAAGGTAGACATAACGGAATTGAACGCGGCTATTGCCGCCAAAGATTATCGGTCGAACCTCTACGAAGAAGAATTCATGACCGACTACGACAGGCAGGTGATTAAGGTCGAGACTGCGGGAGAGGCTGTTGGCCGGGCCAATGGGTTGTCCGTCACCCGATTTGGGGACTACGAGTTCGGCCTGCCCCACCAAATTTCCTGCACCGTGGGAGTGGGACATGGCGGTATTCTCGACCTGGAACGGGAAGCACATCTGGGCGGCCCGATCCATACCAAGGGCATGATGATTATCAAGTCATATCTTATCCGTCTGTTTGCACAGGACAAACCTATCGCACTGACCGGCTCTCTGTGCTTTGAACAGTCATACGCCGGAATCGAAGGCGATTCGGCTTCGGGTGCGGAATTGGCCGCCCTCCTTTCCGCTTTATCCGGCGTACCGAACAATCTTTCCTATGCCTTTACCGGCGCGGTTTCCCAGTCCGGTGCGGTGATGGCCGTGGGGGGAGTCAACCATAAGATTGAAGGTTTTTTTGAAGTCTGCCGCCGTCGCAAGCTGACCGGCAATCAGGGCGTGATCCTGCCCGCCGACAACGTGGTCAACCTGATGCTCAAAGAAGACGTCGTGCAGGCTGTGGAGGCTGGTCAATTTCATATTTTCCCGGTGAAGACCATAGAAGAGGCCATGTATCTTCTCACTGGCATACGATGCGGAAAGCCCAACAAGCACGGTAAATATCCGACCAATTCTCTGTATCACAGGGTCAACTATCGGCTGGCAGAGTTGACAAAGCTGGCTGCGTCGACAGATGGAAATAAATAGTTGAGAGACCGCCATGCATTTTATTGCATTTGGAGACATTCACGAATCCGTCAACATGCTGGCTTTGGTAAAAGGACTGGCTGAGGCCGAAGCCGTTATTATCACCGGAGATATAACCAATCAGGGCGATTTTGAAACGGCCAGGCATGTCATAGGCAGTGTTGCCCAATACAATTCACACATTCTCGCTCAACCCGGAAACATGGATACCAATACGGTTCAGGCATACCTGACCAAACATGATATGGACCTGCATCTTCGGGTGCGCCAATTGGCCCCCGGACTTGGTTTGATGGGCGTAGGGCTGTCGTCACCCACCCCGTTTAATACGCCCGGAGAAGTTCCCGAAGAGACCCTTGTCGCCTGGCTCAACCAAACCTACGATAAAGCCCGAGCTTTTGATCAATTGATCGTTGCGGTCCACGACCCGCCGCACGGGACCAGGCTGGACGTCATTGGCAGCGGACAGCATGTCGGCAGCATCGGGGTGCGGACCTTTATCGAACGCGTGCAGCCCGCACTTGTGTTAACCGGCCACATTCATGAGGCCAAAGGAGTGGACATGATCGGCAGGACACCAGTCATCAATCCCGGCATGCTGGCCGGAGGCGGGTATATCCGAATCGAGTATGCCGATGGCACGGTTTCAGCCGAACTGATGAGTGCCCTATGAGGGCAATCGGTTTCATCTGGGTCGGCAAGCTCAAGGAAAAGCATGCAAAGGATGGGTGCGCACATTATTGGAAAAAATTGTCCCGTTTTTTCAAGCTGGAAGAAACCGTGGTCAAGGATGCTCCCGGTAAGCTGCCTGTCTCTGCGAAAAACAGGAAAGAAGGTGAGGAAATCCTCTCCAGGCTGAAAAAAAACGATGTCCTTATCTTGCTGGATGAACACGGTGACAGGCTGACTTCCCGCGAACTGGCCAATCGTTTGCAAGCGTGGACCGATGCCCCCAACCGGCGTCCGGTGTTTGTTATCGGAGGGGCGTTCGGATTATCGGATGCCGTTAAGGCCGCAGCCCGGCACAAAATCCGGTTAAGTGACATGACATTACCGCATGAGCTGGCGCGTTTGCTTCTTTTGGAGCAGCTGTACCGGGCCGGAACCATACACAAAAACATGCCCTACCATCACGATTAACGGAGACAAGGATGCTTGATGTAGATTACCTCAAACGGGTTGCCCATTATTTTGAAAGCGGTGACTGCCAATTTGAATTTGACCATGGTGAGGAAGAGCGTCGTCTTGCCATCATTGATTTTCTGGAACACCTCATGGACCTGGGGGAACAGGCCGACGAATTGGCTACCCGTTTGATATTCAAGGACGCCTATGCTTCCATGCTCACGGAAGAAGGGGTGGAGTCTGCGCTTAAAACGGCGGCGGCGAAAAAAACGTCAACGACTGACGAGTAGCAGGATGACGAAATCGCAGAGTAGAAGCGTGTAATTTAAGCTGGCCGGGGCCGGTTCCGGTACCATAGAGCCGATCTCCGACAATGGGAAAGCCAAGTCCCTTTTTATGAACCGAATGTAAACGCAATTGGTGGGTTCGTCCTGTCAGGGGCATAAATTCGACACGGGTACGGCCATTTTCCACACCGAGTTTGCGCCAGCGGGTTACGCCCATCTTTCCGCGTTCAGGATCATAGACCTGATACGGACGGTTATCGGGATCGAGTCGAAAAGCCAGTTCAATGATTCCGGCATCCTCAGCCACAACACCGTCAAGAAGGGCCGTGTATCGCTTTCCCACAAGCCTCTCCATAAACTGCCTTGACAGGGTGCGGTGCGCCTCTTGGGTACGAGCCATGACAATCAAACCAGAAGTATCCTGGTCCAACCGATGAACGGACGGCTGCTCAATACAACCGGGGAACATCTTTTTTATCCGACTGGCAACGCAGTCCTGATTGGCTTCCCCCTTGCCGGGAACAGACAACAGCCCGCTTGGCTTGTCCACCACGACAAACAGCGAATCTTCATGCAGGATATTCAATCCTTCCGGGAGAGTACTTATTTGCAATAATTCCGACACAACATGTACCCCATGATTCGTCCGCATTTATGCGAACAGGAGGCATACACGCCACCATGTTTCTTACTGCCGGATTTGTTTGAACGCCCAAAGAAAAATTCGGCACCACATACATTCCGTGAATATCCTTCATTAAAGCCTGTGAGATGGCTTTGCGCCCGGCCACAAGCTTCTGCTACTGGGGCGAATCGGCTGGCGGAGTAATCTATTTGATTTTCAGCCCTTTACTGCCACGAAATTCCACAGAAAGAATCTCGTACTCAATGCGGCCACGTGGCGCATCGACAATGACTTCATCACCTTCTTCCTTTCCAAGCAACGCCTTGCCCATGGGCGACAAAACGGAAATGGAACCATTTTTGTGATCGGCATCGTCCGGTCCGAGCAGTAAAAAGGTTTTGGTTTCTTCAGTATTGATATCCTCGACTTCGACAGTGGCTCCGAAAATGGCGCGTTCGTCATCCAAAGAATCCAGATCAATCACGTCAAACAGCGGCATCCGTGAATTGATATAGGTGATACGCGCCTCTAGCATGCCCTGCCGCTCTCGGGCAGCATCGTACCCGGCGTTTTCACTTAGATCGCCTTCTTCTCGGGCTTCTTTAATGGCTTGAATGATGGCCGGGCGCTGTGCTTTGAGATCATCCAGCTCGGCTTTAATTTTCTCGTATCCCTGCGTGGAAATGGGAATGCGATCCATGGGTATAGTCCTTTTTGTGAAATAAAAAAAAGATGCAGATCACGCGGAGCCTCTCGTTGAGAAACCGCGCCCCTGCAATTGATATCTCGTATCACTCAATGGAAAACAGATAAAACATACTTGTGGTGGGGTCAAGTCCCTCTGAAACGCATTGTGGGCCATAAGAGGGACGCGACGGACCCGATCACATGGCAATCCACAAAGGACTTCCCCGGAAACGGCAACGTCGCTCCTGTTTTCTCTCTGGTTTTCCACCCCGGACCGGGGTGGATGCTAGATGCTTCAGCCGCCGGGACCGCATCCTCCCCCTCCCATGGAGGGCATGTTGCCGAGATCAGGCATGTCGCCTCCAGACCCTTCCGTCTGCACGGCGCAAGCACTCATGAGCTTGGCGACGTTTTTTGATTTGCAGTACGGGCAGAGTGGCAGTTCTTCTTGGTTTGAAACCAATTCCTCAAATTCTTTCCGGCAATCGGAGCATTTGTATTCATACATGGGCATATCAAATTCCTCTTGGGTTTCCTTTGGTTGCGAGAAAACCATAGATAATGACGAATCCCGAAACGTCAACCACATGCTGTCGATGGACCGAGAAAACATATTTGCCACGGTTTTTGGCAAGGTCACGCTCCCGATCAATAGTCTCAGACGATAACACAATGGCGAGATGTAGAAAACCCACCCGTCCTTGCGGAGTGTCCTGCACATCGCTCAAAAAATTTTCAGGCGACATGCCCCTTTTTTTGACCAAATGAGACTTGCGAAAAGGGGGAACCGACCAACGGTGAACAAAACGACAATGGGTTGAATTCCCTAAGCAACAGTGCCAATGTCCCAACCTTGCTGTCCGGGAATCTATGGGAACAAAACGGCGACCTGCTCAGAATCCTTGTCACGTTTTGTAATCTCACCAATACGGTAGGCATCCACATCGTCACGGGTATTGAGCATATCAAGGGCTTTTTCGGCACTTTGAGGATCACAGATAAGAATATAACCAATACCGCAATTGAATATCTGGAGCATTTCCGGCCATGACAGATTGCCTGACTTTTGGAGCCACTCGAAGACAGGCAACATGGGCCAGGAGCCAAATTCAATTTGAGCCATGGTTGCTTCAGGCAATACGCGGGGAACATTGTCGTAAAAGCCACCGCCAGTAACATGAACCATGCCCTTCACCCTGACAGTATCGAGCAGGGCAAGGACTGGCTTTACGTAAATTTTGGTGGGTTCAATGAGCACTTCGGCCACGGTTTTGTCCGTACCGGGAAAGGTGTCGTCATGATTAAGGCCGGAGCCATCAAAAACCTTGCGAATAAGTGACCACCCGTTCGAGTGTGCACCGGAAGAAGCTAACCCGATCAGTATGTCACCCGGAGCCACATTGTTACCCGTTACGAGCCTGGGGCTATCGACCATGCCCACGGCAAAGCCGGACAAATCATATTCGCCATCGGGATAAAAGCCGGGCATTTCAGCGGTTTCTCCGCCCAACAGCGCGCAGGCTGACTGTTTGCAGCCTTCGCAGACACCGGCAACGACCTGTTCGGCCACACCGGATTCCAACTTACCTGTGGCAAAATAGTCGAGAAAAAATAATGGAGTCGCGCCCTGTACAAGGACATCATTAACGGACATGGCCACCAGATCGATACCCACAGTATCATGCTTGTCAAACAGGAATGCGAGTTTGAGCTTGGTTCCCACTCCATCGGCTCCGGCCACCAGCATGGGTGCTTCCATTCCAGCCACTTCGGGCTTGAAAAGACCGCCAAAGCCGCCGATATCAGTGGCAACGCCGGGAGTAAACGTGGATGTAACCATATCCTTGATGCGGCTCACAAAGCGGTTACCCGCTTCGATATCCACACCGGCCGCAGTGTATGCTTGAGATCGTTCAGCGCTACCGCTCATGAAATGTCTCTCCCTTCTCTGGCTCATGCCAGTAATTAATAGAATCGTGGCCTCTATAGATGGATAAATGGAAAAAGACCTCCTCATCAGGTTTTTTCGTTTTGGCTTCATAAAGAGCCCTTTCTCCTCCCCGACACCGTGCGGTTCCATGCGTCTTCCGCTTCCCGGCCACGTAAAATCCCATGCGTCCCTTCTACATGAAGCCCCATGCGCTTCTTTTCTCCGACACCGTGAGAGTCCATACGCTTCTTCTCCCCGGCCACGTAAAATTCCATGCTCCTTTTGCCCCGATTACGTAACGCTCTTTCCCTTTACCCGACCCCGTAACGCTCCCATGCGTTCTCCTCTCCCCGACACCGTGAGGCTTGCGAGAGTGGTGCAGCTACAAGACGCCGGCCCTGTTTGAACCGCAGGCGTAGCAACGCTACGGTGAGGATTCAAACAGGTCCGGCAACGCAGTAGATGTGCCGCTCTCGCAAGCCGGCGCGCCGAGGAAGACAACAGGTTCGGCAACGCAGTAGGTGTGCCGCTCTTGCGAGCCGGCGCGCCGTGCTACCGACAGGTGCAATCGAAAATACGATCAAAGGTCTTGAGGACTTCCAAACCGTCTTCTCCGGTGATGGGGGGGCGGGTGTTGTTGCGAAGTGCTGTAATAAATTGCGTCAGTTCCTCTTTGACTGGCTCACGGAACAGCAAAGGCCATTCACGGACGGAATAGGACTTGTCATATGTGGAAAAAGCGGAATATTCCTTGACTTCCTGCGTGATCAGATTGGCTTGAATGTATTTGGATTCACAGGCAATGTTGATTTTGCGTCCCTTGTAGGGTGTCACCCAGTTGGTTGTGATGTTGGCGAGGACACCGTTTTCCATCTCCGCAGTGATGAGCGCGGAATCCTCATGCTTGCCAAGAGAGGTGGATGAAACCGCGTAAATCGACTTGAACTCGGAACCACTGAGATATCGCAACAGGTCAATATCGTGTGAACCGAGATCCTTGATCACGCCGACATCCTGAATACGGGGCGGATATGGACCGACACGTTCAATCTGGATGGAAATAACGTCGGAAGTGTCGTCAATCAACTCCTTGACGCGCTCAACGGCCGGGTTGAACCGTTCCACATGCCCGACCATCAGGGCGACTCCCTTTTCGGCTGCCTGCTTGACCAGTTCTTCGCCCTCAGCCGCAGTGGCTGCCAACGGCTTTTCAATGATCAGGTTAATCTTTTTTTCAATGATCTTGAGGCCGATCTCATGGTGCAGACTGGTCGGTACGCAAACGGACATGGCGTCCAGATCGTTTTTTAGCAGTTCTTCAAGAGTTGCGTAGGTCTTTACACCGAACTGATCAGCCACTTCTTCGCGTGCCTTGGCATCGACATCCACGACACCGACGACTTCGACTTGAGCCATTTCAGTATAATTGCGCAGATGGACACGGCCCATCCAGCCAAGGCCGACAACGCCTATTTTCAACATATCTGTATCCTTATTCTTTACGGGTTGAGAGCTTCTGTCTACGCCTCTTTACTACGCACTCACCGGTATGTTGGCAAGCCCGCGACATACGACAAACTGTTGCGAATCGTCGCCAAAGGCAGGAGCGGAATGGAAGGATATATTCTCCCTCTCCCTGACTGGCGGCTTCAAAAACTGACCCCATAAAAACAAAAAGCCTGATCTCGATATGGAGCCAGGCGGTGTGTGCTCTGGAACCAACCTTGCCCGAAATTCCAGCATGGGGTAATACCTTCGTATGCACACAGGCAATCCACATGGTCCCCTCTGGTTCAGCGTTGGGGAAGCCTCCGGCGACCTGCATGGGGCGGAATTGATCAGGGCTTTCAAGGCGATCCTCCCTGAATTGACCTATACTGGCATGGGCGGTCCGGCCATGCGGGCTGAGGGAATGGAGACGCTTTATGACATGAAGAGTATTTCCCTTGTGGGTATCACTGAAATCCTTGGTGGTCTGCCGCGAATCCTCCGGTTGCTGGGTGAAATCAAACGCCAATTGGTTGAGATTCGCCCTCGCGCCATCATCCTGGTGGATTGTCCAGAGTTCAACTTTCGCATTGCCAAGATGGCGAAAAAGCTCGATATTCCCGTCTACTATTACATTAGTCCGCAAATATGGGCATGGCGTTCTGGCCGAGTTCACTTTTTGCGCGAACATGTGCGGCGCGTCATCTGTATTCTTCCGTTTGAGAAAGCGTTCTACGAACAATTCAATGTGGAGGTCGATTACGTCGGCCATCCGCTCATGGATGTATTGCCATTGGATACACTGGATACCATTGCTGTGGATGACAGGCGCATCGGCCTGTTGCCGGGGAGTCGAAGCAAGGAGATAGCAACCTTGTTGCCGATTTTCGGAGAAACGGCACGCAATTTGGCCAGGGATTACCCTGATTTGCGGTATGTCATGGTCTGTGCTCCGGGGCGTAACCATGAAGACCTCATGGCCCTGTGGCCGGACGATATTCCGGTGGAATGTGTGGAGCCGGACAATCGATACGAAACCTTCCGGTCATGCCGGTTTATTCTGGCCGCTTCGGGAACCGTGACCCTGGAAACGGCACTCATCGGCACACCGACACTGGTGGCTTACCAAGTCTCCTTTATCTCCATGCTGGTGGCAAAAATGTTGGTGAACGTGGAGTATATTTCTCTGCCCAATCTGATTATGGACAAGGAGGTCTACCCTGAGTTTATTCAGGGAAACGCCCGTCCAGAAGCCATTGCCCAAGTAGCCCGACAGTGGTTGGAAGACGAAAGCGCATACGCCGCAATCAAGGAAGAACTGAAAGTGCTCCGAAGCATGGTCGGAAACCCCGGTGCCGCACAGAGGGCGGCCCAAATCATTGTCAACGATCTCAATCTGTCTGCAGCGGCAGGAGGTATCAGCGTCGTTTGATGTCCAGTTCCCGTTTTTTGCTGTAGATAAAACGGACCATCTCGTACTCAAACGGTGAACCTGTTTCATAATAAGTGAATGCGATATGGGAGCGCAAATTGAGAGAACGCAGGGCAAACATGGTGTATTCCATGGCACGGGTATCCTTGATGCCGAGCACGTCATAGACGTGTTGCATCTGGACCAGTAGCAAGAGACTGTCTCCTCCAAGTCCGATGGTGTCGCGCAGATTGGACGGACCAAGAAACGGTATGACAAAATACGGTCCACTGCCGATTCCCCATACGCCGAGTGTCTTGCCGATATCTTCCCGTTGACGCGGCAACTTCTCATTATTGGATGCCAAATCAAACAATCCCCCTATACCGAAGGTTGTATTGATGATGAATCGGGACAGAGTGATCGCACCCTTCTCTATCTTCCCTTGTAACAGGCAATTGACCAGCCGTGGCAGTTCGTTGGCGTTTTGTAGGGCATTATCCACACCCGTTCGGATCAGTGGGGGAACAATCGCTTTGTAGCCCTGTGTTATGGGCAACATGAAATATTCATCAAAACCGGCGTTGAATGCATAAATATTTCGGTTGAGACGCTCCCATGGATCATACACATCCAGAAAATCAAGGTCATTTTGTTTTGCCGTGTCGGGAAATCGGTGTACCGACGCCTTGAAGCCCGTCGGCTTCAAGGTCAAGGTGGGGGCCAGACGGCTGACCTGCTTCGCTCCACAGGCCAAGAGGGAAGAAAGAAGAAAAAGAAGCACGAACAATTGTAAAGTACGCATCATTTGCTCCCTGTGGCCTGGATCATGGCAAGCATCTGCTCTACGAACGGTGTGTACATCATATTGCCGCAGTGGCCTCCGGATGGATAGAGCTTTGCCCGATCTCTGAAAACCGTATCAATGAACTTGAGATCGTGATCACTGAGAATGACGTCGTCCCGATTGCCTATGACCATGACCGTGTCGGTTGTGGCAAGATAGGAGCGAATGTCGTAGAGGCTGCATTGTCGCAGGAACGTGCATCGGTCCATTCCCGGTTGTAAATATTGAATGTACGGCAACAGATATTCTTCCAGATAGTCCTGAAAGCTGACCTTGAATGTCGCCTCCGCATAGGGCATGAGCGGGGTTCCGGTCTTGAGTGGATACGCATCGGGCGGAACAACATATTCAGCTCGCAAGCAAACATCGGAAGCAAAGATCATGGAAGAAGCCGACACCCGAAAATCAACACCGATCAAGGCACGTAAATCCTTGTCTTTCAATTTTACCTTCGTGATCATTTGATAGAGAAAGTTGTCATCGAGGTCAGCGATATCAGCCGCTTCATAATAGTCGGAGAACATACTGATAATGCGTTCAATCTCTTCTTGAACCGATTTTTCCCCGAGGTTTTCATGGGTCAGCCATGAATCAAGACGCTTGACCGAATGATAAAGACTTACCGGTGGATTGATCATGAGCGTTTTTTTAAAATTGAATTGACCCTCCCGGCTATCCAGGTGGGAAAGAAACGCCGCATGCAGGGCTCCGAGGCTATACCCGGTCAGATAATAATCCGTTATTTCAATAGTGTTGCCGATGTCCTTCATTATCCATTGTATGACACGATACAGATCGGCTACATCGTAGGGAACATAGCCCGCTGCCGCGTGCTGGGAAACAGACACCAAAAAGTTCATGTGGGTCGGAGAAGACAGTGCCACGACATGATAGCCAGCCTGGTGGAAAATCTGTGTCAAAAACCGCATCTTCGTCGAGTCGTGCTCGGCTCCGGTGCCCGCAATGATGAAAATGAGCGGCGCAGCCTTCTTTTGCAAGGCCGTGGAATAAAACATTTGGCGCTCATGAGAAAAGATATTCGGAATATTGCGTTTTTTGACTTTGATAGAACGTAGCTTCGGGCTGACAGGCCTATTGATGGGGAAACTCAAGTCAGGGGGCGTGCCGTATACTGTTGCCTTGTACGGGTTGGAATAAGGATACTGATACTCCGTCGCAACCCCATTGAGTGTCGGACAAAATAATGCGAGAAGTAGGCACAATATTTTCTTCATGAATAACCTATCGTTATTGGTACAAAAAACAGCTTAGCAAGCCCCTCATGCCATCGGACAAGTAATTCAAAGATCAATATACTATGTTTGCCAAAAGAAGAAGATTTTTTCTCCCAGAGAGAACGGTGCGGATAGAATCGGTACAATATCCGGTTACTCAAATAAACTCTTAAATTCACCATACCCTTGGCGTTCCAGATTTTCTATGGGAATAAACTGCAACGCGGCGGAATTGATGCAATACCGTAAGCCAGTGGGTTGCGGTCCGTCGTTAAAAACATGGCCGAGATGAGAGTTTGCTCCACGACTCCGAACCTCGGTTCGGACCATGAAGAGCGTACGATCTTCCTTCTCCACCACGTTTTCGGGAACCAATGGCCGTGTAAAACTCGGCCATCCCGACCCGGAATCGAACTTGTCCGTGGACGAGAAGAGCGGTTCTCCCGAAACGACATCCACGTAAATGCCATCCCCCTTATTGTCCCAGTACTCGTTCTTAAATGGCGGTTCCGTCCCCCCATGCTGGGTCACATCGTATTGCAACGGCGTAAGAGTGGCCTTGAGCGTGGCCTCGTCCGGCTTCACAAACCCTTCTGCGTCGGCTATCGCTCCCGACGGTGGCTGGAAGCCGCTTTTATCCCCCCACGTTTCTTTGACGAATCTGTCCCGACCCGAAAACTTTCGATACGTTTTGTAGTGGACCGGATTCTTCTTGTAATAGCCTTGATGGTATCCCTCCGCCTTATAAAAAGTCGTAAACTTGATGATTGGCGTCACCACTGGCCTGGCGAACCGCCCCGACTCCATCAATGCTTTTTTTGAAGCCTCGGCTGTCTGTCGCTGGCTTTCGTCATGATAGAAAATGGCTGAAGAGTATTGAAAGCCCCGGTCCCCAAAGGAACCGCCTTCGTCCGTAGGATCAAAGTGCTTCCAATAATGATTCAGCACCTCTTGATAGCTGATTATCGACGGGTCAAAAAAAACCTGAACAGCTTCACGATGACCGGTGGTTCCGCTTGAGACTTCTTCATAACCGGGGTTTTCTTCTTCACCACCAGCGTAACCCGCCACGGCCTCGACCACGCCAGGCAGCTTTTCCATGTCCGACTCAACACACCAAAAACAGCCTCCAGCAAGGGTGGCGATTTCAAGATTACCCATGTCTGTCATGACGGTCTCCTTCGGTTTGGTATGGCCGAGAAAACCCCATCCGACCAGTAAAATAAACAGCCCGCCAACAGGCAATATATACTTTTTGACGGTCATCGTGCACCCGTGCACCCACCACAAAACAGGAACAATTATTATTTATATTTCTAACTACGAGAGTAATTACTGTCAATAGAGGGAATAAAGAACGGAAAAATGGTTCTTCAATCGTAGTCCGACGACAAACAAGCAAAGCCCCTTTTGAATCCCCATCTGCGCCTATCGGCGCAAGTACTTTTTTGCCGCAGGCAAGAGTGGGATTCTTAAGGGTTATAGCCCTTAAGCCGCCGGAGGCGAAATCACCTGTCAATCCCGCCGCAGGCGGTTTCAAGTCCTGCCCTGCACCCGCCAAAGGATTCTGATCCTTTGGAATCCTATTGTGCGCCTATCGGCGCAAGGACTTTTTTGCCGCAGGCGCGAATTGTTGTAACCACTCCCTCTCTCCGACACCGCAAGCTCCATGCGTCCTTCTATCCCGACACCGTGAGGCTTGCGAGAGTGGTGCAGCTGCACCAACACTTATTGCGGGTTCACGCTACCTCAGTGTCGTTCAGGGTGAAATCGATGCTGGCTTATTCAATGCCGGGTGAAGTTGTTTTTGGTAGGTGTGCGCATAAGTTACTACAATACAAGAATAAAAATGGGCGATTGTAAAATTTGACTGTGTATATGTTACAATTCCGTGATGACTATGTTACAGACTCCACGCACCACGTAGTATCATGGCCTGATTCAGGCGGGAGTCTGTTTGCTTCGCGTAACAAACAAGGG
>PDWI01006819.1_pt1 | contig 14191 bp, 14 predicted proteins | sample 1430891 | NCBI WGS metagenome assembly PDWI01 (sample SAMN01162508, study PRJNA174530) | Oral metagenome, whole genome shotgun sequencing project. | biome: Marine environment; feature: Marine mammal; material: Swab sample of the gingival sulcus; isolation source: swab sample of gingival sulcus...
GGTCCTCTCGCCCTGGGGGCGGGAGTTCTGCCAGACCAGGTGCTACCCCGCGCTGCGGGACTTCGAGGCGTGCCTCCCCTTTGCGCCGGAGCGCTATGGGGTGCACATCAACCGGGGCGAGGTGGACATCATCGGCCAGGAGCGGATGCTGCTGGTCGGGCGAACGGCCGGGCGGGTGCGCGTGCCGGCGGGCTGCGGGGTGGACATCGCCCTCATGCATGGGGCAACGGTGGAGGTGGAGCTGGGGGAGGATGCCTACGCGCTGGTATGGAAGGGGGACGCCTGCATCCGGATGGCGGGGGGCAAGCTGGGGGTCGGCTGATGGAACGGAAGGACAAACCAAAGAGCATAGATAGCATGAAGGAGGACAGGCGTTACAACGAGCTGATAGCGGGCATGTTCCAGCGGGGGCAGTCCAACGAGCAGAGGGCGTGCCGGGCGTTCACCGGGGCGGAGAATATCGCCGAGGCGTGCGCGCTGCTGCTGAGCGACGGCGGCATGCGCTACTGCGTGCGGCACGACCTCCCATCGCGGGAGGAGCTGAAGGCATTGCGGGCGTACGGCTTCGATCGCCACGGCGTGCATATAGACCAGGGGGACATCCGCGTTGAGAACCCCGGGCGCATGGCGGCCATCGGGGACACCCACGCGGAGGTTGTCCTCAATGACAACGCGATCCACAGCATCCTGCTGCTCCACGGCGCAACGGTCAGCGTGCGGGCGGAGGGCGTGAGCGCCGCGCTGGTGCGCAGCGAGCGGGGGGTGGAGACCATCGCAGCGGGTACGGATAGCATGGGGGTATAGCGCATGGCGGCGAGGGTCTACCTGGACGGCTGGGACATCGCCGAGGCCTACGGGGCCACCCTGCTGGAGGGGAGCCTCGAGAGCCTCCTATCGCCACCGCCCATCAAGGACCCGCCGGGCGTGGACTGGGGCGAGGAGGACGGCCTGGACGTGGACCTGGGCCAGCCCGCCTTCGCCACCCGCACGGTGGAGCTGCACTTCCTGGTCAGGGGCGGCATCCACGGGGCGGGCTACTTCCTGGAGAGCCTCGCGATGGCCAAGCCCCATCGGCTACGCATAGAGGGGATAGAGGAGGAGTTCACCCTGCGCCTGACCGGCCAGCGGTGCGAGTACGTGCAGGGCGTGGCCTTCGTGCGCACCACCCTCACGGAGGATGATACGGCGGGATGGCACCGGGAGCTTTCGCCGGGCGGGGGCATGGGGGATTTCGACCAGCCCTACTACATCGACGGCAAGCCGCTCTCCGAGCACGGGGTGCAGATCCTGGAGGGGACGCGGGACGGCCTCCTGGGCGTACCTGCCCCCAAGCCGCCGATGGCCGTGGAGAGCCAGTTCATCGATGGGCGCATGCCCGGCGGGGTGCACGATACCCACCAGAGCCGGGAGGCCACCGTGCACGGACTCATGCGGGGGGAAGATTTCAACGCGCTATGGGGGCGATTCCGGCAGCTCATCGGGGAGCTCATGCGCCCGGACGAGCGCGTCGTATTCATCACCGAGCTCTTCGACACGGTGGGGGCGCACTACAAGTCCTGCCGGGTGGTGGTGGCGGAGCAGGAGGGGGGATGGCTGCAGTTCGAGCTGACGCTACGGGTACTGGCCTTCAATATTGCGATGCTGAGCGGGGCCGAACCAGCCCTCTGCACGGAGGACGGCCGCATCATCCTAACGCCGGACCCGGGGCTGCTCATCGTGCCGGACAGAATCCTGCATGGGAGCGACAGGGAGAGCTGGTACGGGGTCTACGACCGGATGCTCTTCAGCGAGGGCATGCGGGCCCTGCTGTGCGCGGAGCGGGGGGCGGTGCGGCTGAAGCGAATCGGATAACTGGTAAAAAAAAGGGGGGATACATATGGCATACGAGAAGGTACGGATCAGCGAGCTGCCGCAGCTTGAAGCGGGGGCTACGGGGCTGGAGGTGGTGGGGATTTCCAATGGGCATACCGTGCGGGCGTTGGTCAGCACGGCGGCCGCCATCAGCGGCGAGCTGGAGCAGAAGGTCAAAGAGCTGCAGGCCGCAATCAATGAGGCCAACCAGCTGCGGGCAACGCTGGAGGAAACGATTATGCAGCTACTCGGGGACGAGGAGGCAGAGCGGCGGGAGGAGGACGCCAGCATCCGCCAGGAGGTGAAGCGGGTGTCGAAGGCCCTCGGGGATAGGCTGGGGGCAGAAATCGCCGCCCGGGAGGCGGGCGATGGCCAGCTGGCGAGCGATATCCACGCGGAGGGGCAGAAGCGGACAACGGCCATCAATACCCTGCACGGACGCATAACCCAGGAGGGGAGGGAGCGAAGGGAGGCGGACCAGCGGCTCGAGCAGAAGATTGATGGCATATCCGGGGCCTACGACTGGGGGCAGGTCATCGAAGAGAAGGCGAAGGAGATTCATGTAGCATATAGATTCTTAGAGAGGTACAGGCAGAAGAGCTGGGAGAATGTCTTTACCAACACCTTTATTCAATTCATGCTGATGGATATCGATGATGACCGCTGGGATAATTTAATCCCAACGGTAAAATTCGTATTGCAAGCAACAGACTTCATACATAAAACCCTATTTAAATATCTTGAAGCAATCGATGAGAGCATCAAGGCTCTCAATAGTCGTGATACCCAGCACCGGCGCATGCTGCTCGAGTGCAAGGAGCATGTCAAGACGCTCGAGATGAAGGCAGGTATAAGTCCCGATTGGGAGCCTAAATCGGACTGGAATTAAACCAATACATACCATCATGATAGTACTAGAGAAGGGCGATTTCCGCCTGAACGTGCAGGTGGACGACACCAGCTACACCTACCGGACCATCATGGGCGAGCAGAGCCTCACCCTCCACTTCGTCATGCCCTACTTCGTGGAGATACCCCTCGGGGCGTGGACGGAGTTCGGCGGCGAGCGCTACACCCTGCTGCGCCCGGAGAACCTCAAGAAGCGGCACACCACCCACTACGAGTACAACCTCATCCTCGACGGCGCATCCGCAGAGTGCAAGCTCTACAAGCTCGTCAACACCACCCCGGGGGACGGCAGGCTGAAGTTCAGCATGACCGCCCGCCCGCACGAGTTCGCCCAGCTGGTCGTGGACAACCTCAACGCCCGGGACGGACAGGGCGGCTGGACCGTCGGGGCGTGCCTGGATGCCCCGGAGCGGGTCGTGAGCTTCAGCCACAACTCCTGCGAGGAGGCCCTGGGCCTCATCGCCCAGGCCTTCGAGACCGAGTGGGAGGTCAACGGCAGGGAGGTGCGCATACGCAAGGTGGAGTACGGCCGGGACAGCCCCCTGCCCCTATCCTACGGGAGGGGCAACGGCCTCAAGCCCGGGGTGGGGAGAACATCGCTGGCCGACGAGCCGCCCATCGGGACGCTCTACGTGCAGGGGGGCGAGCGCAACATCGACCCCAGCGCCTACGGCGCGCGGGAGCTGCGGCTGCCCAGGGGGCAGTCGTTCCGCTTCGACGGGGAGCGGTTTGAATGGGAATCGGGCTACGTGGACGCCAACGGCCGGGGCTACGAGACCGACCCGGAGGGTCGCTGGGTTCGCCCGGCCCGCATCGACCGGGCCCCGGCGGAGGACAGCCTCGACTGCAGCGACGTGTACCCCCACCGGGTGGGCACGGTGACCGGCGTGGAGTGCGAGAGCGCGGAGGGCCACCTCTACGATGCCATCGACAGCACCATCCCCGATTCGCTCGACTACGCCGATGGCCTCATCGCCGGGGAGCGCATGACCATCATATTCCAGACCGGCATGCTGGCGGGGCGGGAGTTCGACCTCGCCTACGAGCACGCCGGGCGGCGGCTCAAAATAGTACCGAAGGAGTACGACGGCCGGATGATGCCGGGCGGGGCCTACCTGCCGGCCGTGGGCGACGAGTACGCGGTGTTCCACTGCGCCCTGCCGACAGACTACATATGCAATAACGAGAAGCATACCGGGGCGAGCTGGGACATGCTCAAGAGGGCGGCCGCCTACCTCTACGAGCGGGAGCGCCAGCAGTTCACGCTGGATGCCGACATCGACGGCCACTGGGCCAAGCAGGACTGGGCCAACCGGGGGGGCGCGCTGCGCCTCGGGGGCTACGTGCTGTTCAGCGATGAGCGGATGCTACCGGAGGGGGCGCTGCTCAGGGTCAAGGGCATCAGGCAGCCGGTCAACGACCCGCACAGCCCCCGGGTGGAGCTGAGCAACCGCACGGCGGCGGGGAATCTCGGCGGCACGCTCCGGAGGCTCAAGAACGAGGGGGTCAGGGTGGAGGACCTCCACCGCCAGGGGCGGGAGTTCACCCAGCGCACCTTCAGCCAGGCGCAGGAGGCGCTCATCGCCCTGGAGAAGGCCACCGGCATCAGGAGCATCCAGACGATGGATATGCTCGTGGGCAGGGCCGAGTACCAGTTCGACTTCTTCGGGGGCTACGAGGGGGCGAGGCTGCCCCAGCCCCTGCGGGTCAACCAGGCTACGAATACGGTGGAGATCGAGAGCGGGGAGGTATGGCTGCGGCACGAGACGCTGGATGTTACCGAGCGGGAGATGTCCCCGGAGGGGAAGGCCTGCCGGTGGTGGCGCATGGGGCATGCGGCGATGGCCGCCATGGAGGACCCCAAGCGGTACTACTACGTGTACGTGGTGCTGGATACGCACAACGGCAGCAACGGCGACCCGGAGAACGCGGGGCGGTTCATCTGCACGCCCGACCCGATTACGGATGAGCCGCACACCCTCCTCTGCGCGCTGGTCAGCTCGAGGGACGGCGGCCAGCGGAGCCTCATCACCACCCACGGCTACACGGAGATCCTGCCGGGGCAGATCCGTACGGACAGCATCGCCACGGCGGACGGGAGGAGCTACCTAAACCTGCGGGACAACGAGCTGCAGCTGGAGGGGAGCGGGGCGCACTTCAGATGGAATACGGAGCATCGGGGGGAGCTGGAGCTGGGGGATAACTACAACAATCTGAGGTATCAGGGCGGAAAGCTAAGCATTGCCAGGGCATGGGTTAAGGACTGGCTGAAGGTAAGAGCCGATGAGAAGTTTACGTTCATCGTGGATAAGTTCAAGATGCTCCTGAAGAGCATCGGGCTTTCTGAGAAGATCAAGGTCTACGATTCATCAGGGAACAGCCACTATGTACAGTTCGAGCAGAATCGTGAGCTACGAATCAACGTTCGAGCGGAGCTTACCCAGTACGTACAGAATATCGGGCTCTCCAGCCAGGAGGAGGAGGCCATCGGATTCCGAAAGCGATTCTTGAAGATCAAGAATGGGGAGCAGGAGATGTATACCAACGGCTACCTATCGTATAGCATTGCTCAGCATGCCATAACCTGTGATAACATCCTTGCTGGCGGGATTGCTGGGAAAGTCACTTGGAGTGAACAATGTTCGGTAATAGTGGGGTGGAAACCAAATCACCACTATGAAACAGGTGCCTATCTCCGTGTATACGGTGCAAGTACATGCCTAATTTATGAGACTGGAGAGTATACAGGTAGCGATCTAGTCGAAGGAGAACATCGCATGGTTGTTCTTGGACCAGCCCCTTGCGAAGGGTACATGATTACAGTGATAAACCTGCTGAATGAGGAGGTCTGGTTGGGGGCGCATGGTGCAGGATTTTATTACAGATCGCAGACCATTGACGCGTACTCTAGCAATGAAATAACCGTATTGAAACCCCATGAAAAGCGGCAGCTTATCTACTGCTATAAGGAGGGGAACACCTTTACGCATATGACGCCAGAGAGAGCCAAAGGACAGTTTAACGCGAGTAGAAGGGATCGGATAAGTAGCGACCCAGAGGATAATGTGAGCTTGCTTAGTATTGGAGATTCCAGCCATGGAGTATGGGTATAACCCCCTATTCCTTGTAGAGTTGAAGCGGCAAGTAGGGCACACGTTTTAGGGCGAAGTTGAATATGCAAACGCGAAAGCGTTCCCAACTATGGCCATATATAGCCCCTCTGTACACGACACCATTGTACTGCTTGGTGCAGAAGAACTGCTCATCTTTATACTTGCTTAGCCTTAGCCAGGCGTAATCATTCAGCATGAAGGGCTTCCCCTCCACTTCGCCCTTCATGCGGAATGTGGCCTTTATCCACGATTGGTCAAGAATACCGTAATGCTCCCTAATCTCATCGCCAGGGAATGGGGCTAGCTGGTAAACGCCGGTTTCTGCAAATTCGATTTCCAGCTCGCTAACCGTGAGCTCGTTTATGGAGTAAGAGGAGCGGTTAGGATGCAATTGAAACCGCTTGCCCACCAGGGAGGCGCAGGTGTATTTATGCTCTTCTGGGATTGGGCTATTTGTGACCTCCTGCTGCACATCGGGTCCCATACGGATTTCAATTGGCTCTTGCGCCTTCCCCTCATCATCATCCTTCTTGCATGCGGTCGCCCCGATGATGATTGCGATGATGGCCAGCAGTATGTACCTCTTTTTCATGGTATTATCCTCCGTTCTATTGGTTTCCGTTCGTTGCCGCAAGGTAGGCATTCTGCGGGAGGTGGGCAAGGTCTTGCGGGGAGTTTTTTCCGTTTGGCGACTTTGCTTACCTTTGCATAGCATAACATATGAAAGGGGAAGGGGTTGGATGAGAAGTCAGTATGCAACTACAATTTGCGCACTGCCCAGGACGGCAAGGATAGGTGGCTATTTCAGCGCTCTGAAGCTATCTACGCGCAGGAATTTACAGCGTCCGTTAGCGCCCTTTGAGAGACCTGTTATTTCTACGGCTAAATTCCGTCCATGGCAGTCTACTGCAGCCTTATAATCCTCACTGGCAAGTATAGCCGTTGCCTTGACAGATTCACCCTGCTCATCCCACCCCCTAATCATCACAGAGCTATTCTCCCCATCTGGATTGGTAGATTTTAGCTCCTCAACCCTCCCCCTTACGATCGTATTAGCCTCGGTTTGCAGCAGCTCACCCACCTGCTCAATGAAGGTTTGCAGGCGCGTCAACCGCTCGCCATCCATATTGCGCACCTGAACCATTCTCACTCCATCCAGCCCCTGGAGGGTGAAATCGATATCCCGGATTTTGGCCTGCTCATACACAGCGTTCATGCTCTTCAGTAGCTTCAGGTTCATGTAGGCTATATGCTCATCGATGTACTCCATATCAGGCGGGAGCGCTAGCTTTTCGATCTCTTCATTGAGGAAAGCAATCAGCCCCATGAGGCGCTCATTGACAGTCTGGCCAGAAATTTCCCCTTTAAACAGGTCGCCTTCTCTAAGCTCCAAATCTGTAGGCAGAGCAATCCTTGAGATGAAGCTCCCCTGCTGGGTCTGCAGGAAATCGCAGTGGTCAACATACATTTTGGCCTTCTTGTGGCTATGCGTAAGGATCGGGTCAGGATCCAGCACGTATGAGGCGGCGGAGAGGAGCACTCCCTTCATCTGCCTGAGTAGCGCTTCCTGGCGGGGAAGAGGTATGACACCCTCCTCAGTCTGAGGATCAATGAGGCGGAGGGATAGGATTCCTGATTTAGAGCTCACTATGCGAAGGAGATCGTCCAGGGGAATTTCATGGAGATCTGCAAAAATGCCCAGAACATACCTCATGTACCGATCGTAGTCCACGGAATTTGTATTACGAGGAATTCGGTACCGATGCTCACTGGGAAAGCCGAATTGCTCAGGTGGCTTGAGCAGATGAAACCGCTCCGTCCCATCCGTTTCTTTCCACCCCCGATTCAGTAGGAATTGGAGAACAGAATCCTTATTAATGCTCACTTTAGTAGACTATTAAACCACGAATCAAAAGTGCTGAAATCCAAACGATTACTCGTTGGGATGGAAATCCTCACCGTTCGTTTATTCGATGAGCATTCAAGGACATCCTCATCCGGGATAAACCAGTATGCACATTTACGAAGCAGCAAGGAATCCTCATTCAAGTCGACCCAACTCCCATCTTTGGGCAGTATAAAGAGGATGAGGATCAGAGGGGTAGATGCTTCCCCAACTTTCCTTTCAACGAGGTCATTGTAATTCTTAACGTCCAAATCATATTTCAAAAACGCTTTGTTTGCATCCGTTGCCTGTTCCGTTGCCTTCAGCTGTAGATCCACCGTATAACCGGAATCGTAATACCTTGCACTACCATCCACCATTCGCTTTTCAATGCGTTTCAGAATAAAATCCACCCCGTAGTCATAATCCGGCTTGGTAAGGCTATAGCCCGTGCACGCCGCTACAGCTCTTACAAAGCAGTTGGACAGCTCCTCTTTGATTTGCTCCTCGGTCATGATTCTCCTTGTTCAATTAGCTGGGCAAAGATAGAAGCAATTGCAAGAGCCAAAAGACGAATAGCAGAGATATTGAAAACAATTCGATATTCGCACCATTTTGCCAGATAAAAGGTGTTGCGCCCGCATTGATAATAAGGATAGCTACAATCGAAACTTACTAGTCAAAGATACTCATTTTCAATCGAATAGGAAAGTAAAAACGCCTCTTTTTCTCGCTGAATTTGAAAGAGTACTGCAACCTATACCAGACCTGCGCGGGACGTCGAACCGCTCCGGTCGCCAGCCAGAGAGTATAAATGGTAGGCACATCCCCCGGATTCTACCGGTAGGGGATAGCCCCCACCTTTTGCCGTTCTATCGAATAAATATTACTTTTATACCGATTTTTTGACAGAATAGAAGCCCGGCGGGCGTATACCAGAGGCGGGCGATACATTCAGCAAGGGGGACATCCATATGGGTAGGGCGAATTTGGACAAAGGTTTACGGTGGCTGGAGAAGCTGCTGCGCTTGGAGAGCCGGTACGGCTTCTTCGCGCTGCTGCGCACGCTGGTGCTGCTGCTCTTCTTCGGGCTGGCGATCTTTATTATTACCAGCCCCAAGTACTTCGTGGAGCGGGCGGAGGGCTACATCCGCAGGCGGCACGACGCGGCGGTATCCATGCGGCTGGTGGCCGACGCGGAGGCCCGGGTGGTGCTGAGCCGCCTGATCGCGCAGACCGAGTGCAGCCGGGCGTGGGTCATCGAGCTGCACAACGGCACGGAGAACCTGGCGACCGGGCTGCCCTTCCTCTACGGCGACATGCGGCTCGAGGAGGTCAGCCCGGGGGCGGGGAACGTCGACCGGGAGTACCGGGACTTCCCGCTCGGCCGATTCCCCATGGCCACGCATCTGATCCACGAGGGGATATTCATCGGGGGGGCTGAGGCGGTGCGGGCCATCGACGAGCGGCTCTACCACAAGCTGAAGGCGAACGGCGTGGAGGCCGTCGGGATGGTCCCCCTCTACGCGGGGGAGCGCCCCCTCGGGGTGCTGGGCGTTTCCTTCAGCCCGGGGGGCGAGTACAACCCCGTCCACCTGGCCATGGTGCTGCAGCGGTACGGGGTGCAGGTGGGGACCATCCTGTCGAGGGGGAGCGAGTAGAACGAACAATCTAGAATAGGCGTATGGATAGGCAGGAAATCATCGACGCGCTGAAGGGCTACTTCGGCATTGGGGAGCTGGTATGCGACCACATACACGCGCGGTGGGGCGATCATAGCTGGCAGTTCCTGGACACGGACTACCTGCACTGCCTCCTGATCCTGCGGCGGGACGTGCTGAAGGTGCGCATGGCCTGCAACCACGGCGGGCACCATCAGCGGGGCATGCGGTGCAACCGGTGCGGGCTGGTCCTCACCAAGAAGCGCCCCTACATCAGCGCGCACGTGCTGGGCAAGGCGGGCGACTTCACGGTGGAGGGCATGACGGCCGAGCAGGCCCGGGGGCTCATAAAAGCCAATGCGGATAAATTCCCCTGCCGGGTTCGCATCGAGGGGGGCGTTTCGTGGCTGCACTTCGACGTGATCGACCAGGTGGGCGTTGCGGAGAAGGTATATGAGTTCAGGGTATGAGGAGCGTGGCATATATTACGGTACTCTTGACGCTGGCGCTATTCCTGGCGGGATGCAGAACGGCGCGGGAGGTGTCGACCAGCCATAGCGACAGCACGGCCGTCCGGGTGGAGACCCGCACCGAGTGGCGGCGGGACACCATCTACATCGACCTGCCGCATGAGCGGGAGCGCGTTACGGTGAGGGATACGGTTTCCTGCCTGGCGAGCAGCCTCGCCAGATCCTGCGCCTCGATCGACCCGCAGGGCTACCTGCACCACGACCTGGAGACGTTCCCCCAGCGGCGACCCGTGACCATCCGGGTGAAGACGGAGTACAGGGACAGCATCGTATTCCGGGATAGAGTGGTTCGGCAGGTCGTGGAGGTGCCCCGGCCGAAATCCCGACTCGAACGGCTGCAGGGCTGGCTATTCTGGTTGCTCTTGCTGGCTGTGATCCTCTACATCGCATGGCGGGTGAAAAGGCGGTTTTGATGCGTGCTTGTTACTCGGTTTTTTCCTGTAGGTTGAAACAGGTTGATGGATAGGCGGTTAGATGGAGCTAGTATAGGATATGGGAGAAATACGGAGGGGCCCCCTAGGCGAGGCATGCGCAGAGGTCTGCTGCCATCCACCGGCTATCCCTTGCTTTGCGCCGGAAATCTTAGCTGGGCATAGCCAGGAGAAGGGGAAGGTGGTGCGCTCGGCTGGTTTGCCCAAGGGGGGGTAGTTCGGCTTATGCTCATTCACCATTCAAGGCATGCGGCATGGCGCCATCCCTACGGCAGTCAGTTTTTTGCCTTGCATAGGAGCGCCCACCCCACGTCCTCGGAGTTCTCCATAATTTGTTACCTTCGCGCCGGTCTTAGTTTTAACGGCAATATCGGATTGAGATGGGGATACACCGCGCGGAGTTTCTATGCAGCAGCCAGAAGTGGGAGCAGTGTCCAACACCGGATCGTGGGGAGGTGGCCTTCATTGGTCGTTCGAACGTGGGGAAGTCCTCGCTAATCAATATGCTAACGCGGCATGGGGCATTAGCCAAGGTGTCCGGCACGCCGGGGAAAACGCAACTGATAAACCATTTCCTGATAGATAACGACTGGTACTTGGTGGATCTGCCGGGCTACGGCTTTGCGAAGATCTCCAAGAAGGGGCGTGCATCCCTAGAGCAGATGATCAAGGGCTACGTTGCCAACCGGGAGAACCTCTACTGCCTCTTCATCCTGCTGGATGTGCGCCACGAGCCGCAGCGGATAGATGTCGAGTTCATGCAGTGGGCTGCGGAGCAGGGGGTGGCGATTGCGCTGATAATGACGAAGGCCGACAAGCTCTCGAAGACGGCGCTACCCAAGCAGGTGGCGGCCTACCGGGAGGCTCTGCTGGAATACTGGGAGGAGTGTCCGCCGATGTTCGTTAGCTCGGCCGAGAAGGGGATAGGACGGGATGAGATCATCGAGTTCATCGAGTCCTTCATTCATGGGGGGGGCGAGGAGTAGATGATAGACTTTTGTACGCACGGTAAAATATAAACAATAGGGGGTATAGCCATAGCAATGAGTGAATCGCAAATAGTATTCTTCGCCGGGAGGAACAGCCGTGACCTGGCTGCGCATATAGCCAACGAGTACGGTACGGAGCTGGGGGAGCAGAGCTTCTTCCAGTTTAGCGATGGGGAGTTTCAGCCGTCCTTTGAGTGTTCGGTGCGGGGCAAGACGGTCTTCCTGATCCAGAGTACCAATCCGCCGTCGGACAATCTCTTCGAGCTGCTGCTGATGGCCGATGCGGCGCGGCGGGCATCTGCCTACAAGATAGTGGCCGTGATGCCCTACTTCGGGTGGGCGCGTCAGGACCGGAAGGATAAGTCGCGCGTGCCCATCGGGGCAAGGGTGGTGGCCAATCTGATTGAGGCTACGAGCATCGACCGGGTGATGACCATGGATCTGCATGCCGACCAGATCCAGGGCTTCTTCAACGTCCCGGTGGACCACCTGTTCTCCTCGTGGATGTTCGTCCCCTACATCAAGAGCCTGAAGATGGAGAAGCTGGCCTTCGCTTCGCCGGATATCGGGGGGGCCAAGCGGGCAAGCATCTACGCGAAGAATCTGCATGCCCCGCTGATTATCTGCCATAAGACGCGGGCGGTGGCCAACAAGGTGGAGAGCATGACGGCAATAGGCGATGTGGAGGGGATGGATGTTATCCTGGTGGATGATATGATAGATACGGCCGGGACGATTACCAAGGCCGCCGACATGATGATGGACATGGGGGCGAACTCGGTGAGTGCCATAGCCTCGCATGCGGTGCTTTCCGGCCCGGCCTACGACAGGATCAACGCCTCGAAGCTCAAGGAACTGGTGGTTACCGACACCATCCCCCTGCGGGCTGATGCCGACAAGAGCAAGATAACGGTGCTCTCGGTGGCCTCGCTCTTTGCTGATGTAATCGCCAAGGTGTACCACAACGAGTCCATCAGCCAAAACTACGTATTTTAGCCTATGGTAATGGATAGCAAGCCGCTAATTCTGGTTAGCAATGATGATGGCATAGATGCCAAGGGTATAGGCATGCTGGCGGAGGCCATGCACGAGCTGGGCGAGGTGTGGGTTGTTGCGCCCATGCATGCGCAATCGGGCATGTCGCAGGCGCTGACGGCCGTGCGTCCGCTGCGGATGAAGGAGCTGGATAGGGGGCGTCCCTACCGGGAGTTCAGCGTGGACGGTACGCCGGTGGACTGCGTGAAGCTGGCCCTGTGGGGCATACTGCCCAGAAGGCCAGACCTGGTGGTTGCTGGGATAAACCACGGGTCGAACGGCTCGATCAACGTGCTATACTCGGGGACTATGGGTGCGGCGCTGGAGGGTTGCATTGCTGGGATACCGAGCATCGGCTTCTCGCAGGTGGGGAGACGGGTGCAGGAGAAGTTCCAGCCCTACGTGCGACGCATCGCCCAGAACGTGCTGGAGGGCGGCTTGCCCCAGGGTGTGTGCCTGAATGTCAACCTGCCGCAGCGCCCCTTCGAGGGGGAGGTGCGGGTTTGTCGCCAGGCGAATGCCCGCTTTGACAATACCTACGAGGAGCGTGAGGACCCCTTCGGCAAGAAGTACTACTGGCTCTGCGATTCGTTCCGCAGCCTGGAGTACGATGCGCCCGATACGGACGATATGGGCCTGCGGGAGGGGTGCATGACGATAGTGCCGACGATGATAGACCTGACGCACCGGAAGACGATGGAGGAGCTGCAGTCATGGGACTGGGGGGTGTAGCGCAGGGGAAGAACGACCGGGTGTCGACCGGGGTTAAGCTGGGGGCGGTGCTGCCCCTGCTGCTCTTCGCCCTGCTGCTGGGGGTGTTCTACCTGCGGCTACCCGAGGGGACGCACTGGATGCGCCTGCTCTCCGGGGAGAGCCTACCACGCATCCTGAGCCTTGCGGTACTGGCCAATGCAGTGGCCTTCTTCGTGTTCGTGCGTAGGGACAAGCTGCTGGTGGCGCGGGGCATCCTGGGAATGACGATAGCCTACGCCGCGGTGGTATTCATACTGAACCTAAGCCTATAGCTCTATGCGTTACTTCCTGGTGGCCGGGGAGACCTCCGGAGACATGCATGCGGCAAGCCTGATGAAGGGTTTGCTGGCCGTAGACCCCGAGGCGGAGTTCTCCTACTTCGGGGGCGATGCGATGGCCGCCGTAGCCCCGGGGATGGTTATGCACTGCCGGGATTTGGCCATCATGGGCTTCTGGGAGGTGCTGATGGGCCTGCGGAAGATACTGCGCAACCTTAAGACCTGCCTGCGGGCGATAGAGGACTTTCAGCCCGATGTGGTCATTCTGGTGGATTTCCCGGGCTTCAACTTCCGCGTGGCCAAGGCGTGCAAGGAGCGTGGTCTCCCGGTGTACTACTACATCGCCCCGAAGGTGTGGGCGTGGAAGGAGCGGCGCGTGGAGCGGATACGAGCCTACGTGGACAGGCTGTTCATCATCTTTCCCTTCGAGGTGGAGTACTTCAGGGGGAAGGGGATAGAGGCCATCTACGAGGGTAACCCCCTGCTGGACGAGCTGAATATATCGCCCCTGGCGGCGGGGGAGAGCGAGGAGTTCTTCGCCCTGCATGCGCTCGACGACCGCCCGAAGGTGGCTTTGCTACCCGGTAGCCGCGTGCAGGAAATACGGGCTACGCTGCAGCGCATGGGCGATTTGAGCGTGGATTACCCCGACTACCAATTTGTCATTGCGGCGGCACCGTCCATCTCCGTGGATGAGTATGCGCAGGTGCTGGATGAGTTCCCCGACCTGGCCATAGTGCATGGCGATACGCCGGG
>PDWI01006820.1_pt1 | contig 14190 bp, 12 predicted proteins | sample 1430891 | NCBI WGS metagenome assembly PDWI01 (sample SAMN01162508, study PRJNA174530) | Oral metagenome, whole genome shotgun sequencing project. | biome: Marine environment; feature: Marine mammal; material: Swab sample of the gingival sulcus; isolation source: swab sample of gingival sulcus...
GATCCGCTTCTACGCAAAACGCCTCTCCCCGAACGATAACTCCAAAAACCAGATCTATCTGGGGGGTGGCTTCGGCGCGCTGAACATCCTGCCGCATGCGTCAGTCACGAGCGATGAGACCATGCGCGCCGGAAGCGTTCGCCGTCGTGACAAAGCTGATCTGCAATTCTTCTGGGCAGATGAGGCCGGGCTTTCTCCGGCACCGGATGCCCAACTGATCCTGTATCCGAAATACCCCGAAGTCAGGATTCCTGCGTGGGGCAGAGAGAGCACCGTCGAACCTGATGCGGTCCAGAGACGAGGGTCGCGTCCTGTTTCTGCGGGTGGCCACTGATGGCCGGTTGAGCTATCTGAGGGCTCCGCGCCTGCGCCCATTGCTCACGCCGCCGAATGATGGCAAACAAATGGAGAGCAAACTCGACTTATGAGCGGCCCTGAAAAAAGGGGCAGTTCGCGAATGTGCTATTGAATGGATGTCGACTGGATGAAAGTTCAGCGGCAGGTCGCGCTGACGGGGAACAGATCACGCGTGCACGATCAATATCCTCTTGCTCCTCAGTGTTGACGCCGGAAGCCGCGAAGCGAAATTCTTTGTGGAAGTTCTGACTGTTGAGCTGCGGGCGCTGAATGCGGCGCTCTTGCCTTTTCAACGTTCAAGGGTCTCGCGCGCGTGTAACGACCAAGCCGGCCGTAAGGATAGCCAGTCAATACCGCCACCAGCGAAGGCAGCAGCGCCTCAATCGCGGTTGGAGAAATGCCCCACCGGAACGAAAGATTCTGGGTGAATGCCTTTATGTCTCCATCCACGTTCTGGAATTCAGCGTCAACATCAGTCCAGTAGTCAAGGAATTCGGGCCGGATCTGGCATCTGGCGATCGCGAGATTACGGTGCACAAAAACGTCGTTGAGGAAGCCCAACAGTGCCGTTTCGATCCGTTTCAAAGATGAGCCATAGCCACCCAGAATCTCCGATACTGCTTCCATTGATGGTCGGGCTGCTACGCCCAGAATGCACCGGCGTTTCCATATTTCAGACGCATGGACGGACAGATTTCGATGGTCAAGCACTGATACCGCTGTGTCGTTTACAGACGTTAGGAATTCTTCCGGAGAACCAACGCTCACGGCCGGAACAACCTCGAAACCGTATCGGTCAGCATAAGCACACCAGTCGATCTTTCCGCTTTCCGAGACAGAGCCCGCCAGAGTTTTGATATGCTCCAGTACCGTCTTGAGCGCATTGGACGAAGAGGCCGCCACGACGCCCGTGTTCAACGCATCGATGACTAGTCCGACGGTTCTCAAGCCACTCTCTTCGAGCTGATCTGCCGCTTTCCAGATCTGCAAGGACCGAACAGGCAATTGCCAAGCGTCCCCGCTTCCTGCCTGCAAAAGCGAAGAATCGAACAGGACTGTGTTTCCGAAATCCCCACCCGAAGGAAGTTCACCGGTAATGATCGTCGCTATTAACGGCAAAACGTCCACGAATGCTGAGCGCGAAACACCCCAGGCATCTTCCAGCCCGGAAATAAACTCTGCCAGTGACAGGTCCTGCTCCGTGTCTGAAAAATACAGCGCTGCGATCTTCCAAGGTTCTGTCACTTCCGGGCGGAAATGATATCGAGATCGCGCGTAGTCATCAAAGATCAGAGCTGAAGCGAGACTGCTGAGAAGCTTCGCTTCCTTCTGCCGAACTCTTTCCCGCGTGATGCTTTCGGGGAACAGGTCGCCTAGGGCTTCGAGCGTTTTGCGCTTTTTAGGGGGTTGCGCGATACGATGCCGAAAAATGAGACTTTCGTCATCGTCAAATGCAGTTTCCGACAATTCGGTGAGAAGTGCTGGTAATGCCGCTATCACAGACCGTGAGTCCGGCGGGGGCAATTCCTTCGGAAGGATGTGCAGGCCCAACTCAGCGCAATACGCCTCCCAATCAACTGATCCGTCTGTTTGCTGAGCCGATACCAAGGCTTGGATCGACTGTTCAAGTGTTTGCAGAGTTTTTCGACCTAAACCAGGGAGCTTCAACAACTCCACCTCAGGCGTGTCGACCAGTGCGCCTACTGTCAACAAACCTGCATTTTCAAACAGCGCAGTTTTCGCGCCAAGGTGAAGCACCCCGATTCCCATCGCACGGACTTCGGAAGACAACGAATCGGTTGGGTTCCGACAATCATCTGCGGCTTCAGCGTTGGAGCCTACAACCTGATCACTTTCACCGAACGGTATCAGTGGGAAACGTACAGACAGATTTTCAAGCACAGCCTCTCCGGATCTGATTGCGGCCACAAGGCTTACAATCCGTTCCAGTAAATCGGCTTTTTTTGTTGCCCCCATCCCAGCGGGAAGGTCGCGAATGCCCTGCCGCATTGCCTCGACAAGATCACCCAGTGAAATGATACCGCTTCTCTCAAGCATTGGTCCGGCGTTTCCGCACCACGACCGGTCCAGCCGACATACCGGTTGTCGGGGGCCTACAGAGGCCAGTTCAGCGCAGTCCAGAAAGAGGTGCGAAAGTTCGAAATTTCTTTTTTCCCAATACCGGTACCAATCTATCCGGTGTCCGGAGCAAACGCTCAAAAACACAGACAATGCCTCGACTGCTTCGTCGTCTTCTGGCTGTGTCCGTCCATCCGCCCCCAAAGAACCGAACAGATCGGCAATCGTTTCAATGCCACGAGAACGCAGGTGGTTTGTCGTGACTTCAGACATCTGCAGGTGTTCTATCACCAGCTCGATAGCCGGGTTTTGCTGGCGGATCGACGCGTCCGGTGTCGGCGGAATAGTCGACGTCAATGTATTCGTCTCCAACCCCTAAGGCGAATTCTTTGGGGGTCACTGTTGGTTTCGCGGATCTGCCTGATGATCCTGACCCTGAAGTGGCTTCCGTCGAGGTCTTTTGACAATTCGAGCTCGTCGCCAGACCTCGCGCCCGCGTTTCTGAGGTATTTTGTCATACCTGTCAGGCGATATTCGTTCCTTGTTCCTCTGGGGTCATGAAGGCTGTTGTTGTAATAAATGAAATTGAACTCATGCCGAACGCCCCTCTCATCAACGAATATCAATATCCGTCGGGGATTCTTCACTTCAGGGTTTAGCGTTCCCAAGAATGCCAGTAATTCTGTGTTTCCCTTCGGAACAAGAATTCCCGCCTGATGCGTGTCAGTTTCCCCTGCATCGTTTGCACTCAGAAGTTTTCTGAAGACTTCAGGTTTCATGGATTCACCGGTTCAATCTCAAATGCTCTTTTCAGATCGTCTGCATCCCGGGTCGAAACGGGTGCAATCTCATTTCCCATTTCACCTCTCCAGATCGATCGATCAAGCATGACCCGCTCAACTGTGCCTTCATAGAACAGCCTGTACACTGTAACAGGCATATCCTGGCCTCTGCGATGAGCACGGGCGCTGGCCTGCGATTCCAGAGCAGGATTCCATACTGGCGACGTATGGACTACTACCGTTGCAGCTGTGATGTTCAGTCCGGCTCCGGCAGCCTTCGGGTTGAGCAGAAGGCATCCAGGGCCTGCGTGGCTGGAAAACTCATCTATGATTGTCTGGCGCTCCGACTGCGGCGTGCTCCCGTTGATCGCATTCCAGTAGGCTTCGGGGAGATCGGCTGCTGCCCGTCTGATCAGATCGCCCAGTCGATTGAAAATCGTAAATACCAAAACCTTTTTTTTCGTCAGAAATGCCTCTCGCAGCAATCCAACAATCACATCCATTTTTTCGGTATTGAGAGGTATCCCCGGGTTTTCAATGATCTTTGCGTCGTCCGGTTCTGACGGTGATACGTCATCGGACACCAGCCAAGGGTGTGCACAGACCAGCTGCAATTGCAGAGTCGCGACAAGCGCCCCGGCGACAGGATACCGGTCAATCGTATCGTCGCGAACACGAAGGTAGAAGACCCGCAGACCATCGGACATTTCGATTGGAACATCGATATCGATCCGTTCCGGCAAGTCATCTGCGACCTCCGCCACGCGCCTTTTCAAAATGACAGGATCGACCACGCTGTTCAGTTTCGAAGCGGATTCCGTACTGTCAGGATAGAGTTGTGCGAAGGTGGTCCGATCCCCCAGAAGCCCCGGAATGGCAAAATCAGCAAGCGACCAAAGATCGAGAAGCGAATTCTCTACAGGCGTTCCTGTCATGGGAAGGGATCTCTTGCGTGGAATCCGGGCGACGCATTTTCGGCGGTTGGACTCCGGATTTTTCAGGGCTTGGGCTTCGTCACAAATGACCCAGGACCATTCGAATGCTGAAAATATCGTGATGTCGTTTACCATCGTATCATAGGTTGTGATGACAACGTTGGCAACTTGCAGACCACGGTACACACCGGTTCGGTTGGGTCCGCGATGAACATCAACCGTCAGCGCAGGTGCGAACTTTTCCAGTTCGCGGACCCAGTTGGTGATCAAACTTGTAGGGCAGACGATCAGTGCAGGATGGTGGTGCGGTGGAGGCTCTTTTGCTAGGAGCGCGATAACCTGCAGTGTTTTGCCCAAACCCATTTCGTCGGCGAGAATTGCGCCACCCGAAGAAACGATCGTGTCCCACAACCACTGAACACCTCTCGCCTGATACGGGTACAGCTTTGCATTCAATCCCGCAATTTGGAGATCGGGAATATAGGCTTCGGCGCTGGTGGCACCTGAAGTCAGAACAGATGGGTCGACATGAACCTCAAAATCTCCGGCTGAAGATGAGAGCAGCTTCACCACAAAGGCGTAGGAAATGCTCTCCGGATTTTCCGAGCCAAGAAGGTTGAGAAACTCGAACGCAGCATCGGCAGGCAGAGGAAAAACATTTTTCCCATCAACGACCCAAGAGTGCGCGTTGGTCGGTGCGAACAGGTATCGCGTTTCACCACCGAGACGCCTCACGCCTGTCAGTTTCGCAGTCAGTTTTGTTCCGGTGCGCTCGACAAACACACCTGGGCTGAGAACCCGTTCTCTTACCCGTAGCTCTTCTGGCAACCGTGTTTTGAAAGCGAAAAAATCCTTGGGAAAATCTGCAAATTCAATCATTGCCGAGTCCCATCATCTGCCTGAGTTCGCCAGGTGGTATTGGCAATGGCTTGCGGGTGTGAACGGCGGCGTGGCAATTTGGACAGAGTGGAATCAGATCCCGGCCGGGATCATACTCCCGTTCCTTTTCAAGCTCTGCCAGCGGGTGAATGTGGTGTACTTGGATGATACTGTCGACCAAACCATACCGGCTGCGGGGGTCCAGACCACAGATCTTGCAGCCCTGACCGTGCAAGCGAAGACACAGCAGACGGTTCCTAGGATTGCGTTCGCGTTTGACAACTGTGTGATACGAAACCTTGCCTTCCATCGCCGGAGCATCCGGTTCGTCAACCTCTGCGACTTCATCGTATCCGATCAGCTCGGCCATTGCAGCCATGAGGGGGACGACGACCTCCCGGCATGTCACCACAATGGATTCTTCGGCGTCCGCCGAAACCTTGTGCCGTAAAAGGGCTGACATTTGAAAAGCCCCGTCAGAAACGCGCCAAGCTTCCAAGCTTTGCTCTTCGACCTCGACCCCTGCTTGCGGCGTAATGGACCGCACCAGCGCCCGCGCGAGCTTCACGTCATCATCAGGGGCTGCTGCGATCTGTTTAAGAATCGCCCCCGAAAAGTGGCCAAAACTCAGCTCGACAGAATGCGATTTCAGCCCATGTGGCTTGAGTGTGACAACTGGTCCGTGCTTTCTGTCAAGGTCACTAAACCAGATCTCAAGCCCCAGACGGCGCAATACCGGTACTTCTTTGACGGAAATTGCCGCCCCGGTCCCTTGACTGAGCTCAGCGGCTATCAGGGATTTGTTCTGCGCAAGCATTACTCCGCATCCTGGTCATCTAGGTCTTTCGCCGATGGAATCGGCACGTCCCTCAGCAGTTTGCGCAAATTGGAAGAAACCTCTTCGCGAATGTCGCAAAAAATCGGATCCAACTCCGCGTTGGTATTGTTCTGCTCTGCAATCGCAAACGCCCAAAGCAATAAGTCCATTCCCTCAACTGCATATCCGCTCGATACAGCGCGCAGATAGATTTTCTGATAGAAATCATGGTGCTTATTCAGGAGAACCGCCGGAACATGATCGCTTGAGGCCGGACTCCTCAGAGCGGGCTCCCACAGGTCGCCTGACGTGATGTCTTCGACAGCTTCGACGTACACGGTATCCGCATTGACATCGTTTTGAACAACAGATTTGATTTTGATCCGGGCACCACGGTTGTTCGTGACAACCGCGGTCTGATCATCCGCGCTAGCATCGTCGACGGTGGTCTTCCGTGTGTTCTTTGTCGACGCAACACTTTTGTTTGCGGACGTGTGATCGACTTTCTGTGAAGCCGCAGCCTTTTTTTCTTTTCTTCGATACCGAAGTTCCGCCTCTCTCCTGGCGGGGCCCAGCAGTTTCTGCAAGTAGTCGGAGAGCGCAGGATCCAGCAAAATTCTGGATTTCTTTACATCAATATGGAAAGCTTCATCAAGCTTGTGATCGAAATCAAATTCGATCCGCAGGAGTGACATGTGTGGTTCGAAAGAATTGAAGGCGCCAAATACACCCAACCATCCACCTTCGCTGATCAACCGACCTTCTCTGAAAATATAGAATCCCTGCCCGCGGTTCGTGATCCGCGCCCGTGCTTTTTCTTCGTCGTTCAGGTCGTTTCTGTGCGGAAGGATCCAAGCTTTCACCGTTGCGACATACACTCCGCCGCTCTGTGTTTCGATTTCCATTTTTTGCTGCTCTGTCGTCAGAACCTGCTCGGAACGCTCTGCAAAAAATGGGTTCCATGGAGCGACCGTGTCGCCGTCAACAGAGATGGATACTTGTCGCTCTCGCGTGTCATCGGAATCGAGAAAACGGTGATAAATCAGACTTATGTGCTCTTTCAGGCTATTGGAAAGCCGTTTGACAGCTTGGCGTTCCTTCGTTCCGCCCGGCTCATCATAGTCCTTGTAAAGAATCCGGTCGCACTTTGACCAGATCACAAGTGTTCCACGCTCTCCGCACATTTCCTCAAAGAGCTCCGCCTCTTCGTCGGTAACCGGGTCCCGGTTCATCTGCCACAAGGATGTTTTTTCAACGTGGTCGAGGTCCCATGCGAGCTTGTTCAGTTCGGCGTCCTCTGAGTTTCGAGAAATGACAGTGAAACACCGACATACGGAGCTGGACGCGGTCTTCATCCCCAAGCCAAACTTACCAAGGCTTTCGAGGTTTTCGCGTTCGGGGGCGCCGTACCGCATTGCGGAGTAGAGCTCATTGGCATCCATACCCGTGCCATTGTCGCCAAAGTAGACGAGCTTTCGTCCGTCAGGCCTCAGTTCCAGATCAATGTTGACAGTTGTGGCACCGGCCGCGATTGAGTTGTCGATGATGTCTGCTGCTGCGGTTTTGAAGTTGTAACCTGTGTCGCGAAGGCCATTGATGAGGCGAGGTGCGTCCGGTTCATTGATCAGCTCGATGGTCATGATTGCCTTTCATAAACTTTTTGCGGTAGGAAGGGGAGTATCCGAAACTCTGTGTATGAGGGTTAGCTCATGCAGGTTTGATGGGTCATTTGTTGAACCGCTCTGAGTATAAGATAGCGAACTGGTTTCTGGAAGCAACCCATTCTCTGACGGTCCTGCCTGTTTTTTCAAAGCTACGAATTGCCAGATAAATCAGCTTCGTTGCTGCGTCATCTGAGGGAAAGCTGCCCCGGGTTTTGGTGGTTTTACGGATCACGCGGTTGAGGCTTTCAATCGCGTTTGTCGTGTAGATGATTTTCGGACCTCTGGCGGGGAAACGAAGAACGGGATGACTTCCTGCCATGCACGCCGCCATGAAGGTGCGATGGAAGGGTTTCTATGTCCCCATTCGACCTCAGGAAACGCTGAACAACGTCTGCTTGGAGCCTCGCATTGATGGTCCGGCGTTATTTTGGTCCAGCCTGCGGGCAATTTGGCCTCTGGATGTTGGGTTTTGTGCTTGGCTGCCCGATTTCAGGCGGACTCCGCCATCAGTATTCCCCGCACCATGTACAGATTGGCCAGCGCAGTCAGTGTGAACATCTGGGCTGTGTTCTTGGCCAGCCCGCGATAGCGCACCCGACGGTAACCGAACTGACATTTGACAACGCGAAAGACGTGTTCGACCTTGGCGCGGACAGAACCGTGTTTACGGTTGCGCTTCGTTTGCGCCGATGACAGGGGCCGTCCGGGTTTGCGCTTGTCTTTGACGGCCCAAAGCACGCCATCCCTGCGCGCCGCCCGTTTGCGTTTGTCGCTGACATAGCCCTCGGGGTGCTGCCCTGCGGCGAATGGCGGCTTTGGTGTTCCAGACCACAATGCTGGGGCCATATGCAAATAGCAACTATGGGTCGTCTTCGACGCCCCCCACCCATGGTTCCTCCCCGCCCCAAAACGTATACGGGGGGGCGCAGCGCGACATTTTGCTAGCGACTGGCTTCTTCACCGGGGAATCCACTTGGAATCCACCCGTCAGCGTGGCGCGGCAAAAGTGACTCATTATCAAAGGCTTATGGGATTGCCGCTTTGGCTTGGTGGATTCTTTTGCGGAATCCAGGGAATCCACTTTGTGGAATCCACCGCGCCGGAAGCCAGTCAGCGGAAGCCACCCGTCGTGAAGCCATTGAATCCGCATGTGTTTTTTGTTTGACAAAGCTGCCCCCCTTGACCTACCTATTGATCATCGAAGAATAGCGCCCGGAGGAAATTCCTCGCGGGCGCTTTCGTTTTCCCTGACATCGCGGCTCCCGATCTCGCGGCCTTGGCCGCGTGATTCGGCATGTCCACCCCGCCCAAATTGAGAGCCATCCCATGGACCTTGTCTTCGCGCCAAGCGAGATCGAGACGTGGCCGATTGACCGGCTGCGCCCCTATGCGCGCAATGCCAAGATGCACAGCGACGACCAGGTGGCCAAGATCGCCGCCAGCATGGCGAAGTTCGGCTGGACCGTGCCCTGCATGGTAGCCGACGATGGCGAGCTGATCGCGGGGCATGGCCGAGTGCTGGCCGCTACCATGCTCGGCCTGACCGACGTACCGGTGATCCGGCTCAGCCATCTCGACGAGGCCGAGCGCCGTGCCTACCGCATCGCCGACAACAAACTGACCGAGCTGGGCGACTGGGACGAGGCCATGCTTCGTGACGAGATCGCAGGGCTGCTGGCCGAGGATTTCGATCTGTCGCTGTTGGGGATCACCGACGAAGATCTGGATGCTCTGCTGCAAGATCCCGATGCGCTGGGCGGCGACGGCCCGGTGGAGGGCGAGGATAACATTCCCGAACCGCCTGCCACGCCGGTGTCGGTTCCGGGCGATCTCTGGCAGCTGGGATCGCACCGGCTGATCTGCGGCGACAGCACCTCCGCCGATGTGGTCGGACGATTGCTGGGCGACGTGACGCCGCTGCTGATGGTGACCGACCCGCCCTATGGCGTGGAGTACGACCCGTCCTGGCGCAACCAGGCAGGCGCGGCCAAGACCAAACGCACCGGCAAGGTGCTGAACGATGATCGTGCCGACTGGCGCGAGGCCTGGGCGCTGTTTCCGGGCGACGTGGCTTACGTCTGGCACGGCGCCCTGCACTCTTCGACCGTCGCCGAAAGCCTTATAGCTGCGGGTTTCGCGGTGAGGTCGCAGATCATATGGGCTAAGGACCGCCTTGTTCTCAGCCGCGGCGACTATCACTGGCAGCACGAACCCTGCTGGTATGCGGTGAAGAAGACCGGCAAGGGCCATTGGGCCGGGGATCGCAAGCAGACGACGCTGTGGCATATCTCGGGCAAGGATCAGGATACCGCCACCGTGCACGGCACGCAGAAGCCGGTGGAATGCATGCGCCGTCCGATCCTGAACAATTCCAGCCCCGGACAGGCGGTGTTTGAGCCGTTCATGGGATCCGGCACGACGCTGATCGCAGCGGAAACCACAGGGCGTGTTTGCCTCGGGATTGAGTTGAACCCGGTCTATGTCGATGTGGCCATCGAGCGGTGGCAACAATTCACCGGGGCCGATGCTGTGCTGGAAGGCACCGGCGAAACCTTTGCCGAGCTGAAGGCCAGGAGGCTGGCTGCATGAACGCGCCAATCCTGACGGGACAGATTGAGCACTGGCCTATCGCGCGTCTCAAACCCTATGCCCGCAACGCCAAAACCCACGATGCTGATCAAGTGGCCGAGATTGCCGCCAGCATGGTCGAGTTCGGCTGGACCGTGCCGGTGCTTGTCGCTGCCGATGGTGAGTTGATCGCGGGCCATGGGCGGGTCTTGGCCGCCGCCCACCTCGGCCTGTCCGAGGTGCCGGTGATCGTGCTGGGTCATCTAACCGAGGCGCAGCGCCGGGCGTATCGCATCGCGGACAACAAACTCACCGAACTGGGCGGCTGGGACGAAGCTCTCCTCATGCAGGAATTGCAAACGTTACTGGCCGAGGAGTTCGACCTCGGGCTGATCGGGATTCCCGAGGATGAGCTGGACGCCCTTCTGCACGATGTGGGCGAGGATAGCACACCGATAGATAACGACACTGTTGACGCGATCCCCGAGCCACCGACGGAGCCGATCACCAAACCCGGCGATATCTGGACGCTGGGCAAGCACCGGCTGTGCAGTGGCGATGCCACCGATCCGGATGCCGTGGCCAAGCTGATGCAGGGCGCGCAAGCCACGCTCATGTTCACCTCACCCCCCTATGCCCAGCAGCGCGACTACGGCGCGGCGAAGGAAAAGATCGGCGATTGGGATGCGCTGATGCAGGGCATGTTCACGGCATCCCCGGTAGCGGGCGGCGCGCAGATCCTCGTCAATCTCGGCCTCGTGCATCGCGACGGCGAGTGGCAGCCCTATTGGGAAGGATGGGTCGAATGGATGCGCAGCTCTGGCTGGCGACGCTTTGGCTGGTATGTCTGGGATCAGGGTCCGGGCCTGCCGGGCGATTGGCAGGGCCGCCTGGCCCCGTCTCACGAGTTCATTTTCCACTTCAACCGCAGCTCCCGCAAACCGCACAAGACCGTCCCGTCCAAACACGCGGGCACAACATTGGGCGGCGGTGGGCTGCGCGGCGCCGATGGCACCGTTCACGCCAAAACCGGCACCGGCAACGCGATACAAAGCCACCGCATCCCCGACTCTGTGTTCCGCATCATGCGCCACAAGGGCGGGCTGGGCGCTGCCGGGTCGCACCCGGCGGTGTTCCCAGTGGCGCTGGTCGAGGCCGTGCTGACCGCGTTCAGCGACCCGGGCGACCTGATCTATGAGCCGTTTTGCGGCTCCGGCACACAGCTGGTCGCCGCCGAACGCGCTGGGCGGCGCTGCTTCGCGATGGAGCTGGATCCTATCTATTGCGACGTCGCGGTGCGCAGGTGGGAGCTGGCGACTGGGCGAACAGCCAGCCTCGTTGTCGATCCGGCTGAAACCGTAAGACCGACGCGCAACAGACAGAAACGCGCATGACACAGTCCCGGCGCATGTCACTTGTTGAAGCCGTCACGAATGTCGTCGTGGGTTATGCCGTGGCCGTCGTGACGCAGATCGTCGTGTTTCCATGGTTCGGCCTGCATCCAGACTTTGGCGAGAACCTGATGATTGGCATGATCTTCGTCGGCATCTCACTCCTGCGCAGCTACACCCTGCGCAGGCTGTTTGCGCGCTGGTAGTGACTTCCAGCCGATCAGGTGGCGTCCAAGCGATGCACGGTGCCGCGCCCTTCGACCTTCTCCGAGGTGACAGGCAGACCCAACCGCTTCTTTAGCGCCCCGGAGATCATCCCCCTCGCGCTGTGCGCTTGCCACCCGGTGGCCGCGACAATTTCGGCAATCGTAGCGCCATCGGGGCGCTGCAACAGAGTAATAATCTGCGCCTGCTTGGTGCCCGCGCGCGGGATGGCGAATTTGGGCGCGGGAGGTTGAGCGGCTTGGCTGCGGATCGCGGCCATGGTTTTGGCGACCACGGGCTCCACCCCGATCACCAGTAGCCCCGCTTCCGTGACCACCAGTGTGGTGCCGTGGCCATCGCCGGTTTCGCGCCAGAGCGGTTCGCCCTTGCGCATGTTTGCGTCGACCTCCTCGAGCCAGCCGCGTTCGATCATCATGGTGACGACCTTTTTGGCGGCGGCGCCATGCAGCCCCTTGGGCAATGGCATGGCGAGATTTTCAGCGCGCTGGGATGCAGCGCTGAGGATGAGACTTTGCGTATCGGTGAGTTTGGGCATGGGGGCCTCTGGTTGTTATAAGGCGGCGCAGCATTGCGCGTCCTTCTACCGGAGCAAGCCCGCCGCAGTGGCGGGCCGCATCGTTGCGCGTCGTCGGACTATTCGGCGTATTCGCCCTCGCTGAACGCGCTGTCCGTGATACGCTTCAACTGGCTCGCGTAATGTTCAAGGGTGCCAACCATCGCCCAGCCGACCTCGTCGGGATGGCAGTTGAAATGGTCATCGCTGAGGGCCTGCAAGCGCGCGAGCATCTCGTCAAATTCTGCCTTTTTTCCGATGAAGGCGTTCAGGGCAGCTTCGCGGTTGCGCCGGGCCTTCTCGGCGCGCAGCTGGTGGCGGGGTGTGGTGGCAGCGTTGAGACGTGTCATGGTCTGGCTCCGTTGGCGGTCATGGGGAGGTCTCCGGGGCTGAGTTGCATCGTTTTCGTGCATCCAGAATCGCTCCACGGGCGACTGCAATCAACTGAATACAATCTCGATTTCCGTTTAATCCCAATATATTGAGGGGCGCCCCAATCGTCATGGAAGGTATGTCTGAACGCGCCTATGCCGCACATTCCGGCCTGTCGCGCGGGGCCATCCAGAAGGCTCGCAAAGCCGGTCGGCTGGTGGTCTGTAGCGATGGCTCGATCAACGCCGCCGCGTCAGATGCACGCCGCGCCGAGATGACCGATCCCGACCAGCAACGTCGCAGCACCGGCGGGGAGACTGCTTTCAGCGGTCCAGCCGACAGCTCCTCATATCTAAAGGCCCGGACGGCACTGACTGTTTATCAGGCGCAGGAACGTCAGCTGGCGATCCAGAAGAAGAAGGGCACGCTGGTCGATCGCGCCCGAGCCGAGACGCTGGTGTTTCGCCTCGCCCGGCAGGAGCGCGATGCTTGGGTCACCTGGCCCAGCAGGGTCGCAGCGTTGATGGCGGCGGACCTGACAGCTGAGGTGGAAAAGCAATCCGGCGAGACAGTTACGATCGAGGCCGCGATCCTGCAGAGGGTGCTGGAAACCCATGTCAGAGCGCAACTCGACGCCCTTGCCGATCTCCGGGTCTCGCTTGGATGAGGATGACCCTGATCTAACAGCGGACCTCGACCTCAGCTTTGACGGGGCTGAGGATATCCTGCGGTCATGGCGTCGCGGCATGCGCCCTGACCCGGACCTGACGGTGTCCGAATGGGCGGATGCGCATCGCAAGCTGTCCTCGCGCGCCTCGGCTGAACCCGGGCAATACCGCACATCGCGCACGCCCTATCTGCGCGAGATCATGGATGCGCTCTCACCCGGTCACCCGGCACAACGGATCAGCTTCATGAAGGCCGCACAGGTGGGAGCGACCGAGGCGGGCAACAACTGGATCGGGTTTGTCATCCACCACACACCGGGCCCGATGCTGGCGGTGCTGCCCACGGTGGAGATGGCCAAGCGCGCCTCGCGCGGGCGGATCGACCCGCTGATCGAGGACAGCCCGGCACTCAAGGAGCGTGTGCAGCCCGCTAGGTCACGCGACGCAGGCAATTCGATGCTTTCCAAGGAATTCCCTGGCGGAATTCTGGTGCTGACCGGGGCGAACTCGGCCACCGGCCTGCGGTCCATGCCTGCGCGCTATGTCTTTCTCGATGAGGTCGATGCCTATCCGGCTTCCGCCGATGAGGAAGGTGACCCGGTCACCTTGGCTGAGGCCCGTACCACCACGTTCTCGTATCGTCGGAAGGTGTTCATGGTGTCGACGCCCACCATCCGGGGGCTTTCGCGCATCGAGCGCGAGTTCGAGGCCTCGGACCAGCGCCGCTACTTTGTGCCATGCCCGCATTGCGGCGCGATGCAATGGCTGCAGTTCGAGCGCCTGCGCTGGGACAAAGGCCAACCCGACACGGCCGCCTACACCTGCGAAGCCTGCGAGACACCCATCGCCGAGCATCACAAGACGCAGATGCTGGAGCGCGGCGAATGGCGGGCCACTGCT
>PDWI01006823.1_pt1 | contig 14185 bp, 10 predicted proteins | sample 1430891 | NCBI WGS metagenome assembly PDWI01 (sample SAMN01162508, study PRJNA174530) | Oral metagenome, whole genome shotgun sequencing project. | biome: Marine environment; feature: Marine mammal; material: Swab sample of the gingival sulcus; isolation source: swab sample of gingival sulcus...
GATAAGCTCCAAGTGGCGAGTATCAAAATAAAGCTGATACTTAAAGGTATTGATTATGAGAAAATAACAGATGATACTCCTGATACTGATGATTTAATTAAAAAGATTTATCAAGTAGCTGAACAGTTTGATATAGAATTAGAAAATTAACAACTTGCCAAATGAACACAAAAATAGTATATTCAACAAAAGAGACGGTAACTGACATTGTTGCTGATATAAAAAAACAATTAAATGGATTTGACATCGAATTAATGCAATTCTTTGCGTCATCAAACATAAACTCGGAAGAATTAAGTCAAAAATTATATGATGAGTTAGGACAAAAAGCAATATTTGGTTGTACGACTTGTGGCGAAATAGTTCCGGGACAAATGTTAGAAAACTCGGTGGTGCTGATGGCTATGAACAAAAATGTGGTTGATGATTACAAAATTGAAGTTCTTGAAAATATTTCAACCGACGAAAAAGTAGTAGACAAAGCATTCAAATCATTTAGTAACCATTTTGGCGAGCATGCAAATAAATTAGACCCCGAAAAGCATATAGGCTTTGTGCTGATAGACGGATTAAGCCTTAAAGAAGAAGCTATAAATGAGCGAATTGGCGATCTTACAAATGTTGATTTTGTGGGAGCATCGGCAGGTGATGATTTGAAATATGAAAAAACATATGTGTTTGCAAACGGTAAAACATATTCCGATGCGGCGGTGTTGTGCCTTTTAAAACCAAAAGTTAAATTTAAGGTTCTTAAAACTCAAAATGTGTCTTCATTGTGCAAAAAACTAAAAGTAACTAAGGTCGATGAGCCTACGAGAACCATAATTGAGTTTAATAATAAACCTGCATTAGAGGAATATACCAAGCTGACGGGCTACACAAAAGATGATGAGATGATGACGTTTGCACAGCACCCGTTGGGCATAGTGTTTTCTAATGATGATATATTTGTAAGGAGTCCACATTATTCCACAGAGGGTAGCAAAATAGTGTTTGCATGCTCAGTTAGAGAGGGCATGGAGTTGGATTTGCTACAAACCGAAGATATATTGGCTAAGACAAAAAAAGATTTAGATAAAGCGATTGCACAGATGGGCAAACCCACGGCTCTCATCAATTATAATTGTATGTTGCGAACAATGCAATTAAAAAGACTGAACAAAGAGCAAGAATATATGAACGTTTTTGACGGTATACCTACCATAGGGTTTACCACCTATGGCGAGAGCTATATCGGACACCTTAATCAAACATCTGTGATGTTGTTGATAGGCGACGAATAAGCACAACCAACCGACAATTATAATCTTCCCTTAAAGCAACCTTTTAGTTAGGTTGCTTTTTGGTATGTATAATTTTTTAATTTTGATATTTATTTTTTCAACTCTTCTAAATTGATTTCATAGCCCCCCCTAAAAATAATTTATGAATTAAAGGTAAAAATCAATATCTTTGAGAAAAACAAAAACATTCTAAAATTATTACTATGGGCAATATGACTATCATTGAAAAAATATTATCGCAACACAGTGGAAATAAGCAAGTAAAACCCGGCGATATTGTAGATATTACAATCGACGTAAGGGCTGCCAGAGATTTCGGCGGTGCTAATGTTATTCAACACATTGAAAAAAACAACCTTAATATCGACGACGTGTCAAAATGTTTCTTTACTTTCGATACAAACCCGACCGGTTCTGACCAAAAATATGCCGTCAATCAACATATTTGTCGGACTTTCGCTCGCAAGCACGGAATAAAAGTTTTTGACATCAATAATGGAATTGGTACGCATACCTTTATAGATGAGGGACTTGCATATCCGGGGCAAACCGTTGTTACAACCGATTCGCATGCTAATATTCTCGGAGCAATCGGGGCGTTTGGGCAAGGCATGGGCGACAAAGATATTGCAGGTGCTTTCAGCAATGGCAAGGTTTGGTTTAAAGTTCCGGAAACTGTGAAGCTGAATTTCAAAGGCAAGCGACCGCATAACGTCTCGGCAAAAGATTTTGTGCTGAATATGCTAAACATATTTGGTGCTAATAAATTACTGGGTTATTCGGTTGAGTTATACGGAGATGTCATTGACCAATTAAGCATAGATGAGAGAATTACCATCGCTTCGATGGGGACAGAGATGGGCGTTATAATAATGCTTTTTCCGCCCAATAAATCGGTGGTGGAATATTGCTCGTTGCGGGCAGGCAAGCCCATCACAGCCGTTTATGCCGACGAAGATGCACAATATGCCAAAGTGCATGAAATTGATGTGAGCAAGTTTACGCCCATGTTTGCTCGACCGGGAAAGCCTCACGACACGGTTGATTGGAAGGTTGCCCACAAAGTGAAAATCGATTCGGCTTTTATCGGCAGTTGCACCAACGGCAGGTTGGAAGATTTGCGAGAGGTCGCTAAGGTTTTAAAATCGGCGAAGGTAGCACCGGGTGTGGTTTTGAAAATCGTTCCTTCGACGGATGCCATCTGGCAATCGGCTCTAAAAGAGGGCTTGATAGATATATTTAAGAAGGCGGGAGCATTGGTTTCTAATGCGGGCTGTGCGGGTTGTGCTGCCGGGCAAGTCGGGCAAAATGGACCCGGCGAGGTTACCATAAGCACGGGCAATCGCAATTTCCCGGGCAAGCAAGGCAAGGGCAGTGTGTATTTGTCGTCGCCTGCCAATGTGGCGGCTTCGGCGGTTGCCGGATATATTACGGTTTATGAGCATATCCCCGATACCCCTGTTGTCTTTGAGCCTGATTTACAGGAGGTAAAGGCTAAGATTCAAAAGGACATAGCAAAGAATAAGGTTAAGGAAATGCTGGTGCGGGGCAGGGTATGGTATATCCCGCATGATAATATCGATACCGATATGATATTCCACAACAGGTATTTGGCGATTACCGACATTGACGAAATGGGGCAGTATGCTTTTGATAATTTGGAGGGATACGAGGATTTTGCCAAGGAGGCTCGCCCAGATGATATTATTATTACCGGCAAGAATTTTGGCAGTGGCAGTTCGCGTCAGCAGGCGGTTGATTGCTTTAAGGCATTGAGTGTTTGTGCGATTGTGGCGGAGTCGTTTGGTGCTATATATGAGCGTAATGCGATAAACGCGGCTTTCCCGGTGCTGACTTATTCCGAGATATCGGCTTTGCAGTTGTCAGACAAAGACGAGGTGGAACTGAATTTTGAAACAGGCTTATTAAGAAATTTAAGCAAAGGCACAGAGGTTTATATCAACCCGTTTTATGAGGTTCAATCAGAGATATATCGCAATGGCGGTTTGTTTTAGGATTATTTATTATCTCTTCTCCCTCAGTGCATTAGCGGGTGTGGGATTATTGGGGTAATTTTTTTGAGCGAGCCAAGTTCGGGGTTGAATATGATTTCTAATTTTGGGTCGTTCAAGATTTTTGTGGGCAGATGATTTATTTTGCCGTATTGTGTTATGATTATGTTTTTTGTTAGTATTTGCTTGTTGCCCATGTTGAGGTTGATTTTTGCTTTGCCGGGTATTCTGTACGCAAAAGCTGAACTCGCTTTTTTGTTTTCGTTGAGTCTTTTGGATTTGATGTAGTCGAGGTATTTTTCCGCCTCCATTGTTTGGTCTTTTTTGCTTAGATTTATGACTACGGCTTTGCCTTTGTTGAGCTTTTTGGGCAAGATTCCGAATTTTTGCGAAAATCTAAATAGCGTATCCGAGTGTGTTGTTGAGCTTTCGTCGGGAATGCTTACGAATTTGTATCTCTCTGTGGTTGATTGAGTTTGCCCCACAAACATCGTCATATATTGACGTTCGTATTTGTTCAGTTCGGTTATCATTAGGGTTATTGCCTTGCCGTCGGGGAAGTTGTTAGCATCGTTCATGCCTTTCAGAAGAGCCAACCTGTCGTCGCGAAGTTGGAATATTTGCTCGGCAACTTCTTTAGCTTGCTTCTTGGGAGTTTTGAACTCTTTGTGTTGGTATATTTTCGGCACTTTTATAATTACGGAGTCTTTCAAAACTTCGGTGTAGATTGTGTCGTATATCGTCTCGCGAACCGATTTTATCGAGAGGTCGGCGTAGTCGGGCGTTAGTGTGTCGATGTTTTGGATTTCGATGGTTTCGTTAAAATTGCCTTCCGGGTACATCTCAAAAGTGCGTATGCCCACCGGGTATTGGTCTTTGGTGAGGCTGATAAAAGTGCCTGCCTCATTTTTGCTCGTTGGGATTATGGCGTAAAATTGTTTTGGGTCTTGTACGGGGAATGTCGTGATGTTGATTTTTTTGAGTTTGTAGAATGTTTTGTTTTGCATCACGGTATTATTGCTTTGAAAATAGAGGTCGGTGTATTGTGCAAAAGGACCTTTGAAAGTTGTGGTTTTTTGCACTTCGACATCAATTAGCAATGCCGTTTTTGGGAGGTTGTATATAATTGCTTCTTGGGTTTGCGTAACCTCATCTATTGGCATTACCTTTATTGTTTGCATGCAAGATGCTAATCCTGAGAGAATTATAATTGTTGATATTATTTTAATTGCCGAAGTATTCATTTGGATTGTTTTTGAAGTTTTCAGGGTCTTTAAGTCGGTTTTGAATTTCGCTTTCGTATTGTTTGAAATCTTTTTTAGTGGTTGCGTCGTCGTTTTCAGCAACGCCATCTTTGTATTTTACGGTATTGATTTTTTTGTCGGCATCGTAATATTTCCAAGTGCCGTCTTTTTTGTTGTTTTTGTATTGCCCGCTTATTTCCACATTGCCGTTGTTGTAATACCTTTTAAAAGCACCTTCAAGTTTACTGTTTATGATATTTATTTTTAGCATTAATGTTCCGTTTTCGTAGAATTTTTCCCAATATCCGTTTTCGATATTGTTTGTAAAGTGCTTAATATCATATAGTTTGCCGTTGGGGTAAAATGTCTTTACACTGCCGTTTAGTTTTCCGTTGGAATAGTTTTCGGTTTTCACCAATATCTTTTTATTGAAATATTGCCATAGTCCTTCCTTGATTTTGTCCTTGTAGTAGCCCGTTGCAATCACCTCATTATTATCATTATACAACTTTGCTGATGCGTAGTTTTTGTTTTCGTCAAAAATAACTTCCGCCATAAGATTGCCGTTTGGGTGTCGTCTAATCATTTTGCCTTGTGGTTTGTCGTCTTTGAAAGTTACCTCATAAGCGATTGTTCCTGAGGGATATACCTTTTGCCAAAGCCCTTGTTTGCGACCTTGCTCATCGATGCGATTTATTTGCCCGTTTTGTATTTTGGGCAAAAGCTCTTTGTCGGGGCGGTCTTTGTAGGCGACCAACTGCATGTACTGTGAGGTTGTATCATGATATATTTGGGCTAAATATTTGTAATATTTTACGGCAATATTTTTTTTGTTTTGGTTGTATAATTTGTCGGCATTTTGTCGGCATGCACTATGTATCTCTGCTAATGGCTTGGCATACTGGGTTTTATACAGCTCTAACTTTTGCCCTGCGTTGTTGATGTTTGATAGTGCTTTGTTTAATAAAACGGTTTTCTTATTCGCTTTATACATCTCAAAATACGACAACCCTTTAAACACAAGCAACTCTTTTAAGGTTTTATCTTGCTTAATATAGCTGTCGGATTTTTCTATACACTTCTCGTATTTGCTTGATTGATAGAGGGTTCTGACTTTATCGATTTTTTTGTTTTGTGCATACATTACATTGGCAAATAACAATGCCGATGCAAGTAAAATCGTTTTTATAAATTTCATAAATTTACAACTTTAAGCTAACGTGAGTTTATTTAGTTTTGATTGCCTGCACGCTTAGATTATTTTGATACTTTAAACCTTTGCGGGTGTTTTACTTTTTGTTTTAAAATAGCTATTTCATATAATTGGTCGAGGTTTTCGGGATAATAGAAATTCATGTTTTTTATGTATTTCTCATCGATTTCCTCAATGTCTCTTTTGTTTTCGGGCGATAGAATTATATGTTTTATACCCGCTCTTTTGGCTGCCAAAATTTTCTCTTTCGTACCGCCGATTGGCAATATTTTGCCTCTCAGAGCAAGCTCGCCGGTCATGGCAAGTTGGCTTTTGACCTTGTGCTGGGTTAATGCCGAAATCATTGCCGTGAATATCGTGATGCCTGCCGATGGACCATCCTTGGGGATTGCTCCTTCGGGGACGTGGACGTGTATGTTGTACAGGTTGAATATGCGCGGGTCGATTTCAAATTTGTCGGCATTTGCCTTGATGTATTCGAGGGCTATGCGTGCCGATTCTTGCATCACTTTGCCGAGGTTGCCGGTAAGGCTGAGCGAGCCGTTGCCCCTGCTCAGCAGACACTCTATATATAATATCTTGCCACCGTTGCTTGTCCATGCCAAGCCCGTTACCACGCCGGCTTTTTCGTTGCCTTCGTAGCGTTCTGTGCGGTAGGTCGGGTTGCCGAGAAGTTCTATGACATAATCTTTGTCGATTTTTTTAGGGAACTCCTCTTCCATAACTATTTTTTTAGTTATCTTCCTCAACACTTCGGCTATTTTTTTCTCCAAACCTCTCACGCCCGATTCCCTCGTGTAGTGATTTATGATTTCTTCGGTGGCAGATTGGTTTAGGTGTATGTGTTGCTTGGTAAGACCGTGTTCTTTTATTTGCTTGGGAATGAGATGCTTCTTCGCAATTTGTATTTTTTCTTCCTTCACATAACCTGAGATTTTTATCAACTCCATGCGGTCTAACAGTGCGGGTTTGATGTCGTAGATGTTGTTTGCGGTGGCTATGAAAAGGACTTTTGACAGGTCAAATTCCACTTCAAGATAATTGTCGTAGAAAGTTGTATTTTGCTCAGGGTCTAATACTTCCAGCAGGGCAGAGGAGGGGTCGCCACGAAAGTCGTTACCCACTTTGTCGATTTCGTCAAGTATGAAAACGGGGTTTGCCGTCTTGGCTTTTTTGATGTTTTGCATGATGCGTCCGGGCATCGCACCGATATATGTTTTGCGATGTCCTCTGATTTCGGCTTCGTCATGCAATCCGCCCAATGACATTCTGATATATTCTCGTCCGAGGGCTTTGGCTATTGATTTTCCGAGTGATGTTTTCCCTACGCCGGGAGGGCCATAGAGGCATATTATCGGAGCTTTCATGTTGCCTTTCATTTTCAGTACGGCGAGGTGTTCCAATATGCGTTCCTTGATTTTGTCCATGCCGTAGTGGTCGGCATCCAAGGTCTTTTGGGCGTTGTTTAGGTCGAAATTATCTTCGCTGTATTCGTTCCAAGGCAGTTCCAAAAGGGTTTGCAGATACACAAGTTGCACGGAGTAATCCGGCGAAATCGGATTGATAACTTGCAAGCGTTTTAGGTTTTTGTCGAATGTTTCTTTGGCTTGCTTGCTCCATTTTTTTTGCTTCGCCTGTTTTTTCAGGTCGTCAATTTCGTCTTTGTTGGAGTTTGTTCCGAGTTCTTCTTGTATCGCTTTTATCTCTTGATTTAGGATGTACTCTTTTTGTTGCTGTCCTATTTCGTGCCTTACTTTCGATTGAATTTCGTTTTTAATTTCAATCTTTTGAGTTTCCTCAATAAGAAGTTTTGTGAGTATTTTGCCCCTTTCTTTAAGGTGTGTTGCCTCTATCAATTCTTGCTTTTGAGGCGTGGCTATGTCGGTATTTGATGCAACAAAGTTTATCAAGAAGCTGTTGTCTTCAATGTTTTTTATTGCAAAAATGCTTTCTTTGGGAATGTCGCTCGATAGCTTTATTATCTTTATTGCAAGCTCTTTTATAGAGTATATTATGCCTTCAAATTCCTTGTCGTCTTCTTCGGGAAGTTGGTCTGTGTCGATAGTGTAGTTATTGGTGTACAGGCGTTTATCTTGTTCGTAAATTTCATTTACGGTTATCTTCTGAAAGCCTTTTACCAATGCACTTTTACTGCCGTCGGGCAGTTCTAATATTTTTATAATGTGTCCTATTGTGCCTACTTGGTATAGGTCTTTTTGTTTTGGGGTTTCGGTTTGGGGTTCAATTTGAGTGAGCAATACAATTTTTTTATGTGAATCGTATGCTTCCTCCATGTTTTTCAATGATGTTTCTCGCCCCATTGAAATCGGCATTATCACACCGGGAAACATCACTGAGTTTCGCAGAGGAATTATAGGTAGGGTTTCGGGAATAGAATTTTCGCTTATATCAAATTCGGTTGGCTCGGGTAGTATTTGAATTATATTATTTGGATTTTCACTTGATGATAGATAGCTTATGGTTTTCTTATTTCTCATAAATGTTGTGAATTGTATTTTTTTAAGATTAGCTACAAAGGTAGTGTTTTTTATTGAAATTTTATATAACCGCAAAGATAGTTATTTATTTGAGTGCCGAAAAAATATAAATAGCCTGCAACGGCAAGTGAGAAGTTGTGAAATTGAGCGAGCCTTGTTTTTAAACCTGTTTTTTATGTGGGCGAATTGAAAATTATCATGTATCTTTGCAAAAAAATAAGTATGATAGATTTTGACAAAACCATATTTGCACCTGCCACCCCGATAGGCGGAGGAGCATTAATCATAATAAGAATTTCGGGCAAAGATTGCTTTTCTATAATAGAAAAAATATTTGTCTCGAAGCAATATAAAAGCATAAGCAAAACAAGTACATTCTTTGGTAAGATATTCAATGACAATGAGTTAATAGATGAAGTAATCCTAACACTTTTCAAAGCACCGCACTCATATACCGGCGAAGATATTGCCGAAATATCATGCCATGGGTCGCCTTATATTGCAAAGCAAATTATGAATTTGCTGATAAAACACGGAGCAAAACTTGCCATGCCCGGCGAATTTACGCAACGTGCTTTTTTGAATGCAAAAATGGATTTGGCTCAAGCCGAAGCCGTTGCCGATTTGATAGCTTCGGAAACCGCTGTGGCACATAAAGTTGCTCTCAACCAGATGCGAGGCGGATTTTCCTATGATTTGAAAAACTTGCGACAACAACTCTTGCATTTCGTGTCGCTGATAGAGTTGGAATTGGATTTCAGCGAGGAAGATGTGGAGTTTGCAAACCGTGACGAATTAAGCAAATTGATAGCCGACATAAAGAGCAAAATCACTACGCTTGTAAACTCGTTTGAGTTGGGTAATGCCCTTAAAAAAGGGTTGCCGGTTGCCATTGTAGGCGAGCCGAATGTGGGCAAATCCACCTTGCTAAACACCTTGCTAAATGAGGATAAAGCACTGGTTTCCAACATCCCCGGCACTACTCGCGATTTGATTGAGGATACCATTATAATAGATGGTATTTTGTTCCGGTTTATTGATACGGCGGGCATCAGAAATACGGTTGATGAGATAGAGCAAATGGGTATCCAACGCACTATGGATAAGCTGAATAAGTCTGATATTGTGCTTCTGTTGCTTGATGCGGAGAAGAGCAATTTTGACGAAAAAATCTCGGAGATTAAGCCTCTTTTGAAGAACCAAAAACTTATAGTTTTAATCAACAAAATGGATATTGCATCGGAAAAGAAAGATTTGCCCGATGATATTACATATCTTGAAATATCTGCAAAGCATGGCACTAACATCAACGAATTGCGACGACTTTTGGTGGATACGGTGAATGTAACTAAGGATAGTTTGAATGGCACTATTGTAACGAATATCCGTCATTATCAGGAACTTACAGAGGCATTGGATGCGTGCAATGTTGTGGAGCAGGGTTTGCAAAACGGCATCCCATCGGATTTTTTAACACAGGATATAAAGCTCGTAATGACACACATAGGCAACATTACCGGCAGTTTCTCTAATGATGAGGTGCTGGGCAATATTTTTAAGAATTTTTGTATCGGAAAATAATTTTTACAACTAATTTAAAGAAAATCACACAGTATTTTAACTGAAAATATATGGAAAATATAGAACCTAAATTTGTTGTCATAGAAGGCAATATCGGAGCAGGAAAAACATCATTTGTACAACAAATAACACAGGAGTTTGATGCAAAATCGGTTTATGAGGAGTTTGCCGATAACCCTTTTTTGGCGAAATTTTATAAAAATCCCGAACGCTATTCTTTGCAGTTGGAGCTGTCGTTTTTGATAGACAGGTTCAAGCAGTTGCAACGCGAGTTAAGCAGTCGCGATGTGTTTCACTCTTTGATAGTGTCGGATTATTATTTTTCTAAGTCGCTTATTTTCAGTAAAAACACTTTGTCGGGCGATGAGTACAGATTGTATAGGCGTATCTATTTTTCGATATATTCCAACTTGCCAAAGCCGGATTTGTACGTCTATTTACACAAGAACACAGACAACCTTTTGCAAAATATCAAAAAGCGTGGGCGTTCTTACGAGAAGGATATTAATGCTGAGTATTTGGCGAATATACAGTCGGGATATTTTGAGTATTTCAAGCAACAGAGCAATTTCAAATTCCTTGTGATTGACACCAACGAGGTGGATTTTGTAAATAACAAAGCCGATTACGAGCTTGTGAAGGATATTATTTTCAACAAGCAATATGAGGTTGGCGTTACTCGCATTATCCCTTCTGATATTAGAACAACTCGTTGATGTTTTCCGGCGGGTTTCCCCAAACGGCTTTATCCTCAGTCTCGATTATCGGACGGTGGATTAGTCGCGGATTTTCTACCATTACTTTAATCCATTCCTCGTTGCTAAGGCTCTGATTTTTATAGGTTTCTTTGTATAATTTTTCATGAGTGCGTATCATTTCGTGAGGCGTTTTACCCAATTTTTCTAACAAAGCTGACAGCGTTGCTTCGGTAAAAGGCTCATCTTTAAGGTATAATACTGTTGTAAAATCGTTGGTTTTTGATTGCAGATATTCTAATCCCGCACGGCTTTTACTGCATCTCGGGTTGTGATATATTTTCATTTTCTTTATTTAAAACATTTTAGAAGGAGGAGTTTTTTTGATTTTTGCTCCTCCTTTCTATGGATTTATTAAAACTTAATTATAAATTTCTTTCTTGGTGGCTTTTAAGGTGTTAGTCAATAATGACACGATGGTCATTGGGCCCACGCCACCCGGCACAGGGGTTATGTAAGAGCATTTGGGAGCAACCTCATTGAAGTCCACATCGCCTTTTAGTTGCCAGCCGGATTTTGTTTTGTCGGATTTCACTCTTGAAATTCCAACGTCGATAACCACCGCACCCTCTTTTACCATGTCGCCTTTCACAAATTCGGTTTGCCCCAAAGCCACTATCAAAATGTCGGCAGATTTGCACATCTCTTTTAAGTTTTCGGTATGGCTGTGGCAGACTGTAACCGTGGCATTTCCGGGTTGAGCTTTTTGCATCATCAGCGATGCGATTGGTTTGCCCACTATGTTCGAGCGACCCAATACAACGCAGTGTTTGCCTTTGGTGGGAATGTTGTAACGTCTTAATATTTCGATTATTCCGAAAGGTGTTGCCGAGATGTAAGCCGGTAGTCCGATTGCCATTCTGCCGGTGTTCACGGGGTGAAATCCGTCTACGTCTTTCTCAGGCGAAATTGCTTGTATTACTTTGATTTCGGAAATGTGTTTGGGTAGCGGAAGTTGCACTATTAACCCGTCGATGTCGTTATCTTCGTTTATCTCTTTTATTTTAAGGAGCAAATCTTCTTCCGAAATGTCGTCGTATCTTATCAATGTGGATTTCATGCCTGTTTGTTGGCATGCCTTAACTTTGTGATTTACATAGGTTTCAGAAGCACCGTCGTTACCTATAAGTATTGCGGCGAGATGAGGTTGTTTGCCTCCGTTTTTTATAATCTCTGCAACCTCTTGTGAAATTTCTGCTTTTATTTCCGTGGCTAATTTTTTGCCGTCTAATTTGGTGTACATAGCTTATATTTTTTAGAATATTTTTATTGTATCAAAGTCTGTTTTATATTTTGGTGCGAATTTAGAAAAACAAATATATTTAGCAATAATTATTATAAAAAAGGTTGAAGTTGCAACTAAAAGTTGAAAAAAATAAGCCCTAACGTATCGTTAAGATTTTGTCAGGGCTGTATGAACAAAAATAACAAAAAGTAGATTTTTATTTATTTTTTTTGCGAGCTTTTACTTTTTTCTCCAAAGTTCTCACGCATTCTCTTTGAGGTATAATTACTGAAACTCCTTGATATTCAATCTCTTCTCTAAGAATTTGCATTGCTTCTTCATGATTTTTTCTTAGTGGGTTGAATGTGCGAAGATGCTCGGGTGCTACGCCAAGTCCTTTACAGATGTCAAATAATCTGCCTTCGGCATGTGATTTTTGACCGCCTGTCATACCTGTTGTAGAGTTGTCGGAAATTATGATTGTTACGGGAGTGTTTTCTATGATGCAGTCCAATAATCCGGTCATGCCCGAGTGGGTAAATGTAGAGTCGCCGATGAAAGCCACGGAATGTTTCAAGCCTGCATCCGATGCACCTTTTGCCATTGTTATGGAAGCACCCATGTCCACGCATGTGTTGATGGCACTTAGCGGTGGCAATGCCGAGAGGGTGTAGCAACCGATGTCGGCAAATACTCTGCCTTTTCCTTTTTCTTCCATCACTTCGTTTAATGCACGGAATACGTCAATGTGTCCGCAACCGGGGCATAATGCGGGAGGTCTGTTGCTTATTATTTCAGATACTTGGTCTTCTTTTCTTTCTTTTAGATTGAAGGCGTATGCTATTTCGTCGGGATTTAATTCGCCTGTTCGAGCGATAGTTCCGTCGAGTTTACCTTTTATTTTGTCATTACCCAAAACGCCTCTTAATTGTCTCTCGATGAATGGGTATCCTTCTTCAAAGATGTAGATTTCGTCGCATTGTTCGTAAATATGTTTTATTTTTTTCGAAGGCAACGGATATTGTCCTATTCGAAGGATGGGGTATTGTAGATTTTCTTTAAAAATTTCATCAACATAGTTGTTGGCAATACCCGATACGATTATACCTTTTGAAGTATCAGAGCCGTCGGTGTATTTGTTGTACGGCGAATCGAAAGACTCTTGTTCAAAGTCCACTTGGGTTTTTATAAGTTTTTCGTAGTTTCTTTTGGCAATAGCCGGAAGAAGCACAAATTGTCTTGGGTCTTCGGGAAGCGATGTTTGATTTTGGGGTTTTTCTTGTTTTCGTTCCACGTCGGCTCGCGAGTGAGCTATTCTGGTTGTAATTCTGAGAAGAACAGGGGTTTTGTATTTTTCTGAAAGTTCAAAACCATTGTATACCATGTCGTATGCCTCTTGTTGGTTTCTTGGTTCGAGGATTGGCATTAGCGAGAAGTCGCCATAAAATCTGCTATCTTGCTCATTTTGAGATGAGTGCATTGAAGGGTCGTCAGCCACAACTACAATAAGTCCACCGTTAACGCCGGTGATTGCTGAGTTTACAAAAGCATCAGCGGCAACGTTAAGACCTACGTGTTTCATACATATCATTGCTCGTTTTCCTGCGTATGACATACCAAGTCCACCTTCCATAGCTGTTTTTTCGTTAGCCGTCCAACTGCAATGCACTTCGTTAGCTTTAGCTTTTTTGCTGTGTTGGATATATTCAGTAATTTCGGTTGATGGTGTTCCGGGATATGCGTATACTCCTGAAAGTCCTGCGTCTAATGCACCTTGTCCTATTGCTTCGTCGCCTAATAATAATAATTTTTGCATGATTGTATATTTTAGTTTTGTGTTTTGCAAATTTATTTAAAAATACGGTTATATAAAATAAAATATTTGTTAATTATTTTTAAATTGGGCGATGATGTGCGGAAGCAGAAAGGGGAATTTTTGTTAAGAATATTTTGATATAAAAATATGGATAATAATATAAGGTGTTTATGTGAGTTTTGAAAAATGATGTATACACTTGATATGTTAGTGATGATAAAAAATATGAAAAACGTATATCTTTTTAGAAAAATGTGTATCTTTGTGTGATAACTCAAATGTTTCGCTATGAAAATTTTAAATCCTTTATACGACAGTGCTTTTAAGTATTTGATGGAAGATAATAACATTGCTAAAATAGTTCTTTCGATTATTTTAGATGCTGATGTTATCTCCTTGCAAGCAAAACCACAGGAAACGTCCGTGCTTAACTCGGGCTTGTTTAGGTTTGATTATAAAGCAGTTGTAAAGCAGTCAAACGGCGAGCAGAAAACTATCTTGATAGAAGTTCAGAAGTATAACAGCCCCAATCCGATAAAAAGATTTAGAAAATATCTC
>PDWI01006824.1_pt1 | contig 14184 bp, 10 predicted proteins | sample 1430891 | NCBI WGS metagenome assembly PDWI01 (sample SAMN01162508, study PRJNA174530) | Oral metagenome, whole genome shotgun sequencing project. | biome: Marine environment; feature: Marine mammal; material: Swab sample of the gingival sulcus; isolation source: swab sample of gingival sulcus...
ATGTGAGTGGAGTTCACATTACCATAGATATCTGCTTCAATGGCAGTATTCATGGCAATAACGCCAAGCCGCCTTACAACTTCCGGGTTGTTACTCAGCTCCTGGGGTCTCAAAATAATCTTATCTTTGAAAAAGTCAACTTCAGCAAGGAATTTTTCCAGAGCAGCAGGAGAAGGAGACAAAGAAGTGGTGGAGGCCATAACCGCCTTGCCGGAACGAATCAGATCCAGCATGGAGTCCTGAACAACCTCTGTGTAGCAGGTCAGGTTTTCGTACTCAGATTCACACAGCCCATAGAGAACAGCGTTGGCAACGCTTCCAACACCTGACTGCAAGGGTAGAAGCGATTTCGTCAATCTGCCAGCTTCAACTTCTTTCTTGAAGAATTCAATAATGTTGGCAGAAATTTTCTTTGAAGCATCGTCAACCTCTCCAAGGGGTCTGGTTTTGTCCTGCATATCCGTAACAACGACAGCAGCGATCTTGTCAAAACCACATTTCATATAAGGAGTACCGATTCGATCAGAGGGAGTGCAAATATTGATGGGTTTCCGGTTGGGAGGATTTTCCAGCAGGGCAATATCCGCCATACCTTCCAGAGACATGGGCTTTGCCGTGTTGATCTCAACGATAACCTTTTTCGCCTTATTGATAAATGTCGGCGCATTCCCAACACCTGTGGTGGGGATAATATCACCATTCTCGGTGATGGCAAGCCCTTCCACAATGGCAATATCAATATCATTCAGAAAACCGTAGTTCACATACTGTGCAACCTGGGACAGATGCATATCCACATAATCAATCTCACCAGCGTTGATTTTGTTACGAATGGTTGCATTGGTATGATATGGCAACCGTTTTCTGATCACACCAGCTTCCGCAAGTTCTGTATCAACTTCCGGTCCGATTGATGCACCTGTGTACAGGTCAATCTTTAATTTATCCCCGGCCTTTGCCCTTTCCGCCAAAGCATGGGGAACTGCCTTGGGATAACCGGAAGGCGTAAATCCACTAGCACCAACCGTCATCCCGTCCTTGATCATTTTCGCTGCTTCTTCTGCAGACATAATCAGCGGCTTCAACTTCGGACTTCTCAATCTTTCGTCCAGATTCACATTCTCGCTCATCTCTAATACCTCCTTTATAAACAATTACAGCAATGGCAACTTATGCAAAACAATTGTAAATACTATCATACCCAACAACGCAAACGGATAGGTCGCACCATATCCTGCCGCAGGGTCATCACTTTCAAGAGCTTCAACAGCAGCACCAAGCCCCGGTGTAGAGGTCATACCACCGCAAAGGGCTCCTGCCAAAAGTATCCAATTCAGCTTGAACACATATCTTCCCAATATAAATCCAAGCATCAATGCCACAATACCGATAACCAATGACACGATTGCCAAAACGACACCGGAACCCAGAATCGCATCCACAACTCCGAATCCGAATCTCAATCCTACGATGGCAAGGAAAAATGCAAGGCCAATATCTCTTAATACACCCAAGGTCTTGGGATCCATTCTAAATGAGATGGGACCGATTTTTCCAATGTAGCCCAGGATCAAACCGCCGATCAGCACACCACCAGTAGCACCCAGACCGACATAACCAAGGGGACCCATATAAATTTTAGCAGCACCGAGCAGGTACCCTATCACACAAACGAGAATAAAGGAAAGCAAATTAAACGGAGTTGTCTCAATTTCTTTTCCACCGACCTCAGATCTTGCCCGGGAAATTTCTTCCGCATATTTTCTCTTCTCTTCTGCCACATCCATGCCAAAGATGCCGGGGAAGAAATTTACTGCAAAAATCACAATGATGACGCCAAAGGGGTAGCCGATTGCGTGACCAATACCCACACCTGCAGATGCGTTCTGGATAAATTTTTTCCTCTGCTCTTCCGTCAGACTTGGTGTATTTTCAATTGTCAACTGACCGGAAGGATCCAATACGGAAAGTACCGTCTTCTTTTCACCATCTGTCAGAGTTTCAAATTTGCCTGCATATTCCTCAGCATGGGACTCTGCTGTTTCAATCGCAGCGCCAAGCCCAGGCGAACTGGTCAAGGCACCGGTGTAAACACCTGCAACCTCATAGGCGTTTGTATCTTTTACAACAGCTGTTGCAGCATAGGTAACCACGGCAGCCACAAAGGTGACCAATGCGCCCATTACGATAAATTTAAGTCCATATTTTCTAACAACAAAGCCCAAATCCTTTGCTGCCAGCAAACCGATGGTGGCAACAAAAACAACCAACCACAGGATCAAAAATCTTTTGTCGACAACGCTGGTTTTAAGCAGATACTGGGCAGCTTTATAGCCATTTTCTCCAACCCCGACACCGCCTGCGAACTGAACAGCGAAATAACCGATCACAAGGCCAGTAAAAAGAGTTCCGGATATCCCAAAACTAAACTTCCTAAACTTCACTTTTCCGAATATTAACCCAGTCGCTATTGCGAAAAACGTTAACACAAGGGGGTTCATACACAAGCTGACAAAGTTAAATTTCATAGTTCACCTCCACACAATTCCATAACGCACCTCCGTGATATAATTGAGTTGTTATTAAAAAAATTCCCACATTGATCGTAGATATTAACTACACAATGGGAAATTATTTTGCCGATACTACCATCAACTTTTTTAATAATCAATAAAAATCTCCCCCTCCCCTTCAGCCAGAAATCAGGAAAATATTTTGGTCAAAAAGGCCCTTTCTGATTTCCAATAGTCCTTTTTATTTACGAATTTCGTTTTTCATTTTCTATCCACGAAAAAAAGGGGGTTAACTTGTCTGTCATGTTGAAAACTTTCCCATTATCCATGAAAATCAAAAAAAACTTGATTGAACCAGTATATTATTCCATACTGTTTTCCAACTATCATTCGTTTCCGGGGCTATATTTTATAGGACAGGGATGCATAACTTAGCAGAGTATGCTCTTCCTATGTATACCCCTGAAATAAATTACAACATTATTAATATGCAGGAGAACCTAAATGATCCGAAATTGTTTTTTGTGTGCACTTTGCATAGTCTTTTTCCTTGGCTGCACATCAGACCAGAGCAAATTTGACAATTTTCTCAAACAAGCGGTTGAATACATAGACCAAAAAGAATTTGACAAGGCAAATATTCAATTGCAAAACGCCCTCGCCCTGAGTCCTGACTCTGTTGAGGTCCAAAAAATTTTTCTCAATCTGTATATGGCACAAAAAGACAGCCATAAAATGTTTTCCACCCTGATCAAGCTTGAAAAACTTGATCCTGAAGACATGGACACGAAACTCCAAATCGCATCTTTATATATGTTAAGTGGAGAAAAGGGCATTCCCGAAGCAGAATCAAGAATTGCTGAGGTATTGAAAAAAGAACCTGCCAATATCAAGGCATTATCGCTGAAAGCCAGCCTTCTTATTCTGGGGAAAAAACCCATTGAAGCCATTACAGATGTCTACGAACAAATCCTGGAAATTGATCCTTCCCACGCAAACTCCATGATCATGCTGGCAAGAATTAACCAGCAGATAGGCAATCCATCCCAGGCAAAAATTCTCCTGGAAAGAGTGGTTGCGAACAATCCTGATGATTTTTCAATGTACACGGAATTATACGTCTATTACCTGACGAATAGGGAACACAAGGAAGCCAAAAAAGTATTGGACAAACTTGTCAGCAAAAAACCTGCTGATCCTGATCCGCAAATTCTCATGGGAAATTTTTATGCAGAGCAAAACCAACCGAAACTTGCAGAAGAAGCATATTTGAAAGCCATTTCCCTGTCTGGTGACGATGTAGGGACATATATTCTGCTTGCCCAATTTTATGAAAAGACAAACCAGCCGGAAAAAGCGGAAAAAACCATTACAGATGCCATCAAGACCCATCCGGAAGACCTGAATCTGCAACTTGCATACGGCCATTTTCTATATAAAAATAAAAAACTGACAAAGAGCCTGGAAGTGGCAAATGCGATCCTCGATAAAAAACCCAGCATACAGCCTGCAATGAAGCTAAAAGGACGAATTTTACTGGCACAGGCGCAGCCCGGCTCTGCAAGCGAATTATTTTCTGCTCTTCTGAATGAAGAACCGGACGATGCGGAATACAATTACCTGATGGGGGCAGCCTTAATGGATATGGGTAAACCCGATCTTGCCCTGGCATATTTTTCCAAAGCCCTCAAAAAGGATCCCAAATATTTTGAAGCAAGATTCCTCACGGCAGAACTTCATTACCGGAGAAGAAATTTCTCTCTTGCTGAGGATCAGGTAAAAAAAGCCCTGGAGCTTGTTCCCCAAAACCGGCTTGCCCTGCTGTTACAGGCAAAAATCGAAGCAGCCCTTGGAAAGACAGAATCTGCAACAACCATGTATGAAGATTTAATCAAGACAGATCCAGACAGCCCTGCTACCTATTTCAATCTTGGCAATCTGTACCTAGGACAAAAAGACCTTGCATCCGCAAGAAAAAATTATGAAAAAGCATTAGATTGCAATCCAAATCTCATGGACGTATTCACCAGTCTCATTGGTACCTATATTATGGAAAATAAATTCCAGGAGGGCTTGGAAAGATGTGCATCCCAACTGAAAAAGGCAAAAGACCATCCTGCGATTACTTCCATCATCCACAACCAGGAAGGAAATCTCTACATGGGATTAGAGGATGCTGAAAATGCAAAAAAAGCCTATGAACTTTCCCTGAAAGAAAATCCCAGATACATTTTACCCTACCTCTCCCTGAACAGAATATACATGGCACAAGGAGACATGGAGCAAGCCATAAAAATTCTGGAAACTCTTACCAGGGAGAGACCAGATCAGGCAGGAGGTTTCACCACTCTTGCAAGCCTGTATGAAACCCAGGGCAAAATGGATCTGGCAGAGCAAAACTATATCAAAGCCCTGGCAATCAATCCCTCCCAGGTTCAGGCGCTGAATAACCTTGCCTTTTTGTATGCAAACCAAAACCGGGAAATGAACAAAGCCCTGGAATATGCCAGGAAAGCAAGGGAAATTGCAGGAGAAATCCCAACCATCATGGACACCCTGGGATGGGTATATTACCGGAAAAATCTTGTGGATGCTGCCATCCAGGAATTTGACTCCTGCATCCAAAAAAATCCTAAAAATCCTTTATTCCATTACCATAAGGGGCTTGCCCTCCAGGCCAAGGGAGATGCAGAGGAGGCAAAAAAATCCCTGCAAGCAGCCCTTGATCTTGGTAAGGATTTTGCGGAAAAAGCAGATGCTGAAAAACGTCTCAGCGAATTGTAATTTTTAATTCATCACAAACAGACAACGGCTGGTACGAATATCTTCGCTGCCAGCCGTTGTCTGTCAATACCTTCCATATTCCATTTCCATAACCAAAAGTACTCCCAAAAAGAAAAGGTTCCCAAATGAAAACACCGGAATTTTCCATGTCCCAGATAAAAGCCCTCAATGACCGCATCATCAGCCGGGTCAACGCAAACCTGAAAGGTTTGAACTTTGATGTACAAAAATTCGTATACAAAAATCTGGATCATGGGAATCTCCTAAAATTTTACGCATTTTATGGAATCACGGAACACCACCCCATTTCATTTGAATTCCTCCATTCCAGTTTATCCGGCAGCTATTTCCTTGGTAAATGCCATGTGAGCCGATCAACCATATACAAAAGCGATGTCAGGGGCGATGAACTCAAACGAAAAGGAGATTGTATGGATGAGGAAAAAGGAACGCCTCTGGTGGATGACGAAGTCATTTCCATCCGTGACAGTATTTTGTACAAAACCCTTGTCCACAATCACTCCCACAACATGGAATCGCCGGAAGAATTTGCCATTCGCAACACCATTGCCGCTCACTACGCCAATATCCACGGATCTACCATCATGGGTTCATTTTTGGGTGCCTTTGCCACGGTGGATCTGATGAATCTGCATTCCTGTGTTGTAGGAGAATTTTCCTATATTGAGGTGGGGGAACTATTTCACAGGAAGATTGCTCCTGGCACCATCTGGATCAAACATCCTGAATTCGAAATAAAATACAGATTTGACAAAAAAATTCTTTCCAACTATGTAGGTATCAGCAAATCCGGCTGCCCCATGGGGAAAATCTACGATTTCGTCGTCCAAAGGGAGGAAGACTACGAACATTTATTTGAAGTGGTCAACATGGAGGAGGTAAAAACCCCAACAGGATCTTCCGTAAACCGATACGCCGTAGTAAAAAAACACACAACCATCGGGAAAAATGTCCTGGTCTCCCAACGGGCATTTGTGGAAAATTCCACCATGGGAGACGGCTCCAATGCCCAGGAAAACTCCTATATCATCAACTCCCTCCTGGAAGGACTCAACGTAACTGCCCACGGTGCAAAGGTCATTGAAACCCGTGTGGGAAAAAGGACTTTTCTTGGATTCAACAGCTTCCTGTACGGGAAAAGCCATGCAAAAATCACCATCGGCAAGGAATGCGTTGTCCTTCCCCACACCATCATTGATACAAAAGAACCCATTGAAATCCCGGATAATCACCTTGTCTGGGGATTTATTGAGTCTGCCAAAGATCTTCAAGCCAACATGATCTCCTTGGAAGACCTGAAAACCATAAAAAAAACCACCAAAATCGGAAACATGAAATTTGGCGGAAGCGGCGCTGCCATCATTGGTTCCTACATGGCAAGGATCAACCATATCCTATTGGATAATGGAGCTTTTTTTGAAGACGGAACCAACCAGGGACATGCCCAGATCGGACAGGATATCGCATTTAATATTCTCCAGCCCTATTGTACCGGAGAAAAAATGGGGTTATATCCTTCCCTTGTCATTCAGCCATAACGTGCTATATTAGTAGAATACATCGTACATCCCAAATTTCAACAAACCGAATTGTCATAAAACACCTGTCATGGGCAGGTATATAAAAAAGAGGAATACCATGAGTATAGAGAAAGAAATATTGTTATACACCCTTACCACCTGCCGCCATTGCAGGGCAACCAAAGAACTTTTGTCCGAATACGATATGGATTTTGAATGTATTGAGGTAGATATCATCACGGGGAAAGATCGCCAGGATGCCCTAGAAGGACTGAAAAAAATCAATCCCAAATGCTCCTTTCCCACCGTAAAAATCGGCGACGATGTGATTGTGGGATTCAAGGAAGAAAAGATTCTGGAAACACTTGGAGTGGCGTAAACATGGATGTTGACAAACTTTATAATCAATTAAAAAGACACAACGAATCCAAAGGCATTTTCTTTAACAGCGACAAGACCATGGTTTTTGACTTGCTGGATGCATTGATCCTGAACAAGGAGCGTTACGGATACATGGTTTGCCCCTGCCGTCTGGCCTGCGGTGACAAAAAAAACGACAAAGACATCATCTGTCCCTGTGATTACCGGGAACCAGATCTGGAAGAATATGGGGAATGTTTTTGCGGGCTGTATATTTCCAAAGATCTGCACGAACACAAGATCGAAGCCCAATATGTGCCGGAACGCCGTCCTCCGGAAAAAATTTTCTAGATAATCACAGATCAAATCGCAAATCCATAGTGAACCGTTCCCAACCATCGCCATCAAATATCTGCCAGCAGGTGCTGGAAAAATATCGCCAGGCACCTGCTGCCCCCGGCGTATATCTAATGAAAAACCATGCCGGAAAAATTATCTACGTGGGAAAGGCCAAAAATCTGAAAAAACGCCTTTCCTCCTATTTTGTCAAGCAGAACAACCACGATCCCAAAACCCTTGCCCTCATTGACATGATCAAGGATCTTGATCTGGTCATCACAGAATCCGACCATGAAGCCTTTATCCTTGAATCCAACCTGATCAAGCAGTACAAGCCCAAGTATAATATCATTCTCAAGGATGGAAAAAACTATCCCCTGCTGCGAATTGACATGACAAAGGAATACCCATCCATTGAACAGGTAAGGCAAATCAAAAACGACAGGGCCTTGTACTTTGGCCCCTATTCTTCCTCACGAAGCATGCGGCGAACCCTGGGACAGATCCAGAAAATTTTCCGCTTACGGCAATGCAGGGATTCCCAGTTTGCCAACCGTTCCAGACCTTGCCTGAATTTTCAGATCAAAACCTGCTCCGGTCCCTGCTGCAAGATCATTGGCATGGAAGAATATAAAGAAAGCGTCAAGGATGCCATTTTATTTTTACGAGGCAGGTCAGCACAGGTCATTAAAAAACTAAAAATCCAGATGGCAGAACATGCCCATGCCCAGAAATTTGAACAGGCCGCCCACATCCGTGACACCATATTCGCCATTGAGCATGCCCTTGAAAAACAGGTTGTTGTATCACCGGACATGGAAGACCGCGATGTCATCGGCATGGCCCAGGAACATGGGAATGCGGTCATCACGGTGATGAAAGTGCGCTCAGGCATGCTCATTGACACGGCCCACTTTCCCCTGGACATGGGATTTCGGGAAGTTGCAGAAGTGCTGCCTGCATTTTTACGGCAATACTACGAATCCTTACATTTTCTTCCCTCCTCCATCCTGCTGGATCGTTCCACAGAAGATATTGAAAATATGGAGCAGCTGGAACAAATACTGAAAAACAAAAAAAACGGCCGGTTGCATATCCATGTTCCCATGAGGGGGGAAAAAAAGAAACTGGTGGAAATGGCTGTCCGCAATGCCGCAGAAGAACTGGAAAAAATCCTGACAAGGGAAAAACAGGATCAGGTGGTGCTAAAAATGCTCCAAAACCTTCTGGGTATGAACCATTTGCCCCTGCGGATGGAATGTTTTGATAACTCCAATATGGCTGGTCAGGACCCGGTTTCTTCCATGGCCGTGTTCACCAACGGCCGTCCGGACAAAGCCGCCTACCGAAAATACATTGTGCGGGATATTCCTTTCCAGGACGACTACGCCTATATGTTCCAGACCCTGGAAAGACGATTTTCAAAGGATGAATCCGAAATGCCCTTGCCGGATCTTCTGGTGGTGGACGGCGGAAAAGGCCAGTTAAGCATGGCCCTGGCAGTATTACGGGAACTTGGCATGGAAGATCGGTTTGCCGTGGCAGGACTTGCCAAAAAAGATGCGGAAAAAGGAGAAACCGCCGATAAAATTTATATTCCGGGCCGCTCCAATCCCCTGAACACCTCCCAGGTGCCAAAAGCCCTGTTTCTTCTGGAACAGATCCGGGACGAAGCCCACCGCTTTGCCATTACCTTCCAGAGAAAACGAAGGGAAAAACGGGGCATCACATCGGCCCTGGATGACATTCCCGGCATCGGCCCCCAGCGCAAAAAAATGCTCCTGAAAACTTTCCAGGGAATCAAAAACCTGCGTTCTGCTTCGGTGGAAGACCTGTGTGAACTGCCCGGCATTACCCAAACCATTGCCCGGGATATTCTGGATACCCTTGCAACCTGACAAAAAAACTCCTGCCTGGCATCAAGCCCCCATCAATCCAGATGAATCACAAGATTATCCCGGTGAATCACTTCATCGTAATCAAGATTGCCAAGGCAGGAGGCAACCTGGGAACTTTGCATGCCTTTGATCCGTTCAATGTCCCCGGAAGAATAATTGACAAGCCCCACGGCAAAGGGAGGAGAATCTGCACCCTGCAATGAAACCGCAGCACCGGGAGCAAAATTCCCCTCCACCCCAATAATCCCGGAAGGCAAAAGACTCTTTCCATTTTTCATCACGGCCTCGCAGGCACCAGCATCCAGAATCAGGGTACCCAAGGGTTTCAACGTATGTAAAATCCAGCATTTTCTGGAAGACAACCTCTTTTTCCCGGACAGGAAATGGGTACCGACACCTTGGGAATCTTGGAACAAACGCAACAGCACATCAGAGGCATCTCCCCTGGCAATCACCATGGGAATTCCCGATGAGGTCAGTTTTCTGGCAGCCCGGATTTTGCTGAGCATGCCTCCTGTACCAAGGCTTCCGGGAATGCTGCCGGCATAGGATTCGATTTTGTCCTCAAAACTCGTTACCTTCTCAATGAGCTTTGCCTCCCGGGGAAATTGCCTTGGATCCTTGTCGTAGAGTCCGTCAATATCCGTGAGCAGCACCACAAGATCTGCATCCATGAGAAGGGCAATCATGGCCGCAAGGTTATCATTGTCCCCCAGTTTGATCTCTTCCACCATGATGGTATCGTTTTCATTGATGACAGGCACCACCTGCCATTCCATCAATGTATTCAAGGCGTTTCTGGTATTCAGATAGCGAGTTCGATTGTTCAGATCCTCACTGGTAAGCAGCATTTGGGCAACTTTCTTGCCGAATCTGCCAAAGGTTGTTTCATAGGTATTCATGACCTCTGGCTGACCAATGGCAGCAACTGCCTGGCGTTTGGGGATTTCCGCAGGTCTCTGGCCAAGCCCCATTTTCCGAATCCCTGCGGCCATGGCACCGGATGACACCAAAATCACTTCCCGGCCTTGATCCATGAGCAAGCTCACCTGCCGGGAAATGGATTCCATAACCTCAACATTCAGGTTGTTTTCAGCGGTAATCACATTGGAGCCGAGTTTGACCACCAGCCGTTTTACATGGGAAAAATGCGGATTGGTCATGCGGTCTTCCCCGAATCGGAAAAAAAATCCTTTTCCAGCGGTGCATGGCAAAAGGAACGGGTGCCAGGAGAAACATAATCGGCCACGCATTGGCCATTTCCCACAAGCCGCCATTGGTAGGTCATCAATCCTTCCAGTCCCACAGGTCCCCTGGCGTGGAGTTTATTGGTGCTGATGCCTACTTCTGCACCAAGCCCGAACCGGAATCCGTCGGCAAACCGGCTGGAACAATTCCAGAAAGCATCAGCAGTATCTGCCATGTCCATGAATGTTTCTGCCCGCTGCCTGTCCGCAGTAACAATGACATCCGTATGGCCTGAGCCATTGGTATTGATATGGGAAATGGCAGCATCCATGGAATCCACGATGCGAATAGAAACCACATAGTCCAGGTATTCGGTTCTCCAATCGTCTTCAGAAGCAGGCAGTACATCAATGATGGCACAGGTTGCAGGACATCCCAGCATTTTTACCCCCCTCGAACCAAACTCCTTGGCCAGGGGCGGCAGAATATTTTCTGCCGTATCCTTGTGGATCAAAATGGTCTCCACGGCATTGCACACGGACACATACTGGCATTTACTGTCCACGGCAAGTTTCACGGCCATTTCAGGATCGGCGATCTTGTCAATATACAAATGACAAATCCCGTCTGCGTGACCAAGCACCGGAATCAAGGTATGCTGCATAATATACTGAACAAAGGAGTTGCTGCCCCTGGGGATGAGCAAATCCACCTCCTTATCCATTTTCAAAAGTTCTTCCACATCATCACGGGTTTCCAGCAAACCCAGCCAACCATTGGGAGCCTTGCTGACAACGCAGGCATCATGGACAATTTTTGCCAGAATCTGGTTGGTGGATGCCGCTTCGCTACCGCCTTTGAGCAAGACGGCATTGGCACTTTTCAAACACAGGGCGGCAATCTGCACCAAGGCATCGGGACGGGATTCAAAAATCACACCGATGACACCCATGGGACGGCTGACCCGATACAATTCAAGACCGTCATCCAATTTTGTCGCGGCAAGGGTCTTGCCCACAGGATCCGGCAGATGAACCAGGGACTCAATGCCGCTGATTACTTCGGCAAGTTTGGATTCATCAAATTTCAATCGTTTAAGCAATGCCTTGTCCAGATTGCTCTTTACTGCCCTTTCCAGGTCAGTCCCGTTGGCAGCAAATATTTCTTTTGCATTGGCCTTCAAGCTCTTTGCCATGGCTGCCAAGGCAGTATTTTTTTCTTCTGAAGACAAAGCGGCAAGCCCCATTGAAGCGGTTTTGCATCCTTTTGCAAGATTGGAAGCGTCCATATAATGATTCCTTTATTCATGCGGTTTACATTTTACAATACAGAATCGAAATATCAGAATAAAATTCATACATAGATAATTCATCTTACCAAAAAAATAAAGGGGATTACTGCCAGGATATTTGACAGATTGAGGGCATGGGAAATCGCAGACATTGGGTATCCGCAAGGATATCTCGTAAAGATAAAAATCGAATCAAAAAAATGTTTCACAAAATTTGCAGCTCATCTTCCAGGCAGTTGAATATGATGTAAAAACCAACGTTCTTGAAAAACTATAAATAAAAACCGGCAGATAAAAACCTATCATAACAAATCATATTTATTTGAGAATTCGTCACAAGTTCTACTATACAAATCCAAGGGCAATGACCTTGAAACTTATAGCTTTTTTGGGTAGTATGATGAAAATGTAACCCCTATTTTGGTATAAGGAGAAATCCGTTGAATTCGTTGAAATCTAAACTTATCTTCTTATTTTCTTTCATTATTTTATTTTTTCCACAATTTTCAGAGGCAAAAGATATAAAAATTATTTATACAGGTTACATGCGTGACGTTACCAAAACAGAACATGGTTCCTATGGCAATCTATCCACACTTTTGAAACATTATCGTACAAATAACGATGTATTATTCCTATTTGGCGGTAACAGCTTAGGCCCAAGTATTATATCAAATATGGATAAGGGGGCTCATATTATTGATCTTTTGAATTCGTTGGAACCAGATGCCTACGGAGTCAGCGATAGCGAGTTTACCTATTCTGTGGAAGAATTTTCTTTATGTGCAGAAGAGGCTGTTTTCCCCTTTATTTCCACCAATGCCTTTTATCAAAATGGTACTCCCATTGATGGAACGGTTCAAAACTTCATGGTAGAAAAATCTGGAACCAAAATAGGCGTCATATCCATTTTGGATAAAAAAACCATCGACAGATACGCATTGGAAAATATAACAATAAAAGATGTAGAAAAGTCTATTGAAAAAAATGCAAAAGCCCTCAAAAAAAGGGGAGCAAAAATCGTCATCCTTCTAAAAACAAATTATGTAAATATCTCAAATGAATTTTTGGATAATCACATAGTTGACCTTATCTTTTCAAAAAATCCCTATCCAAGATCCAAAGTTGAAAACAAACAAGAAAATAATATTATATTAGAAGGATATGATGAAGTTGCCGTTGTGAGCACCCATAAAAAAAACAATGGCAACTTTGAATTTTCCGTAAAAAAAGAATCCCTGTTACATTATGACAGCAACCCCAAAATCGACAAAATTATATCAAGTTATGAAGAAAGCATTAACATGTTCTTGAATGAACAAATCGGTACTACAAATGTAGAACTTTGTACCAAGAGATCAGAAGTCCGAAGCAAAGAAAACATCTTTGGTAATTTTGTAACTGATGCAATGAAAGATTATGCAAAAGCCGACATCGCCATCATAAATGGAGGCATCATCAGAGGGGACAAAACATATAAAAAAGGACATATTATAACCAGAAAAGATATTTTTGCAGAGCTGCCGTTCAGAAACAAAACCGTTCTTTTGGAAATCAAAGGTGAAAACGTCTTAAAAGCCTTGGAAAATGGATTAAGCAGACTTGAAGAAAAAGACGGAAGATTCTTACATGTATCTGGAATACAAGTCATTTACGATACATCCCTTGCACCGAATAAAAGGATCAAAAAAGTATTGGTGGGCGATAAAGAACTGCAAAAAGACAAAATATACAAATTAACCACTTCTGATTTTGCATATAAAGGCGGAGATGACTTTGATATGCTCAAAGATTCTAAGCAAATAAAATCCTATAATCTGAGCCATAGATTTATATATGACATCGTAATCAACTATCTCTCCGACAAAAAAATCATAGACTTGGATTTTGAAGGACGAATCAGAAATCTGGCCGAAGGGAAATAATTTGAAATTCTTTCGTACAAGCTCCTTAATATCCCAATTTCTGCTACTCGTAGTGAGTTCTTTTCTATTCCTGGTGGTTATTGCCGTTGGAGCATATTATAAGCTGACAGATTATGCAGTACGATTTTCAGAAGTTACAGATAGTTCCATGCCCAAGATTGTAAGAATCGGAAAGATCTATTCAAGTATAAAGGAACTATCTTATCTTGTTGAAAAATTAAGTGATACGGCCAGCAGTCTTTCCAGAAAGATTACATATAGACGCATAGAAGAAATTTTTACCCTGATAAAAGAAGACGAATTGGCTGTCTTTAATGAACAAAACCTAAATACAGAAATTCAAAT
>PDWI01006825.1_pt1 | contig 14182 bp, 8 predicted proteins | sample 1430891 | NCBI WGS metagenome assembly PDWI01 (sample SAMN01162508, study PRJNA174530) | Oral metagenome, whole genome shotgun sequencing project. | biome: Marine environment; feature: Marine mammal; material: Swab sample of the gingival sulcus; isolation source: swab sample of gingival sulcus...
AATTGCTTTTCTCTTGTACCTCCTTTTGCTTTTCAAAAGTTTTCTGTATAGACTCAACAGCAACTGAAGATAGTGTATTTCTTATATCATCACTTACCAGCCTTACATTTTTTATATAATTATCTGCTCGATCGCCTAAAACTCGCGTTAATGTTTCGTTATGCCGCTTTAATAAATTTGCCTCTTCTGTCAAAAAACAATTCAATACTGGTATCAACATCATAATTGGGTCATCATGTTCAACAACAACTTTACATTTTGTCAGTAAGAGAGATGACACCTGTTCATAATCCAGACCGATTCCATCGGGTAATTCCGGCATGGCGGGGGGATTTTGAGAATCATTCTCTTCATTCATTACTTCATCTAAAATATCTTCGGAGATTTCACCCATGACACCCATCCTTGTATTAATTTTCTAAACATCACTCACATTTATCAAGTTTGCCTGTTCAATTTCTCCGCAAACTTCTCTCCAGTATATTTTTAATCTTTGTCGGACAAGCAGAGATATTGATGTATCATTTATAGCATTTTCAAAAGTTTCTTTACGCTGAAAAAGCTCCTGCAAATCTTTGCCGTATGTTTGAGGGTTTTTTAACGGGATATGTATCAAGCAGTGAAATATATCTTTATATTTTTTATATATCTCAAATTCTTCAAAAGATTTTCCCTTTGCTGTAATTGCCCCAAAAAAAGAATTCAGCCAAACGACAATAGGTGTTTCAGGGAAACTCTTTGCCAAGAGTTCTATGCCATCAGCAGTATCTCCCATTGCTTGACCTCCTGTTATGAGGGTATGCAAATATACTTTACATCCAGAATCTGCAAGCAACTCAAAAATGGCATTCTCTTTAATATAGCTGCAAATAGGCAAAAAAACAGATGAACCATTATCAACGATAATATGACAATCATCCTCTTGATTTAGAATATCCTCAATAACTCCATCAAACTTCCGACTGTCTATATTATCAACATATTCATCATCTCTAATAACAGCATGTTTTACATTCAAGTCTTTATAGCCAAATAGTGTTCTATTTACCGGATCGGTATCAATTCCATAAACATTCCCATCTATGCTTAAATATTGACAAAGAAATGAAGATATTAAAGATTTTCCAACACCGCCTTTTCCTTGTAAAATAAAATGTACAGTTTTCATCATTAAAAATGCCTATCTTGGTTATTCGGATTATTATCAAATTCCAGTTTACCTGTAGATAAATTTTTCTTCCCAGATTTCTTTTTTGAAGATTCCTCTTTCTTCTGCTTACCCTCCATTATCAGATTCAGTATTCGACTTGAGTCAATTCTTTTTGGCTTTATCTCGAAAATCTTACATAATTTCCAAAACTGTTTATATAAAACAGTTATTTTCTTCTCATTATAGAGATTTTCATGTATTGCAGTTATAGAATACCCTCTATCTGCCAAGTCTTTAATCTCATCAATATTTGCAATAAACTCAACATAGCCTTTTCCTTTCATTTCATTTCTTTCTATTTTTATTTATTATTTGATGAAAGCTCCTATAGCCCATAAATGTCTTTTTTTTCTTAACGAGATATATCCAAATTTCACGCTGGCTATATCCTTCAGAAAGCATTTTTTCTATTAGATCTATGTTTTCAAGCACATTAACAACTCCATTATATTTCTTTTTCGGCTTATCCATAATATACCTTATATTTTTATGTATTCTGCAAAAGCCATTTTTCAAGAAAAGGAATCCAACGCCCATTGTCCTTTTGCCAATTATCAGACATTTTATCCACTTTGATCTTTTGCAATAATGAGTAAACATCTAACAAAACACCACAACTATAAAGACTATTAAAGGTTCTTCTTGCACCATCAATATTATTTTTTTTGGGGTATTCAGCTAATAACAACAAAAATTTATTTTCTAAAGGCAAACTATTAACCCTCATTTTCTCCTGCTCTTGCTGCTGCTTTATCTTTATCCTATTGTTAGTTCTTTCCATTTCTTCTTTTATAGTTTCTTGTTGAATTTCTTTGATAGTATAAGAATGGAAAACGACCCCTAATAAGCCATGCTTTTTAGCCTCTACTTCAATTCTTTTTTCATGCTTCTTTAATATATTTATTATAGAAGTAATCGCGCTAATGGTTAAAAAGCCTTTGTCATCATACTGATTTTTTGAAAACTTTATTGCGGGACAAGCAAGTTCTCCTCCTATTTCATCACATATTTTTTCCCAGAGAGATGAAAGATTCTCTCGCTCATCGTTCTCTGGTTCTACACCGTCTTCTGCCGTACCTTCCGCTGGCGAGAGGATAGAGGAGAGTTCTACATCTTTCTTTCTATTAGTTAGTACAGATGACAAGTTGTCCCCAACTTGTCGCATCTGCTGTTCTGCTCCAGGGTCGCTTTTCGGCTTGTTTCCGAGGTCATTTTTCGGCTTGTCATCGTCGCTGCCCCTTGTTTGAGAAATGTCGTGTCGCTCATCTTTTTTGCTGTCCTTTTTTGATTTTTTGAGACTCGCCTTAAATTCATCAATGATTTCATGTTTCAAAAAATAAAAAACATTTTCTTTCCAACCATTTATCCATTCTCTTACTTCTTTGATAATTTTAAGTTTTTTCATATCTGCAATATGTCGCTGAATAGTGCGTATTGAGACATTCCTTCTTTTGGCTAAAGTAGCTATAGATACAAATGTATGGTCTTTACCTTTTGCACACCGTATCATTTCCAAAAATGTTAATTCCAACCCTGCATATATTTTTCTTCCGTTAATATCTAATTGAGGAAGCCAACGACTAATATTCTTACCGTACCCATGTGAAATTGTTGTCATTTTTTCATATCTCTTTTCTTTGCCAAATAAAGCAAAAAAAACATCCAATATGCTTGACAAAAACGACCGAATTAATTAAATTAACTCTCGTACCCTAGCTTAGGTTTTGATAATTCGTTTTTGTCAAGTTTGTCAAGCCTATGAATTTGACTGCTAGTTGCTCCAATAGCTAGCAGTTGCTTTTTTGCATTGGCTGGTTGATAAAAGGCATGACTCAAATCATGCGCCAACAGCAACAAAAAACCCCACTTGGAAGAATTCTTATCCAAGTGGGGTTTTTTGTTGCTTTGGTATCCAGCCCTGGGACAGAGATCGATACAGCATAAAAAAAGACCCACTCGGAACATAACATCGTCCCAAGTGGGTCTTTTCGCCTATAAGCACCTAGTTTATTAGAAACAGAGGTAATACAGTACAAACATAAGCACCCACTTGGGATAAAATTCCCAAGTAGGCATTGTTACGCAAAAAAGTGGTACGCCCGACAGGATTCGAACCTGTGACCCACGGCTTAGAAGGCCGTTGCTCTATCCAGCTGAGCCACGGGCGCAACAAAAACTAAAAATCAACTACCAAAAACATAGCTCCTTATACTTATTGTTTTTCAAAAAAACAATAAAAAAGGAGAAGAAAAATACTATCAGATGCCAGGGAATTGTATAATTCCGATGTATTATCAGCATATAGCAAAAGAAATCAAACTTCAGCAAGAGATCGTTGGAGGCATCATAGCAAGCTCTTCTTTGGTTCAAAAAAGTCGAGAATATCAGCAGCTATGTTTTATTAATGCCCCATAAGAAGTTAGAGTAAAAAGATCTGAGCCCACAAACAATCCATCACTTCCACTACTGTGATCAGTTCTTTTCTCATCTTCTCAACCATATACTAAACTCCTTTCAACAAATCCCGCAGACCACTCTGCCGGGAAACAGAGCAATCCAAAGCAACAGCAAAAACCTCCCGCTCTGTAAGCAGCCAAACTTTTTTCTTCGTTCTGGTTATTCCGGTATAGAGCAGCTCCCGCCCCAGTCCGTGGTGTACTTTCTCTGGCAGCAGCACTGCTACTTCGCCAAACTCCGACCCCTGACTTTTATGGATGGTTATAGCAAAAGCTGTTTCATTTTCAGGCAAACGCCCATAAGGCACAGAGATAATACCCTTTTCAAAATGTTCAAACCAAACATTCAGTTGTCCCGTTTCTGCCGGCAGGCAAATCCCCACATCTCCATTAAAAAGACCAAGGGTATAATCATTACTGGTGATTATCACCGGACAACCAGCAAAGCAGCCATAACCTACCCGATAAATCTTCTTATCAATAAAAGAGACAATCTCCCTGTTGACCTGCTCAACTCCACGCCGCCCCTTACGGGTTGCACAGAGAATCTGAAATGAACGTAACCCCTCAAAGAGGGGGGCGACATCGTCAACGCCAAACTTCTTTTTTCTAACAACTTCAAGAACATTTTCCATATAAGGAAGAAAGCGCTCGGCAAGAAAAGAGAACCAGTCACCAGATAAAAGAGAGAGACTTTTCCGCGTCGAATCTTCCATAAGTCGCCAACCACCATCTACATCGCCAGCATTTACAGCCAAAGCAAGTTCTTTAATATTACCGTCAAAACGGTAGCTTTTCTGCAAATGCACCCCGCATTCCGGCAAACTTTTCAGCAGCTCTGCAAGCACGGCTCCACTTTCAACAGAGGCAAGCTGCTCCTTGTCGCCCAATAAAATCAAACGGCAAGAGGGAGACAAAGCGTCCACCAGTTTACTCATCAGTGCCAGATCGACCATAGACGCCTCATCAACAACCAAAACCGAACAATCAAGCGGATTATCTGCATTATGGATAAACCTGCCTGAAGAGTTCCGTACTCCCAACAAACGGTGCAACGTAACCGCTTCGCAGGGAATTGCCCTCTTTCTCTCATCGTTAAGAGAAAAGCTCTCAATGCTGTCGGCGACAGATTGTCCCAACCGTATGGCAGCCTTACCTGTAGGAGCAGCAAGGACAATTTCAGGCAAAGATTCGCCCCGGTTCTCTGCCTCATCAAGTAACAGGACAAGAATTTTTGCAACAGTGGTTGTTTTACCGGTGCCGGGACCGCCACTAATAATTGCAAGCTGCCGACTAATGGCAAGTTTTGCCGCCTCTTTTTGCAGATCCTTTTCTCCTCCTGAGACAGTGGGAAACAGCGTATCAAGTAAAATTAGTCCTTTTTCTGTAGGAAACTGCTTTTTTTGGGCAAGATTGAGCAACTGCCGAGCCAACCGGAATTCATAATGAAAATAACGATATAAAAAAAGCTTATTATTGAAAAGGACAAGGGGCGCATGGGCACCATCCCGATACTCTTTTTCTGAGATACAGAGAGTTTCCGGTAATCTGTGCAGAAGCGCCAGGGAATCCGCTTCTGCCGAAAAGTCCAGACAGCTATCACCACCAGCAAGGGCGGCGGAAAGCTGCAGCACCAAAGCCTCAAACTTCTTTTTCTCCGCTGGTGGTAGAGCAGAAAGTGTCCCGAGAAAACGGGAGAAATGGATATCAAGCAGAGAAAATTCCTGCTCCAGCCGCTCTTTTCTCATTTTTTCCCTCCCAGAAGGGAATCCAGTTCCCGTACTGTATCAGCAGGAGGAGCAGCAAAATAGATACCGCTGTCAGAGCTGCCCGCAATCATCCCTCTGACAAAAAGGTAGAAAACACCACCAAAATGTTGGCTGTAATCGTAATCTTTTTCCATTTTCTCAAGATAACGGTGCAAAGCAACGGTATACAGCCAATACTGCAAACCATAATTATGGGAGCGCATCGCAGTCTGCAGTCTCTCTCCCTGATAATCGACAAGAGAGTTTCCCAGATTATTTGTTTTATAGTCCAGAATGTAATAACGCCCCTGCCATTTGCATACCAGATCAACAAAGCCTGTAAGATAACCTTTAAATTCCTTTACACTTAAAGGAACAACCACAGGGTCGTCTGTCAGCACCCGGTAAATCTCATCTGTTGTGACTGCATTATGCAAAAGATGAAAAGGCATCTCTTTCAGGCAGTCGTTCTCCTCAAGCTGCTCAAGGCAAAACCTGTTCCCCTTCCTGTCCACAAGAGGCGCTGTTACCGCCTGCTGCACAAGTTTTGCTATTTGAGCAGGATTGGCCGGGTCACTATTAATGCCATATCTGCAAGCAATTTCAGCGCACCATTTCACGCATGTTTCATCAGCCTTTGCCAGTTGTGAAAAAGAGTTCTTCTCCAGAATATCATGCACCGCGCTGCCAAAACGCGCCCCCGCGGGAAGCCCCATAACAGCAATCTGTGCCCCCTCCCCTCCCTCTTGACTCTTTTTGGTAATTTCGAAACCATATTCACTTAAGTCGGCCAGAGAGGAAAAAGAGGAGAGCCGCCATAAGGAGGAGAATCCCTGCCGCCGAAGTTCACTCTTTTGCAGTTTTATTTCCGATGATGAAAAGTCAAAAACAGCAGTCACTGGCACATCTTGCAAAATCCGCATAAAGACGCCTTTCTCTTTATTGACCAGGCCAGAAATCCTCTTCTGCTGACAGAGATCATCACAGACAGCCGCCTCCTGATCGGGAAAAAGCAGGTAGCCAAGAGGAGAAACAAAACTATCAATATTAGAAAAGTATGGTCCGTTCCATCCCTTGACATCAGCCCAGGCGAGATAACAGCGCATTTTTGCACGGGTTAAGGCAACATAAAGCAGCCGTAAATCCTCCGCCCATAATTCCTGTCTTGCCTCTTCCCGATGTCTGTCAAAACTCTCCGAACCAAGATCGACAAGGAGATCACCGTTTTCTCTACATAAAATCTGGTTTTTCTCCTTAACCAGCCAATCTGTCCCTCCCCATAAATCCACACAGAACACCACTCCGTATTCCAGCCCTTTGGCACTATGCATGGTAACAATTTTCACTGCATCTCTATCGCTTTCCAACAGGAGTTCACTTTCTTCCACATCCCCGGCACCGTTATACTGCCGGAGCAGCCATTGATAAAGCTCCTGCGGCAGCAGGTTGCGAGCCAAAGCTTCCTCTTCAATCACTCCGAAAAGCTGACGAATATTTGCAATATGCCGCTCACCACGCATACCTTCTGCCAGACGAGCCCAAACACCCTCTTTCTGCATCAGGGTTACCATCATTGAGAAAAAACCATTTTCATGCCACTGCCTGGCATATTCCATCAAGGAGAACTGATGCCCCCCCATACGGCTTTCGTCTCTGCTTATCTTATAGATATCTTCTCCATTACGCCCAAACCAGGAAAGAGCAAGGGCTGCCTTTACCTTGTCCAGGCGGTTCGGGGCAAGAATCGCAGAGAGAAGCAGGAGAAGTTCCCGGCATTCATCAGAAGAAAAAACTGAACTACGACCATTTACAACGGCAGGGATCCCCTTATCAGCAAGGGCATTGGCATAGGCTTCAGCAGTCTTGTTACCACGCACCAGCACAGCAATATCCTGAGGAAGCAGTGGCTTCTTTTCCCCTTCTTCGCAGATATAATAGCTGCCTTTTGCAAGCAGGCTGCCAATTTCTTTCACGGTATGCTGCAAAAGCAACTCCTGAGCGTCTCCTTTACTCCATCGCTTATCACCCTTGCTCTCATCTGGAGGCAATAACCAGTAAACCATACCGCTCGCCGGCTCTCCTCCCACCGTTACAAGCTCTGCATACTCTTCTGTCCGGGCCTTCACTGGCGAAAAAGGCAAGATAGATTCATCATAAAAAAACGGCTTCTGCCTCCCTTGGAAGAGCCGGTTTATCTCTTCTATCAACAGCGGATGACTTCGATAATTTGTATCAAGAGTCAACAATTTGGCCGCCTCTTGACGAGCGGCAAAATAGGAATGAATATCTGCGCCACGAAAACTGTAAATTGCCTGCTTCGGATCACCAATCAGATAGAGATATTTATCCCCGCCGCCAAATATGGTTGAAAAAATACGATACTGCCAGCTATCTGTATCCTGAAACTCATCAATCAGGGCTGCATCAAAACGGCCGGCAAGGGTGGATTGCAGCTGTCCTTTTGGTTCTTTCTTTAATATATTTGCCAGATTAAAAATGGAACTGTTATGGCTCATATAGCCTTGACGGGCAAGCCGCCTTGCCAGCTCTTGTTGCAAAAAACGGGCAAAATCAATACGATGAAAAAGAACAAGATTGCCCAACTGCTCAATAAACTCTTCTGCCTTTGGATAGAACGGCCAATCGGCAACAAAGTGCTCTTTTCTCTCTTCTGTCTGCAGTAATTTTGTTTTTCTAAATTTATTACCGTTCAGATTCTCCATTAAATTCTTTTTTACCAATAATTCCGGGTAAATAAAAAAAGGAGCATTTTCATTGCGGCACCAATTCTCCAATCTGCTAACCCACTTTTGCCACCCGATCCACTCCGCTCCATCCAGTTTCGTCTTAAACTTGCCATTGTCTACTGCATCAAGAATCTTTTGCCGAAACAATGTTCCACTCTCAGACCACCAATGACGGATACCCTTAAATGACTGTACAAGTTTTTTTTCATATTCCACAAGATTCTGGCCCTCTGGGGCAGTCTCTATTCCCTCTTCCGCCTGATTGATTGACAGTAACAGCTCCATCGGGCTGACAAAGCGCCCATCGGCAAAAAGAACCGTCTCAATCTCACCATCTTTCCGATAAAAAAGAGAACGCCAATAATCTTCAGCAATCTCCCGCTTCACCCTGTCAATATCACCAAGCAGTTCACAATCAAAGGGCTGATTACTCTCCAGAGCCTGCTCACCAAGCATCCGCTGACAAAATCCATGAATGGTAAAAACTGGTGCCTGGTCAATACGATAAAGCGCCGCTTGCAGAAGCAGCCCGGCCCTCTGCCGTTTATCTTGTGCCACAGTCTGCTCACACCACTCTCTTAGCGGCGGATCAAATTGCTGCCACTGCTGCTTATCGTCACTGCATTCAAGAATATCTCTTGCTTCAATCAGCCGGTTACGGATACGCCCTCGCAGCTCTTTAGCAGCAGCTTTGGTAAAGGTAACGATCAGTATTTTCTCCAGCGGAATCTCCTTTTCCGTTATAAAACGTAAAACCAGCATGGCAATGGCAAAAGTTTTGCCAGTTCCGGCACTCGCTTCAACCAGATTTATTCCTTGTTCCAGCTTCAATGAGGCAGCATTAAAAATCTCTTTTTCCACTATATGCCCCCTTTCTTGAACAGCGTATACAGAGGAGCCATAACCTCTTTGGCATAACGCATAAAGTCGTTAGCTTTCACGCTCTCCTCTATCTCTTTATCACCAAGCAGCAAGCTCCATTCAGGTTTATATTTTAGATTATTGTTGGCTCTATCTCTTGCTGCATTTAAAGCGGCATCCTCCGTTCTGGCTGCCGCCCAGGCAAAGGCCGCTTCGGTATAAAGTGGCAGCGGTGATCTGCACCCTTTTTTCCATAACTGTAATAAACGCAAAAGCGCAGGCTCATCATCCGTTGGGAGCGAAGAAAAACAGTTGTAGCTGCTTTCTGTAAGCAACCAGGTACGCCGCAGCTTCTGCTGCTGAAAATTATCAAGCAGATGATAAATCCATGCGACAAGCAGATGATATCCCTTTAGTTCTCCGCAATACACAACAAGATTTCCATTTTCATATCTGCCGGGGATTTTGCCCATTATACGCAACTGCGCCGTTTCATCGCATGGTGCCAGATCAAGCGACAGATCACTGATCTTCTCCCCCAGTCCAAGCCTTTTTGCCTGTGCAACCAGCTTCTCAACCGCCGTCAAATGGGTATCAAACAGAAATTTACCAGGCGCCCCCAAAGGCCATTCTCCTTTTTGTTGAAAAGAGCGAAGAGAATACTGGAAAAACTGTTCTCTATCTTCTTTATCATGCTCTCTTTCTTCATTAAAAATTTTATCAAAAAGAGCATTTTCGACTTTATATCTGGTAAGAGAATCAACACTGAACATCTCAACATCCTCTATTGCCGAGCTATCAATTTTCAGAGAAATTCCGGCAACTTTTTGTACAAACCAACCGGGAGGATCTTTATAAAATCCGGTCAATTCGGCAACAGAAACACTCTCTTTCTCCGGCTGCACCTCTCCCCGCCACCAGGGAAATACGCCTCCATCAACAGCCTCTCCTATCGCTCCACTCTGCTGACGAATTTGGGCAATATTCAGGTTCTCTGCGCTATAACTGAAAAGATCGGGAGAACTGTTATCGAAATAACGACTGCCAAAGGGGTAAAGCGGATGTTCAACCGCTTTCATCTCCACCCCATACCCTCTGTTAAGCAGATCAAGCAGTTCGGAGACGACCACAGAAGAAGGTTCACTCTCTCCGCTCTTTTCCGACTGCCCGATATAGCTTATATAAAGGCATCTGCGAGCGGCAAGAATTGCCTCAAGGAACTGATAACGATCATCATTTGCCGGGGAGCGGTCACCCGGTCTGTGTTTATTAACCGGAGAACCTCCTTTTATCCCAGACGCAGCAAAGCCGGAGATCAGATTAAAGGTATCTGTATGATCGCTTTGCGGAAAAACACCATCATTCAATCCCAACAGGCACACCACCTGAAAAGGGATGGAACGCATGGGCAACATGGAACAAAAGGTCAACTGTCCCCGCAGAAAACCGGAACTGGAATTACTATTGGATATTTGTGCCGCAAACCATTTCTGAATTACAGAAAATTCAATATCCTGTTCTCCAGTAAAACGTTCGCTCTCCCCTAAAGAGTTGAGCATCCCCCGCAACTCCATTTCCCCCGAAGAATCATTTGCAGCGAAAAGCCGTTCAACACAAGCCAGCAACAGCTCTCTCCATCTGCCAAGAGAGCGGGGTTCGCGAAAAGCCTGTGCCATCTGCTCCAAAAATTCAATATATTGACATAACCCTCCCAGAGCCTGTGCCTGTTTTCCCTCGATATCTGAAAATGGCAACATATCAAAAACAAAATCATCACAATCAATGGCATATCCCATCAACAACCGGTTAAGCCCTGCCCGGAAACTCCCGCAGTCAAAGGCATCATCTCCCCCCCGTAAATCGCTTGCAGACAGCCCCCAACGGATACCGGATTCTTCGGTCCACTGGACAATTTTTTCCATATCGCTACGGCTCAGAAAAAAACGGCTGGCAACACTCTCATATTGCAGCAGCTCCAGCACCGCACTACGCCCAAACCTGCCAACAGTAAAAAGAGAGAGAAAAGAGGAAAAAGCAGCAATGGCAGTATTACGCAAATGCAGGCTACGATCAGCAACCGAATGTTCAATATCATGGAAAATTGCCGAAATAAAAGGCGTATACTGCTGAATATCCGGCGCCATCACAACAATCTGCCGCAACTGAAGTTCTTCATCCTCATCAAGAAAACGGAGAATATGCTCCCGCAGCACTTCCAGTTCCCGCACTTTGGAATGACAGGAGACGATATGCAAGGAATCATCTTTTACCAGGGATTCTCCAGTAGAGACTTCACCATAAAGCAGATCTCGCTGCACCACCTCCAGTAAACGTGGAGAACGTCTATTTTCCTGCGCAATGTCTAATGGATCGATATAAGAGGTAAATTCCATAGAGATATCCATCTCCGCCAGAATCTCCTGTAAATCTCTTCCCTGCTGACCAAGAGAGGCAAGCAGAGGATGTCCCGTAAATTCAGCAAACTCATTATCTTTTGCCAGAAGACGATTCTTAAGAATCTCTTTAATCTGCGCTTTTCCATTTTTGAGATCCCCCCAATACTCCTTACAGGGAGAGAGCAGATAAAAATGGACATTACCATGCCGGGCAAAACCAGCCAGATATTGAAAGAAGACAGGCGGCAGGGTATGCACACCAAAAACAGAGATACGGTGCGGCAGCCTTGCCGACAAACTGCCCTCTTCTCCTTCCTCCAGTTTACGCGTAATATCGGCAAATAACTGCGCCTGATGAACACTCTTCTCCCCTTGAACAAGAAGCCGCTGCCAGAGCGCCATCTGCCATTTTTCGCAGGCAGATGGCGTTGAAAGCTGCCCCTTATCCCAGCCCAGCACCATCTCTCCCCGCATAAGTTGATATTTATCAAAACAATCGGCAAGACGACAGGCAAGCTGAAAACGCTTTATCCCGGCGTTTTCTCCTTGAAGATAAGTGTAAATCGGCTGATATTCCGGGGACTCTATATCTCGTAGCAACGCCTCCAACCGCCAGGTCATACTGCCTCGGTCAAAGCCGTCCGGGCAAACATCCAACCCCAGCTGCTCTGCGACAAAATGAAGGAACTCCAAAGGGAAAAGAAAGCGATAATTACAGAAAATCCCCAGGGAGTCGGCAAGCCCCTGACAGACAACCCGCTCCATGCCCTGGCTCTGCACCAGAAACAGCTCTTTTGTAAAAGGGGACTGAATATCGGTTTGTAATACCGCCGCAAGCTGCTGTAGAAGCTCTTCGGTACGATTGGCGATATGAAGATAGAACATGCAAGCTCCTTATGGAGGTTAATTCAGCGAAACCGTAAAACAAAGAAGACCATTAAAAATGATGTCTAAAAGAAAATATAGTCATTCATTTCTCTCCCTGAGAGTTTTGCCATATTAAACTCCTTTGGCCAAACTCTACGCAACCTGCCATTGGTATATTCACTTGTCCTCTGTTGTCAGTTTTTATACGGATTCATAAAATAGACAGCAGCATATGATGTTTGGATATCTTGATGGGAGCAGCAAATTCACCGTCATTGTTCAGGGTCAGCGTGTTACTACAATGAAGGCTTCATTTTTTTCTGGAATTGTCAAACGTTGAGGCTCCCAAGGCCGAGGGAGAATTAAAAGGGATTAAAGAAACAGGAGAGTGCCCGGCTGCAACAGCATACACCGAGAACACTCTCCATTAATTATGACAACAATAATACCCGACAACCGGTAAAGAGCAGCCTCCATTTTTGCAAAGCTGCTCCATTACCCTGGATAGTAAATCACCATATTCTATTTTCACACCAGCCGCGCTTTTTTACTGGCGGAGATATCAAAACGGACACTCTCCGCGTCTCCTGCCGCAGCAGCCTTATCATAGAGGCTTTTACCCCAGGAGGTATCAGCAAAACGGTCAATAACACTTTCGGCAAGGTAGAGCTGGTCTGCCGCCTGAGTAAGATTGGCAGCAACCACCTTATGCAGCTCTTTGGCCAACTCACCATCACCGCTCTGCTGCTCAACGACAGCAAAGAGATGTTCTGCCATAAAGCGGTGATTACATTTTGCCGCAACCTGTAGATAGATCTCTTTTGCCCAGCTGCTATCAGCCAGATCCTGCAATACCCTGCCGGCGACGGTCAACAGGCAGAAGTTATCCTTGCAGTAGGTCTGTGCCGATTGGTAAAGAGTACGGGTCCAGCCATCATCTCCTAAAATCTTATGGACAGAGGTTCCAATCTTCAGAAAATCACCAGCACTCTCCGCCTCAGCTTCCAGCTTTGAGAAAATCGCCTTTACCTTATCATCATCGCCAAGCTGCTCCTTTACTGCCAGCGCCACATTCTTTTTGTCAACAAAACTGTCAGCCGTATCAAGCATCTCATCATAGACCCTGCCAGCCCACTCTTTATCATCAAGATCCGCGGCGATACAGTTGGCCAATTCCATACACTCGCCAAAATAGCTGGTCATTGTCTCCGATTTTACCAAAAGCTTACGGGCATAGGGGTGATCTCCAGTTGCAGCCATCACTTCTTTGGCCAGTTTACGCAGGGCAGCGGCACTTACCGCGTCGCTCTCTTTTTTGATAAACTCTTCATAGAGTTTACCATTTTCCGCCCGCTTGGTCTTCTGCAGGGCAATATCCTCTTTCCACTTCTCATCGGTGGCATATTTCAGGATGGCATCAGCGACCTTATCAAATTCAGCATTATTTTTAACCGCCTTCTCCGCCTGGTGCAGTACCTCGACCGCGCCTTCGCTATCGCCAAGCTCTTCTGCCATTTTAGTAGCAACAGCAACGATCTTGCCGGCATCCTTCTCATAACCCACCGCCTGCTGATAGATGGAAGCCACCAGCGCCTTTTCATCAAGACTCTCCTGAACCAGAGCGGCCAGTTTAGTCAGCTCATCGCCGCTCTTCATCATCGCCTGCGCCTTGGCAAACAGCGCCTTGCCGTACTCCTTATCGCCAAGAGTGCTTATTGCCGCCTTGGCCAGGCCACCCATATCAAGACCGGAGGAGATCTTCTCTTCCGCATTCTTAAACAGCTCACCGCCAAGATCACTTTCCGGGAAAAGCTCTGCGGCAATTGCCGCAACCGCCGCAAAATCATCACCAGTCTTGCACACCTCAACCGCAGAACCCAATACCTCCTGAGCCTGG
>PDWI01006826.1_pt1 | contig 14182 bp, 15 predicted proteins | sample 1430891 | NCBI WGS metagenome assembly PDWI01 (sample SAMN01162508, study PRJNA174530) | Oral metagenome, whole genome shotgun sequencing project. | biome: Marine environment; feature: Marine mammal; material: Swab sample of the gingival sulcus; isolation source: swab sample of gingival sulcus...
ATTTATTCTATGGCAAACGCTATCGAGCAATCAAAAATAATATATATAGGAGGGGGCACACCGACTGCTTTAAACGATGATAATTTTGAAAGATTATTAAAGGTGGTTGGAGATTTTAGACCATTTGTCGAGTTTACTCTTGAAGCAGGTAGGGTAGACACGATTAATGACAATAAGCTGAAAACAATGAAAAAGTATGGCGTCACAAGAATCTCTATCAATCCTCAAACTTTTTCCGATGATACTCTTTCAAAGATTAATAGAACGCATAGTGTCAAGGACATAGTTGATAAGTATAAAAAGGCTTTAGAGTACGGCTTTGATGACATAAATATGGACGTAATAATAGGGCTTCCAGATGAAAATATAGAACATATTAAAAATACCGTTACGAACTTAATTAACTTAAGGCCTACATCCATAACGGTTCATTCACTGGCGCTAAAAAGAAAAAGCGAACTCAGTGCTGAAAAGGGCAAAAGCTTGCTTAATAAGACAGATGAGCTATCCCTTATGTATGATTACGCAGTAAAAGAACTTGTAAGCGCAGACTATAAAAGATATTATATTTATAGGCAAAAAAACATTGCTGGAAACAGGGAGAATGTAGGTTTAACGCTTGAAGGGTATATGAGCATTTATAATATTTTGATGATGGAAGATATCGCTAGTGTTATATCCTTTGGAACAGGTGCAGTCAGCAAGCTTGTAACACCAGATAAAATAGCTAGAGTAATGTTTCCTAAGGATACGAAGACATATATTTCAACCATTTCAAGCCTTATTGCAAAACGCAAAGAATTATTTTCACAAAAAAATTCAATGGCTTGGGGGAGCCATTGAATTAAAATAAAAGTTATTTTTAATGGAGGTTATAAATAATAAATTATTTATAATTGATAATTACTATCAAATATATTATAGCACAATTTATGAGGTTGTCAATACTAAAATGATAATAATTATCAAAAAATTTATTTTAATTGTAGGAGAAAGATATGAGCATATTAGAAGATGTAAAGTTAGCGAAAAAGTCGTCAATTCATCTGGCAAATTTGGCGTTGAAAAAGAAGAATGAAGTTCTTCACCAGATTGCATTAGAGATTGACAACAGAAGAGATGAAATAAAAAATGCGAACGAAAAAGATTATAAAAGAAGTCTTGAAAATAATCTTTCAAAACCTCTTTTAAAAAGACTTGTAATGGATGATTACAAAATAGATGGGGTCATAGAAGGGATCCATTCTCTAATTAATCTTCCTGATCCAGTTGATGATACGACATTAGCAAGAGAGTTAGATAAACATCTCGATTTGTATCGGGTGACGGTTCCAATAGGGGTGATAGGTGTTATTTTTGAATCTAGACCCGATGCGTTTGTTCAAATATCAACTTTGTGCCTTAAGTCCGGTAATGCCTGTATACTGAAGGGCGGCAGTGAGGCGCAGCTAACCAATGAAGTGCTCTATGACATAATACTTAGTGCGACCAAAAAGACGGGAATAGATGAAAACTGGATTAAGAACATAGGAACAAGGGAGGAAGTTGCTCAGATGTTAAAGCTGGACAAATACATTGATTTAATTATTCCTAGAGGTTCAAATAGCTTTGTCCAGTACATAATGCAAAACGCCAATATTCCTGTAATGGGACATGCGGACGGAATATGCCATGTTTTTGTCGATGAACAGGTAGATATTGATATGGCGGTTGATATTGTTATTGATTCCAAGACCCAATATGTATCCGTTTGTAACGCGTTAGAGACATTACTTGTTCACAAGGATACAGACCCTGAGTTTCTAGAAAAGCTATGGCAAATGCTTTTATTAAAAAAAGTAACCGTTAACGGTTGTGAAAGGACTGCGAAGATAATAGAGTGCGAAAAACTTACTGAGGAAAAGCTAAGAACAGAGTTTCTAGACTATGAGATGAATATAAAGATAGTTGATAGCCTTGATGAAGCAATAGACCATATCAATGAGTACGGTTCATCTCATACGGATGTAATAGTTACTGAAAATGCAGAGAATTCGATAAAATTTATGAATTATGTTGATAGCGCTAATGTATTCTACAATTGTTCTTCAAGGTTTAGCGATGGTTTTAGATACGGATTTGGCGCTGAGGTAGGCGTAAGCACTAATAAAATCCACGCGAGAGGGCCTGTTGGCCTTGAAGGCCTGGTTATTTACAAATACAAGCTCATAGGACATGGGCAAGTTGTTGAAGACTATATGAAGGGCAATAAGAAATTCACCCATAAGGAATTGAACAGAGTATTTGAAGCGAAAAATTAGAGGAGTCAATGTTCTTTTTTAAAAATGACATTTAAGCGAAAACTTAGTGAATGTCGGCTCCATCGAGGGTAGTTGTCGAACAAGCCGGGCACGCGACATAAAAAACTAATTTTTGTTGTTCTCGGTGCCAGGCACCGAGAGTACCAGGCACCGAGAGTAATGGGCGCCGAGAGTAATCTCAAGAGATAAAAAAATGCGAAGCGCAGTGCACTTAGATGTACATGGCTTCGCATTTATTCATCGGGGGAAATCGCTATTTTCCCACCGTGAAGCCTTTGCACTAGATAGGCAAAGGCTATTATATATGCAAGTTTATTGTTGATCTTGAGTTTCTAATTTATTCTTAAATTTTGGCCATCCAATAATGATGAATAGGATACCAAATACTACCATTAATGCACAGTACCATACAAAAGGAACAACCGAAACCGGTGATATTGAAGCGAGTCCTGCTGCGACAAGAATTTGTCCTGCAAAAGGTGATAGTCCATTAAAGGCGGACGAGAATAAGTCGAGAATACTTGCTATTCTTCGTCTATCTATACCCAGTTTATCACCAATATTTCGTGCGATAGGACCAGCTGCAATTATTGATACGGTATTGTTAGTAGTTGCAATGTCTAAAAGACTTACAAGAGCAGCGATACTAAGCTCTCCGGATTTCGCGCTCTTAACATTTTTAGTTAAATGATGAAGTAAGTAATCTACGCCACCAAAGTGTTTCATAAGAGCAACCATACCTCCAACTAGTACTGCAATTAAAGCCATATCTTCCATCCAAACCATTCCGGTATGGAGAACGCCAAATGTTTCAATTGCGGCAAAATCACCATGAATAAGACCGATTATAACACCACTAAGTATTCCAATTCCCATGACTGGAATAACATGCATTCCTATAAGAGAGAGAACGATTATAAGAAGGTAAGGAATGAGATTAATCACGTTAAAATCAGAATATTCAGCTGCAGCAGATATATCAACCTTAACAAACATTAAGAAGATGATATTAAGCACCACTGCTGGAAGTACCATCAGAATATTAGCTCTGAACTTGTCTTTCATTTCAACGTCCTGTGTTCTAGTTGCTGCGATTGTTGTATCGGAGATAAAGGATAGGTTATCACCAAACATTGCTCCTCCAACAACGATACCTGCAACAAGGGCAGGGTTTACACCTGTTTGTTGAGCTATACCAACACCGATAGGCATTAGGGCTGAAACGGTTCCCATGGACGTTCCCATCGAAAAGCTCAAAAGACAACCGATCATGAAAAGACCAGGGAGGACCATATTCGCTGGGAGAATTTTAAGGCTGAGGTTAACGATTGTATCAACAGCGTGCATCGCTCCAGCAACGCTATAAAATGCTCCTGCTAGTAAGAATATTACGACCATTAGTATTAGTGTATTTTCACCACCGCCTGTACAAAAGATGGTAACTTTTTTGGAAAACGATGTTTTATTGTCTTTTGTGTTAAGAAAGAATGCTACGATACAAGCTATCGATATACCTATCATCAAAGGCATATTATCAAAGCTGCCAGAAAGTAGTCCCGTTAATAAGTAAGTCACCAAGAAAACTATTAAAGGTACCAAACCCAATATGTTACCTTTACTCTGATTATTTGTCATAAAAACCTCCTTTAAATCACTTATCCAATAGTATATTTTCTTTATAAATTTTATATCATTATAAAAATTTTATAAAACTATAAATATAATTAAATAATACAACAAAATCCACAAAAGTCAATATAATAATTCAATTTTTTTGCGTTTTCTGATGATAAAAACACAAAAAAACTAACAAATATAAAATATCTTTTAGAAAAATGAATAAAAAAACACAACGTTATTTATTAATTATAAAAATGGACTTAATAGATTACTTCAATGCCATTCTTTTGCAATTTGGATTCGGTTTTTGAAGGGAGTTTTTTATCTGTGATTAGTACATCTACGGATTTTAGATTTGATATTTTCACATCGGCATTATGACCAATTTTGGTATGATCCATTAATATAACAACCTTTTCAGATTGTTTAATCATTTCCTCTCTTATGCAAGCAGAAACTAAGCTGTTATCAGTAAGACCTACCTTTGAAGACACAAATGGAGGAGATATAAAAGATATAGAGGCGTAAAATCTATTGATTGTATCAAGAGTTATCTTTCCGGTGTAGGCATCATTTTTTGAGTGATAAGTCCCTCCAGTGCTGATTAGCTTTACAGAAGGATTGTTTGATGCAGACAGTATGACGCTGGATATTATCGAGTTCGTTATAACGGTAATCGCTTTGTGAGAAATAGCGATTTTCTTCGCGAGTTGTGCACAAGTAGAGCTATGGTCTAAGAAAATCACAGAATGTTCCTTGATTAGTTGAAAAGCTTTTTCTGCTATTTGAGTTTTTTCCTTTACTAGCATTGTTTTTCTCAATGAAATAGGAACACCTTTGTTGAATTTATCCGGTAGGTAAGCGCCGCCGTAAGTCCTAGTGAGTTTGCCGGCGTTTTCCATGTCGATAAGATCTCGTCTTAGTGTTTCAAAACTACAATCTAAATCATCGATAATATCATTTATAAGAATACTACCTGTGAGTTCCAATCTTGAAAGTATATATTTTTGACGATCATGTTTTAACATAGCATTAGCTCCTCGTATTAAAAAATAACATATTGACTAGTTAAATGCAAGATATTACCAATATAATAAAAAACCAAATTATAACTTATATTAAACTAATTATCTGTTGACTTTTGTGGAATTTGTTGTATTATTTTAGTATATGAATGAAAAAAGGAGTTGACATGTCTGGTAAATATAATGAACATTTTTTGATGTCTATTGAAGATGTTATAGACTATTCAGTGGAAGAAGTAAAGTATTTTGATAGTATGACTGGTCTTGTGGCAGAGGAGATTGGCGACGGTAATATCAACTATGTATTTAGGGTTAGAGATACTAACACGGGAAAATCAATCGTCATTAAACAGGCTGATAAGCTTCTAAGAGCGTCAGGTAGGCCTCTTGACCTTCATAGAAACAAGATCGAGGCAACTATTATGGAAATTGAGAGCAAATTAGCACCAGGATTTGTCCCTGAGATTTATCATTACAACGAGAAGATGTACGCCCTAGCTATGGAGGACATATCAGCGTACAAAAATCTTAGAAAAGAGTTGATGCTGGGTAAGACTTTTAATAATTTTGCGGATGAAATAACTCATTTTATTGTCGAGACGACGATACCGACGACAGATCTTGTCTTAAACGCTTACAAGAAGAAAGAAAATGTTAAGCTTTTTATCAATTATGATTGTTGCGACATAAGTGAGGATCTTGTCTTCACGAAACCTTATGGTGACTACAAAGGAAGAAACAAGAATATAGTGACAAGCGGAAATGAAGACTATGTGAAAAAGCACCTTTATGAAAACGAGGCGCTACACACTCAAGTAGGATTTTTAAGAAACAACTTCATGAATAATACCCAGGCTTTAATACATGGAGACCTACATTCAGGTTCCATATTCATCAATCAAAAAGGAACGAAGGTAATTGACCCTGAATTTGCATTTTATGGACCTATCGGGTATGACATCGGTAATGTAATTGGTAATTTATATTTTTCATGGGCATATATTGCGCATAAACAAAAGTCTAATGCGAAGTTCATTAATTTTGTAAAGGATACGATAATAAAGATTTTTGATTTAAGTAAAGTTAAGTTGGAAGCTAAAATTAACGAGCTTGTCGATTTTCCTCTTTACACGAATGATTTTAAGCAGCATTATATGAAAGGCATAATAAGTGATTCATTAGGTTATGCGGGTACTGAAATAATAAGAAGGACGATAGGCGACTCAAAAGTGGCCGAACTTGATACCCTTGAGGTAAACGAAGATAAGTTGGAAATAGAAAGAAACCTTATCGATATGGGAATATGGTTTATTATGAATAGAAAACTAGTTAACAGCGGACAAGAACTAGTCGATACATTTGAAAAGATACTGAGTAAAAAATAATAAAGAGATTGAGTATAAGGTATAGAATTGGAGCTAACCTATGTTAATGGAAAAAGAAAGAATAGAAGTAGTTGAATATGGTAAAAGAATGAGTCAGAGTGGTCTTACGAACGGTACTTCTGGTAACATCAGTATGTATGACCCTGAAAAAGGCTATATGGCAATTTCTCCGTCAGGAATTGGTTATATGGAAACAAAGCCTGAAGATGTTGTCGTTCTTGATATAAATGGTAATATCATTGAAGGAGATAAAAATCCTTCCAGTGAATATCTTTTACACGCAGAGGTGTACAAAAAGTTTTCGAATGCCAGAGCGGTCGTTCATACTCACTCTACATACTGTGCTACTTTTGCGTGCCTAGGTATGCCAATTGAGGCAGTTCATTATCTTATCGCCGGGGCTAGTACTCATGTAATCCCTGTCGTTCCTTATGCGACTTTTGGCAGCGCTGAGCTAGCTGAAAATCTTCAAAAAACGAAGGCAGATGGCAATGCAATGTTGTTGGCAAATCACGGTATGGTAGCGTACGCTGATACAATTGCTAAAGCCTATAATGTAGCTGAAAATGTTGAGTGGGTAGCTCACATTCAGTATCTAACAATGAGTATCGGAAAACCAAACATATTACCGGTCGAAGAGATAGCAAGAGTTATCAATAAGAACAAATCTTACGGTCAAGAAGGCAGTGAAAAAACAGGGTATTAGGATTCAGTTGAGGGTAGAGGTTTAGTGCTCCTCAACGTAAAAAGTAATACGAGCAATAATTCCCTTCAAATCATTGACAATTGTATTCATCCGTGCTATTATTTCCTTTGTACGTGCCGCGCGATTAGGTATTAAAGCATAGTCACCGACATCGGCGAGACTTAAGAAAAGGAGGTTAATATGTACGCTATTATTAAAACTGGAGGCAAACAATACAAAGTAGCTGAAGGTGAAGAAATCAGAGTTGAAAAACTTAACGTTGAAGATGGCAAAAAAGTTAAGTTTGAAGAAGTTCTTTTAGTGTCAGATGGAAAAACAACGAAAGTTGGAACACCTGTTGTCGATGGTGCAGCTGTTGAAGGTACCGTTACCAAAAATGGTAGAGGCAAGAAGATTAGAGTCTTCAAATTCAAGCCTAAGAACAACGGTTACAAGAGAACAATGGGGCACAGACAACCATATACTGCTGTAAAAATCGAAAAAATTGTAATGTAATTTATGATTAAAGTAACTTTTTATACAAATGATGATAGTATAATCGGTTTTGAAAGCCTAGGTCATGCAAGATATAATGACGATGGCAGGGATATAGTATGTAGCGCTGTTAGTGCACTTACCATAAACTGCGAAAACGCGCTAGACAAACTGACAAATGATCATTTGACCGTCAAAGAAGACGAGAAAAAGGGGCTTATAAAACTATTCGTTTTTAACCCTAGCAAAGAAGCTAAGCTGCTTCTAAGAAGTTATGAATTAGGTATTACAGCGATATATCAGCAATATGAAGAATATGTATCGATTGGTTATAAGGAGGTAAAACCATGTTAACAATGAATTTAACGTTTTTTGCCCACAAAAAGGGAATGGGTTCTACTAAAAACGGAAGAGATTCGAATCCTAAAATGCTTGGTGCTAAAAGAGCGGACGGACAGTTCGTATTAGCAGGCAATATATTATATAGACAAAGAGGAACAAAAATTCACCCTGGAAACAACGTTGGACGTGGTGGCGATGATACACTTTTTGCGTTAGTTGACGGCGTAGTTCGATATGAGCGTAAAGGGAGATCAAAAAAACAAGTTTCAGTTTATCCTAGAGATTAATTAATACTTGTATAATCTTAAGTTAACGGGAGTCATATTATATGGCTCCGTTTTAATTATAGTTGAACAGAGTTGACGTGCTACCAGACTTGGATGCCCTCAACTTAGGAGAGTAAATGATTTTTGTAGATACGGTAAAAATAAAAATTTCATCAGGGCGTGGTGGCGATGGATGCGTCTCCTTTAGACGGGAAAAGTATGTCCCAAACGGCGGCCCAGACGGTGGCGACGGCGGAAAAGGTGGAGACATTATTTTTGTCGCGTCCAAAAACATCAATACGCTATACGATTTTAGACATTCAAAAACCTATAAGGCGGGTAGCGGTCAGCCCGGTCAAGGAGGGAAGCGAACGGGAAAAGACGGTCAGAGTCTTACGATAACAGTCCCTTACGGTACCATTATAAAGGAAAGTGAAACAGGTCTTATCATAAAGGACATGGTTGATGATGAGCCATTTATCTTATTAAAAGGCGGTTCAAGAGGTAGAGGAAATTATCATTATGCTACACCTACCATGCAGATTCCCAGATATGCAAAACCGGGTGGAAATGCTAGACATATGGAAGTAATACTTGAACTGAAAAGCATTGCCGATGTGGGCCTTGTTGGGTATCCAAGTGTCGGGAAGTCGACATTTCTGAGCGTGGTTTCCAGTGCGAAACCGAAAATAGCTGCGTACCATTTTACGACATTATCGCCTAATCTAGGCGTTGTGAAACACGCGGATACCAACTTCATAATAGCTGACATTCCTGGATTAATTGAGGGAGCGTCAAAAGGCGTTGGACTAGGACATGATTTCTTAAAACACATAGAAAGAACGAAAATACTTCTTCACATGGTAGATATAAGTGCAGTCGACGGGAGAGAACCATTACAGGACTTTTTAACCCTTTATAATGAACTAAAAGCGTTTAACGAGAACCTTCTTGACAAGCCGGCGATAATAGCGTTAAATAAAATAGATATACTAAGTGATAAGAGTGTTATTCAAGACTTCAAATCGAAAGTAGATTTACCGGTATTTGAGATATCATGCGCTACCGGGCAGGGGATTGATAAGCTTCTATATTATCTTGCCGATACGATCAAAAGCCTACCTAAGGAAAGCTTTGTATATGACAGAGAGTTCTTTGAAACGGACATGGACGAGGAAGAAGAGCCTATTCGTGTATTTAAAGGTGACGAAAATATTTTTTACGTAGAAGGTGAAAAAGTCGCTAAAATGCTTGGGTATACAAACTTTGAAGATGAAAAAGGATTTTTATTCTTCCAAAAGTTTTTGGCAAAAGAAGGGATAATAGACCGCTTAAAAGAACTTGGAATAGAGGAAGGAGACACTGTGGCACTATACGACCTACAGTTTGAATACTATGAGTGATATGATACTGACAGGCAAGCAAAAAGCCTATCTCAAAAAGCTTTCTCATGATATGACACCGATATTTCATGTCGGAAAGGGTGTTGTAAGCGATAATTTAGTGAACGGAATAAGCGAAGCGCTTTATAAGAGAGAGCTTATCAAAATTAATTTGCTTCAAAACTGTCTTGATGATGCTAAAAGTGTAGCGATAACAATTTCAGAAAAAACGGATTCCAATATAATCCAGGTTATCGGAAGAACCATCGTTCTCTATAAAAAGAACGAGGATGATCCTAAAATATTATTATGAAAAAAAAGAAAGTAGGAGTACTTGGCGGTACTTTTAATCCGGTTCACAATGGTCATATTCAGTGTGCACTAACAGTTCTTGGTAGTGGTCTAGTTGATGAGGTAATGTTAATGCCTTCAAACGATCCGCCGCACAAGGGTTCAAGCGTTATAAAACCTGAACACAGGCTCTCCATGCTAAATTTAGCACTAAAAGATCAAAACATAGCAGTGAGTGAGCTTGAATTAAAAAGGAGTGGCATTACCTATACTTTTGACACGCTAACAGAGCTTGGGGAACAAAACTTGTATTACTTTATCATAGGCACGGATTCATTCAATAATCTATACCAGTGGTACAGAGCGGACGAACTACTAAACAAAGCTAATTTTATAGTCGTAAACCGCGCGGGAGAAGTCAATAAGGATCTTAAAGAGAAAGTGGAGTTGTTTAATTATCAGTACAGAGGAGACTTTAAGTACTGTGAAATGGATGCTATTGATATATCCAGCTCTAAGATAAGGGCATGTATCAAGGCTGGTAAATCAGTAAAGGGACTGATACCGGACGATGTAGCTGACTACATCGAAAAATGGAAACTTTATAAATGATAATACAACATTTTAATATCGATAAAAAATGGATAAAAAGGCTTAGAAAAGATTTAACCGTTGACCGGTTTGAACATTCAAAAAGGGTGAGCAACATCGCTTATTATTTATCGATTGTTCATAATGTAAACAGAGAAAAAGTAGTTAAAAGTGCCTTTCTACACGACTGTGCGAAGTGCTTTAGACTTAATGAGATGATTAAAATCTGTCGAAATAATGGTTACGAGCCGAATAAACATGAGCTTAGTAGTCCTGCATTACTTCATTCGAAGGCTGGCGCAATGTACGCGAAAAGTGTATATGGTGTCAAGGACCAGAAAATCCTTGACGGTATACTGTATCATACTACCGGCAGGCCTAAGATGAGCAAACTGGAGAAGATAATATATATAAGTGACTTTATTGAGCCGGGTAGGAGTTTTCATGTTGATATTGCTCATATAGTAGAGGCTGCATTCAAAGACCTTGACCTGTGCATGTATTATATTTTAAAACACACAGTTAGCTATATATCAAGCAAAAATAAGAATAAGGCAGTAGATCCTATCACAAAGAAAACATATGAATATTACAAGAAGAAAAAGGAAGTAAAGAATGAAAAATAGCAAAGAAATGGCAACAATCGCCTATAATGCGTTAGATGAAAAACTTGGTGGAGACATAAAAGTCTTGGATATTAAAGGTATATCAGTAATGGCAGATTATTTTATTATCGCGACAGGAAAGAATAAGAACCATGTTCAGACTCTATGCGATTTTACCGAAGAAAAGTTGAATAAATCCGGATATCCAACCAAAACAAAGGAAGGGACAAAATCTGGCAGTTGGATATTGATGGATTTTACGGATATTATCGTTCATATATTTGACGCAGAAAATAGAGCTTTTTATGACCTTGAAAAAATATGGTCAGATGGCAGAGTGATAGAGAATATGTCGGAGTTATAGTATGGAATTTTTAAATTTTATTGATAAATATGTTTATGAAGACAAAGTAGCAAAAAATATTGATACCATCGTTACGAGATTTCCACCGGAACCGAATGGTTACCTACATATTGGTAGTGCGTACGCTATTAATATAAGCTATAGCATTAAAGAAAAGTACAATGGTAGATTTAACCTAAGGTTTGATGATACGAACCCTGCTAATGAGGATATTGAGTATGTAAACGCAATTATCGATGACCTCAACTGGCTGGGCTGTGACTTTAGAAATAAACCTTTTTATGGCTCGGATTATTCGCAGGCTATTTTTGACTATGCTGTTTATCTCATTAAAAAAGGGAAAGCATTTGTATGCGACCTCACTTTTGAGCAGATGAGAGAGTATAGAGGGACGTTAACAGAACCCGGAAAGAATAGTCCATATAGGGATAGAAGTGTTGAAGAAAACCTAGATTTATTTTACCGAATGAAAAACGGAGAATTTGGTGAAGGGGAGAAAGTCCTTAGAGCGAAGATAAATATGGAAGATCCCAATGTTCTTCTCAGAGACCCAGTAATATACAGGATACTTAATCAGACGCACTACAGAACAAAAGATGAGTGGGTTATATATCCGATGTACGACTTCGCCCATCCGATTCAAGACTATATCGAGGGTGTTACGCATTCTCTTTGTTCAAACGAGTTTATTAATCATAGACCATTTTACAACTGGACCTTAGAACAACTTGATTTGGACGGCATTTTGCCAAGACAAATCGAGTTTGGAAGACTCAATATGACTGGCGTTGTAACATCAAAAAGATATCTTAAAAAACTCGTTGCAACGGGTTCGGTAGAGGGTTGGGATGACCCTAGACTTCCTACCATAAAGGGCTTAAGAAGACGTGGCATCACAAAAGACGCCATTTTTGCCTTTGTTAATGAAATAGGGGTACCGAAAGACGCAAGTACTGTTGATTACAAAATGCTAGAGCATTTTGTAAGAGAAGACTTAAGAGATGATGTGAAGTCACTTATGCTGATAAAAAACCCGTTAAAAGTCGTAATAACCAATTATGACGGGGAAGAAATAGTAACCGGTCATAATCACCCAAATGATGAGAGCTTTGGTAGTAGGGATATATGGTTCACAAAAGAAATCTATATTGAAAAAGATGACTTTATGGAAGTGGCGCCTAATAAGAAGTACAAAAGACTTTCGGTGGGTGAAGAAGTAAGGTTAAGGCATGCGTACTTTATTAAGTGCAACGAAGTCATAAAGGACGAAAATGGCGATATCGTAGAGCTAAGATGTACTTATGACAAAGAAACTAAGAGCGGTTCCGGCTTTACCGGTAGAAAACCAAGGGGAACGATTCACTGGGTAAGTGCTACAAGATCAAAGAATGTTACGGTAAATGATTTTGAAGACTTATTTTTGGAACAACCAACAGATGAGACATTACTCGATTGTTTGAATCCAAATTCCAAAACGGTCTATAGCAGTTATTTGGAAAGTTCCGCGTATGAATTTGTAAAAGCGGGTGAAGAGAGATTTCAGTTTATAAGAAACGGATTTTACTTTGTAGATCCAGATTCTACGGATGAGAATGTTATTTTTAATCAAATAGTCCCACTAAAATCAACGTTTAAGATGCCAAAGAAATAATAGGACTGATTTATGCTTAAGTGGAAGTTGCCTAGCCGAGTGAAAGGCAGCTTTCAAAAAAAGTATAAAAAAACTGAAAAATATGGTATCATATATACATCCAAAAAAGTGATTCTTACAGGCGTAGAAAAGTAGTTCTTTTAGATTAAGACGAAAGTCCTGACAGTCCTATTTTTTGTGATTTTGACAATTTTGCGGAAAACCGCACCCTCTTAGCCCAGTATTTATGCGGGCTCCAGAAAGGTAGAGTTAGAATCACCCCCTTAACAAAGGGGATTTGCGCGAAGACAAAAGACAAGCACCCCAAAATACGAAGTAAATAAGCCATGCTTGCATGAGATTGTTTTGCTGAGTATTTTGGGGTATTTGTCGCGTCCGCGACAGTTTTGTGTTCTGAGCGTAGCGAAGGATACAAAACATGCTTGTCTTTTATCCCGAAAAGATATCAGTATAGAAACTTAAGGAAGTTTTTGTATTCAGAGCGCAGCGAAGAATATAAAACATGCTTGTCTTTTGGTTAAGGAATCCTCTTACGATTGAGTAAATAAGCCATGCTTGCATGAGATTGTTTTGCTGAGTAATTTGGGGTATTTGACGCGTCCGCGACAGTTTTTGTGTCCGAACGAAGAGAGGATGCAAAACATGCTTGTCTTTTATCCAGAAAGCATATTCTATAATCTAGACATAAGTAACTCTTTTTATGACAAATAAATACATTTCAACACAAAAAAAGCAAGGCAAGCCTTGTTGAAAGTATCTAAAGAGTAGATTATCCCGTAATTACTCGAACACTTCATTCAGTTGAGCTGAATGAAGTGGGGGTTCTTTAAAACTCTGGTTGGGGTTTTTATTTGTTTTGATATTTTTGGATGTACTTCGCGAGTCTTATTTCATCATCAATTTCTAAGTCCTTTTCGCCTGCCAGTCTCTCAAGATGATGGGTGAACTCATGGCGTAGGGTAGACCTTACCTTATCCTTTATTTCTTCTCTATCATGAATATAACCATATACGACTTTCATGGAACCGTAAAAAATACTTATCTTTGAGCCAAGCATATCAACGGAGTAAAGACCCAGCACATAAAGGGGGTCACTTTCAAAAGATATATCGCCGAACCGAACCATGTCCTCAAGCACTACGCCCAGATTAAGTTCGTTATAAAACACCTCAGGCAACTC
>PDWI01006828.1_pt1 | contig 14181 bp, 8 predicted proteins | sample 1430891 | NCBI WGS metagenome assembly PDWI01 (sample SAMN01162508, study PRJNA174530) | Oral metagenome, whole genome shotgun sequencing project. | biome: Marine environment; feature: Marine mammal; material: Swab sample of the gingival sulcus; isolation source: swab sample of gingival sulcus...
AGCCGAATGTCGCCTAAAAGACGTCAAACAGTTGTTTATGGATACAGGTGTTGGCGTCGAAGGCTATTCAATTATCGGGCAGGGTCGCATTGACAGTATTTTGTCGACTAATAAAGAAGAACGTCGTCTAATCTTTGAAGAAGCCGCTGGCATTGTCAAATATCGCACCAGAAAAGACGAAGCTGAGCGTAAATTAGGGCGTGTCAATAAAAATTTAGAGCGCATTAGTGATATTGTATCAGAATTAGAAATGCGCGTTGGCCCACTAAAAGAACAGGCTGAAAAGGCGTTACAATACAAGGGGTTGGCAGACGAACTAAAGTCGCTTGAAATTAATATCTTTATTCACGACATCGAGGCTGCCAATCAAAAAATAGACTTATTAAAAGTTGATATTGAAAACAAGAAAGCACAACTGACAGAGGCAGAAGCAGCCTTGACGGCATCGCTTTCGCAAATTAGTAAGTATAATGACAGCATTGCGCAGGGTGAAGCCAATTACGAGCGCGACCTTGCCAAAATTGGACAACTAAAAAGTGCAATTGCCCATTTAGAGGGTGATGTTGCCGTTTTAAAAGAACGGGCGACAGCTTTGGCGGTCAATAAAAAGACCAAGCAAGCACAGTTGGCGGATAATCAAGCAGAACTAAAAACAGTTACTGCCGATTTAGCGCGCGCCAATCAAGAACTACAAGAAAAAAGCGTACAGTTTGGCATATTGCAACAGTCGCGTGCTAAAAGCGATGCCTTTGTCGCAGACCTAGCGGCGCAGTTGTCAGAAGCCGTGACTAAACAGCAGCAAAGACAAACTGAAATTACCAATCTACAATCGGCAATTAACGCATTAGCACAAGAAAATCATAAAATGACGGCGCGCGATGAAGTTGCCGACCGTCAATTAGCGACAATTGCCGACGACATAGTAAATTTTGAAAAGACAATTGCAGCAGAGGTTAAAAAAACAACTGACATCGCCGCTGACGCCTCTGCTTTAACAAAGCAAGCTGAAGCATCAAATAACGACAAGCAAGCGGTGCAGCTAAGTATCACTGAAACGGCTGAAGCAATCGCAAATGCAGAAGATAAACTCTACCAATTACGCAGTCAGTTGGCGCAAGACGAAGCGACCAAAAAGGCATTAGAACAACAAGAGGCGCGCAATGAAGGCTTTTCGTTTGCCACTAAGAGCGTGTTAGAATGGTCAAAAGACGATCAAAACGTCTATGGCAGTGTCAAAGACCTATTTACAATTGATGAAAAATTCTTTACAGCAATCGAAACGGGTTTAGGGCGTCATTTACAGTCAATCGTCGTCAAAGATGAAAATGTCGTTGACGACTATATTGAAAAACTTAAAAAACACAAGGCTGGGCGTGTCACATTTATACCAAATGCGCAGGTAAAACCGCGTGAATTACCCGAAAAGTCAACAGAAAAGGGCTACTATGGCTGTGCGTGGTATTTAATCAACTGCCAAGCCGAACTGGCGAATACATTTAAGTTTTTACTTTCAGGTATCTTCTTTACCGACACATTAAACGACGCAAAGCGCATGGCAAAGTCTTTGCCAAAAGGCGCGCGCGTCATCAGTTTAGCTGGTGAAGTCGTCAATGTCGGCGGTACGATAACGGGTGGTTCGCTATCAAAACGCGACACGGGTTATTTGGCGCGTAAAAACGACATAAAGCGATTAAACGAACAAATTATCCAACAACAGAAGCAACGCGACAGTGTGCAGGCTGAACGTCAAGCTGATATAAAGCGGCAAGCGACGCTGCGCGACCAATTGGCGCAAATCGAAGACCAAATTAAGCGCACCAACCAACAAATTGCAACGCTACAGCAGCGCACGGCGGCGTCGCAGCAATTATTAAAAGAAGCTGAAAGAAAGCGCTTGCAAATGGACGGCGAAGCCAATTTATTACGTGATGCCATTGACCAACGCGCCACTACATTACAGCAAAACCTAACGCAAATCAGTGACCACCGTGCAGCAATTGCGCAACTACAATCAGAAATTACTGATTTAGATGCGCATATCACTAGCCAAAATGATTTACTGGCGCAGCGCGAAGCCGAATTGACCGATTACAAAGTCGAAGTGGCAAAGGCACAAGAAGTATTAAAGCGCGTCGAATACAATAATCATCAACTGGCACAGCGCAAAAATCAGTTAGAAGCCGATATTGACAATTTATGGCGTGACTTAACTGAATTTGATCAGTTGTTAGAGAATATTGCCGATAAAACGACCGCAACTAATCAAAACCTCAATCAGACAACTGAACAATTGGCAGCGCTAAATCAACAGTCAACAGCGGACAAGGCGCATGTCGAGCAGACAAAGCAAGCCTTAGAAACGTTACAGGGTAAAGTCAACGCCGAAAGGCAACGTCAACAAGAACAGAAAAACGACATATTTCAAATAGAACTCGACCTGACGCGCATTGAAACGCGCCGCGAGTCGATAATTCAAAATCTATGGGACAGCTACGAACTAAGCTATATCAAGGCGCTCGACTATAAAAAAGATGTCGACATCAAAGCCTATGCATCACGCGCGCGCAAATTAAAGCGCGAAATTAAGCAATTAGGTGATGTCAATTTGGGCGCAATTGCCGAATATGATACATTAAAAGAGCGCTATCAATTTCTCAGTGAGCAACAGCAAGACTTATTGCAGTCAAACGAAAAATTAGTGAAGATGATTCGTGAAATTGATCGTCAAATGCGCAAGACATTTAAAGACAAATTAGCTGAAATCAATGACTACTTTAGGGATACTTTTGGCAAGTTGTTCGGTGGCGGTTCGGGTGATATTATCTTGGGTGAGGCCGATGATGTGCTCGATGCTGAAATACTCATACAGGCACAGCCGCCAGGCAAAAAATTGCAAAATCTAGAGCTGTTGAGTGGTGGCGAAAAGGCGTTAACGGCCATTGCCTTACTGTTTGCGATACTTAAAACCAAGCCGACGCCATTTTGTATACTCGATGAAATTGAAGCGGCGCTCGACGATGTCAACATCTATCGCTTTGCTGATTTCTTGAAAGAATTTGTACAAAAATCTCAATTTATTATCATTACCCATCGCAAGGGCACAATGGAAATTGCTGAATATCTCTATGGCGTCACCATGCGCGAACAAGGCATTACGACAATGCTGTCGGTCGAATTGACAGACGCCCAACAATTAGCGACAAATTAGGAGGCACTGTGTTTAAAAACTGGTTTAAGAAAAAAGACAAAAAGATCGAAGAAGAACAAATTGAACAAAAAGCGGATCAACTATTAGAAGAAGCTGACAGGCAACCCGAAGCGTCTGATTTGGTAGAGCATGACCAAGTTTCTGATTTTCAGGGCGATTGGCAAGACACAGACGAATTAGTAGAAGCCGAAACTACCAAGCAAGATGACAATCTGGTTGAACCGACTGAAAGTGACGACTTAGCACAATTCGACGAAGCGGCAGATGATACAGAAGCAAATGATGCAGAAGCAAAAGACGCAGAACAAACAGTTGATGAAGCACCTGCTGAAAAACAGGGGTTTTTCAAAAAACTATTTCAGGGTCTCGGTAAGACGCGCCAGAATATTACCGAAAACATTGACCGCATGATCAATAACTACGATGAAATAGATGAAGATTTATTTGAAGAACTCGAAGAAATATTGATTACGGCAGATGTTGGTATGAACACGACCTTAAAACTGGTTGAAGACTTAAAAGCGCATTTGGTAGAACGTCGTATTTCTGATCCGCAGTTGGTCAAAGAAGCGCTTAAAGACGTGCTGGCGGAAAACCTCACGAGTGATCAGCCGATTGACCTAACACCACAGAAACCAACCGTAATTTTGGTCATTGGCGTCAATGGCGCGGGCAAGACGACATCAATAGGCAAAATTGGTCATCTCTTAAAAAATGAGGGTAAAAAAGTTGTATTGGCAGCAGCTGACACCTTTAGAGCAGCGGCGATTGATCAGCTAAAGGTTTGGGGCGAACGCGCAGATATTCCGGTGATTGCGCATTCTGAAGGCGCCGACCCAGCGGCGGTCGTATTTGATGCCTGTCAGTCAGCCAAGTCTAAAGACGTCGATGTGCTGATTGTCGATACGGCAGGGCGACTGCACAACAAAGTTAATTTAATGAATGAACTCAGTAAAATATTTCGCGTTATCGAACGCGAATTTGACGACGCGCACAAAGAAGTGTTATTAGTGCTTGATGCAACTACAGGTCAAAATGCCTTACAACAGGCGAAGCTGTTTAAAGAAACGGCGCCAATTAGTGGTCTAGTTATCACAAAATTAGATGGTACAGCCAAAGGTGGTTTTGTCTTTTCGATTAAAAACGAACTCGACATACCCGTTAAACTCATTTGCGTTGGCGAAAAAATTAATGACTTACAGCACTTTGATGCCGAACAATTTGCTAAGGCGTTAATGCAATAAGACGGAAATTGGGCATTTTTGTAGTGAATTTATAATTTGTTCATACTATATTAATAAGTATCTTGTAAAATAGAGACAGTTGATCAGATAACGATTAACTTCTCTTTTTTCTCCTTTTAGAAGAGATATTCAATACGATTCCCCTTTTTCGTATTGAGCCATTCCGAAGCCCAAATGGGCTTCTTTTTTTATGTTCAAATTATTTAAAGTCTTGACAGTTCACTGTATATCAACTATAGTTATATTAAACGGTTGTTTACTTTTTGTTTGACTGAAAGGAGCATTTATGGCGCAAGTTCTAAAAGAAAACGTGCGGCGTCAGATATTGCGTTCGGCACGTGAAGTACTAATCAAAAAGGGTTATAAAGGCTGTACGATGCGTGAAATTGCCGATGGTACAAATATTACAGTTGGCAATTTATATCGTTATTTTAATTCTAAAACTGCTATTTACGATGAAATTGTCAATACGATTATCGATAAAGTCGATGCGGTTATGCTTTCCGAAAGTGGTGGTGTCGTATCGTTAAAATCGAACAATCAAGTTTTACCAGAATACCCGCAAATGACATTTAAAAGAATAGAAGAGGGTATTATTAAACTGGTGCCAATTTTGGTGAAAAATTACAAGAAAGAAGCAATAATACTATTGCATGCTTCAAATGAAAAGCAGGTAAAGTCTAGTCGTGTTGATTTAGTGACTTGGCTTGGCAATAACTTAAACTATATTTACGGCATGCCCGGTATAGGTCGCTATGTCGCGGCATCGGTCTTATATGCAATTGAAAAGATATTAATAGAAGAAAAAAACGAAGCAATAGCAATTGAACAAATTACTTTTATGATAAAACTAATGATGATGAAAGGTACTGAAAAGTGAAAAGACTATTAGCAATTGTGTTAACTATTGTGTTATTAACAGCCTGTACAGCACCTGAACAAGCGGTTACAGTAAAAGAAAAATCTGTAAAAGTGTTATCGGTTAACGAAGAAGTACATCCCGAAATGTTACATTATTTGGGTGTCGTTTATTCTGACGAAGTTAAAAAATACGCTTTTTTAAGCGGTGGCGAAATTGAAGATGTCGCTGTAGACGTTGGTGATGTCGTCACACCAAATCAAGTGATGGCAACTTTGAAAAGCGATAAGTTAGAAATTTCAGTAGACAGCGCTTCAGAACAGCAACGCGCTGCGCAATTAGATTACGCAAAAGCAAAAAAAAACCTCACTTACTTAAACGATTTATTGTCTGATACTAAGGCATTACTTGACGCAGGTGCGACATCTAAACAGCAATATCAACAAGTTAAATTACAAAGAGATATTGCTCAAAAAGAACTATCGCAAGCGTCAGCTAACATTCAACAAGCGCGCCTTAAATCGCAGTATAGCGCCGATAATTTTAATGATGCGACACTGCGCAGCGATATTGATGGCACTGTGCTTGAAGTCAATTATGAAAGTGGCGAAATCGTAGGGCAGGGTTACCCTGTCGTGCTGGTGCGCAGCAATCAAAACGTCATCCGTGTTGGTGTTACAGCTGAAGACTTAAAAAAGTTGTCAGTTGGTGACGAAGTACAAATAACACTGCCGAATAATCAGGTGCAAATGGCAAAAATTAGTCGCATTCACCACATACCAGATGAGGGCAGTCGTACCTATACAGTTGAAATCAGCGTCGCTAATGATGGCAGCTTACTACTGGGCGAAACAGTTGATGTCGTGTTCGTTCTCGCTGAACAACGCGGTATTTGGTTGCCAATTTCTACTATATTAAACGACGGCTTAGATTACGTCTATATTGTTGAAGACGGTCGTGCCAAGCGCGTTGATATCACACTGCAAAATATCTATGACAACAAAGTGATGGTAAAGGGATTAAATGTCAATGATTTACTGATTGTATCTGGCGTGCAGTCATTGGCGCCAGGCTACAAAATTAAAGTAGTTGAACAGGACAGTGCATTGCCAAACGAGACAGAGACGACAGGAGAAAATGATGAGTAAGATCATTGGCGTTGCCTTAAAAGAACGCAAAGTGACGCTTTTGCTGTCGCTCTTCGTAATTTTATACGGTATCTATGCCTATTACTATTTACCGCGTCAAGAAAACCCCGATACATCGAGCCCGGCTGTCCAAATTGTCACAGTTTATCCCGGCGCTTCTGCTAAAGATGTCGAACAGCAAGTGACAGCAAAAATAGAAGATGAAATAGCGGCACTTGATGGTGTTGATCGCCTTGAATAGTTTTCGCAAGATAATGTTTCAATCGTTGTGGCGCTTTTAGAAAATGGCATTGATTACGATAAACAATGGGAGAAACTGCGCATTGGCATTGATAATCTTGCAACCGAATTGCCTGAAGGGGCAGAAGAACCTGTCATCGATACAGAAATGACGACGACACCGGGCTTAATTATTTCGATGTCGAGTGGTGAGTACGACGCTGGTCAGCTGGCGGTTTATGCTGAACGCATCAAGTCGAAAATAGCCGATGTTGATGGTGTTAAACGCGTTAAGATAGAGGGTGAAAAAGAGCGCAGAATTACAATAAAGATAGATGAAAAGGCACTTTATCCGCTCAATATCAGCATTGTCGACGTCTATAATGTCATTCGCACTCAAAATGTTGTGATTCCACCGGGTGCAATTATTACTGAAAATGGTAAAATTAATCTACAAGTGCCACAACATTTGCGTAGCGTTTCAGAATTTGAAGACATCATTGTTTCGGGTTCGCCGAAAAACGGCTCTGTTGTGCGCTTAAAAGACATTGCCGAAGTTAAGTTTGATTACGATGAAGGCTCGCTGTATTACACTAAAGATGGTCGCAGTGCCATTTTGATTACGGCAGTATTTAAAGATGATAAAAATGTCGTGTTAATAGGCAACGACGTTCGTGCGGTCATCGAAGATATTAGGGCGACCTTGCCAGAAGGCATACAGTTTGATGAAGTGTTATTTCAACCAGAAGATGTCGCACATTCTGTCAATGAATTTATTTTTAATCTCTTGATTGGCGTTGTATTTGTCGTCTTGGTTATTCTAATTGGCATGGGCTTAAATAATGCCTTAGTTGTTTCGGTGGCAATCCCGCTTTCAATCGCAATAACAATTATTAGCATGCAGGTATTTAAGGTCGATTTGCAGCGCGTCTCGATTGCCGCATTAATTATTGCGCTCGGTATGCTTGTTGACAATGCAATTGTGATTAGTGACGCGATACAAGTTAAAATAAACGCTGGTATGACAAACGGCAAAGCGGCTTTTTTAGGCGCAAAAGAACAGGCAATACCTGTTTTTAGTTCGACCATTACGACAATTGCAGCTTTTATGCCGTTGATGAGTTTGCCTGGCGCTGCTGGCGAATTTGTTCAGTCTTTACCCTTTGTCGTCATCATTGCGCTGAGTGCATCTTATGGTGTCGCCATGCTGGTAACCCCGGCACTCGCTAGCTTGTTTTTAAAGCCGACAGATGGCAAGCGCGATTTATTAAAGCCAATTAGTCGCCTTTATACGGCAATACTAAAATTTAACTTAAAAAAGCCAATCTTTACTTTGTTTATCATATTGATTGCCATCGTTGGCGCAGTTTATTTGTTCTTTAATGCCATTGACATACGCATGTTTCCCTATGTCGATAAAGATGTCATCTATGTGACATTAAGCAATGAAATAACGGGTGATATTGATGATACGCACAGTTTGGTTTTAGAAGCCGAAAAACTACTTAACGAGCAACCTGAAATCTACGATATGACACTGTCGACAGGCGGTGGATTACCGCGCTTTTATATGACTGCTGACTTTGTGCAGCCATCTGATAAAACGGCGCAAATTTATTTGAAATTTGACTTAACAAAGACAAATCGCTTTAAAACACGTGAGGCATTTTTGTATCATCTTCAGCAGCTATTTGATAGCCAATTTGTCGGCGGTACGGCGACGGCAAGTCTACTTGAAATCAACATGCCAGGCGCGACAATAGACGTGCAAATATACGGTCGCAGCGATGAAGATATTATTGCGGCAGGTCAGAAAATCTACGATTATCTATTAGAACAACCGGCAACGATGAACGTGCAAATTGTAAAACCAGAATACAAATACCAATATCAGCTTGTCGTCGACGACGAAAAGGCCATTCATCACGGATTATCGGCGTTTGATATTCAGTATCAAATCAATATGGCGTTAAACGGCACTAAGGCAAGTGTCTTAAATGTTGCGGGTAAAAGTTATGATATTTATGTCGAATCTGATATAGAGACAATTGACGACATTAAAAACTTAAAGATAAAATCACAATTTACCAATCAAAAAATACTTGTAAAACAAATTGCTGACGTTAAATTAAAGCCTGAAATTAGTGAAATACGGCACTTTGACAGAAAGCCTGTTGTCAGGGTAAAAAGTTATGTCAGGCCGCAATACGGCAGTGCTAGCGTTCAAAAAAATCTAGAGCAGTATATTGCAAATCACCAGTTTGAGAATGTTGAAATTTTTTATGGTGGCGACAGCGATGCCATAAATCGCTATCTGTCAGGTTTGGGTTCGGCAGCAATTTTGGCAGTTATCGCCATTTACATTATATTGCTGATTCAGTTTAATTCGTTTGTGCAGCCTTTTGTCATTATGATGACATTGCCACTGGCGTTGCTCGGTGTTGTTTTTGGCTTGTTAATTGCGCAGACCAATTTCACATTTACGGTTGGGCTTGGTGCGGCCAGTTTAATTGGCATTGTCGTCAACAACGGCATATTATTGATTGAATACATCAATCGGGCGCGCGCAGGCGGTATGTCAGTTTACGACGCTTGCCTCGATTCTGCCGGTAAGCGCATGCGACCAATACTGCTCAGTACCGTAACGACTATCTTTGGTTTAATACCGTTGGTCTTTGCCGACAGTTCGTTTTTTACGCCAATGGCAATTGCTTTAATTGGTGGATTATTGATTGCTACGGTGATGACGATAACAGTTATTCCAACGATTTATGCGCTACTCGTAAAAATAGAGAAACCAAAGTCGACGTTAGAACTTGATTTATAGGCTGCACTGTATTAGTATTAAAGTGGAAAGTAGAAAGCGGAAAGTAGAAAGTTGAAAGTGAAATAAACAATGAAACAATTAGGAAAAATACAGTCACTTGAAGTGCTGCGCTTTACAAGCGTCGGTGCATATATTAACGCCATTGACGAAACCAGCGACAGCGATGTTTTACTACCTAAAAAGTATTTAAGTGATGATATTGCATTGGGTGATATGGTCGATGTCTTTTTATATAAAGATGGACAAAATAGGTTGATCGCGACGACGCAAAAGCCACTTTTGCAGGTTGGTGACATTGGTGTTCTTAAAGTCGACAGTGTTACTGAACATGGCGCTTTTCTAAAGTGGGGCTTAGATAAAGACTTATTGATGCCCTTTGATGAACAAAAACAAAAAACGGTTGTTGGGCAAAAGGTGACAGTAATCGTCTATATCGACAAAAGCGAACGGCTTTGCGCCAGCCAGAAAATTGAAAGGCATCTGACATTAGAACACGATTATCAGGTTAACAGTTGGGTAGAAGGTACAGTTTATAAATTTCACCCTGAAATTGGCGCCTTTGTCGCTGTTGACAATAAACATTTTGGTTTAGTGCCGCTAAAAGATTGCTTGGTGCCGCTAACAGCAGGGCAACTGATTAAGGCGCGTATTGCCAAAGTTCACCCCGACGGCAAATTGGTATTAGCATTGCGTGCAGCAGGTGCTGAACAGCTGTTTGCCGATGTCGAAACGATTCTAGCAGCTTTAGCTGAAAATGACGGTCGATTGCCCTTTGACGATAAAGCGGCACCACAAATGATAAAAAAGTCATTAAATATGAGTAAAAAAGCCTTTAAACGGGCGATTGGCGTATTGCTTAAAGAAGGCAAAGTTAAAATAGAAGAAAATACAATTTTACTCGAAATGACAACTTAACTGAACAGTGATTTAAATACTTAAAAAGGCGGTCAATGATGAAAAAAATAATCGCTTTATTTTTGCTCGTTACATTGTCGTTGGCAGGTTGTAACGCGACGACAGATGACAATGTCGTTAAATCGACAAGTAAATCAACAACTAAAAGCAGTGCGGCGACAAGTTTGACAAGTTCGCAGTCGACGACGACTGAGACGACCACAATTGAGACAAGCACAACTGAACAGATAGACGATCCCGTACTGCCGCAGGTTGATGTTATTGCAAATAGCTTGACAACGTTGGCGCGCCCCAATGATCAAGATTATAAAAAAGGCTTTCAAATTGTTGCAATTGATGACTTGGAAACCCCTTTTATCAATACGGAGTACACTTTAGTCGGCATACCAAATCGCGATACAGGGTGTGCAATAGCGGCAGCAAATAAAAATGATAGACAGACCTTTTATCTGATTGACCAAGCTGGCAAAAATGTTGAACCAACCCATCGCTATTTTAGCATTAAATCAGTTAATGACGATTTATATTTTGGTATAGCAGAAAATGAAAAAGGCTATGTCTTTGACTATCAGGGCAATATTTATGGCGAAGTAAAATCACCGACTGCGCCAATTTATGATTCGTTAACCAATGCACTGTACTTTACGGGTTCAAGTTACAATGTTGACGCAGCCAAGGCCATTTATAGTATTGACCATATCAATAAGCGCATCAACAAAATAGAGGGTGATTTAAGTAACCATTATGAATCAAAATATCGTTTGCTAGAAGAACAATTTAGCATAAGTCATCACAAGACAGACAATAGTTTTTCATATTCTGACGGCGATAATGTTAAGTCGGTTGACAGCTATAAGATAATAGGTGACTATGCAATCGTTGAGCACAGTGAGGCCGATGCTAATGATAAGCCGATTAAGCGATACGGTTTAATAAAGCGCGGTGCTGAAAAGATACTTGATTTTAATTATTATGCAATTGGTCATTTATACGACGATTATTTTTACGTTGCCACCAATCAAATTGAAGAACTAGAAGACGAATTTGCTGACTATCGCAACTATGATGACAGAAGTTTTAAAAAGGCAATTTACCACGCAGGGGAACAACTAACAGATCAGCTTTACTTTAATATTTCGCATGTCGTCGACGATGTCTTTCATGTCTTTGATGGCGAAAACTATTATTTTATAGCGGCCGAAAGCGGACAACGCGTTTGGCAAGACATTGATTTATTTGCCAATTGCAGCTTTTATCAAGTTGCCGATTGTATCGTCGCTGTTGATGGTCCGCTTTTTACAAATGTGATAGCAATTATCAAGGATGGTCAAATTATTGCCCGTTACCATCAAAAATTTGCCGTAAATGGTGGTTTTATCAGGCCACGTTTTTATGGTTACGCAACATATGATTATCGCTTGCCAGTAGCAGAACTCGATAATAGTGAAGTTGCCAAAGCAATCAGTGACAATTATACTGATGTTTTGTTGTCACCAAGTGACAAAGACTACTACGAAGACCAAACGATACTGACGTTTTATACTATCGATCACGATAAGCTGATTCAGATAAGCGAACAGGGCTTTTGGCATTCGTTTGGTGCCGCGCATCCCAATTATGCGATAACGACGACGGTTTTTTCAGCGCAGACGGGTAAGCCCTTTCAATTGGCAGATTGGTTTAAAACTGATGCCGACTATAAAGAGGTCTTAGCTAATATTATGCTTCAAAACGAAGAAAATATGGCGCGCGCCTTGTTTATTGAGGAAGCCATGACGCTGCAAGAAAAGATTAAAGAATTTGATTTCGAAAGTGTTAATTACTATTTCAAAGGCGAAACATTGGTGATCTATTATAACCCGTATGCGTTTGCTTCATTTGCTGACGGTATTGTTGAATTTAATATTAAATTACATGATATCGAAAAACACTTAACTGAAGAGGCGAAAGCGCTACTACTAAATTAGCTGTAACTGTTTAGTAAAAGATATTACTTTGTGTCACCTCGACTGAAACATATCACGGCACTGTCATCTCGACCGAAACGCTTGTGAAGTGGAGAGATCTCACATTTAAAACCCGAGATTTCTTGCCTTTTGAGATGACACGGACTGAGCAGTTACAATTAACGAATTGGGGTATTGTATAAACATGGCAGAGTATAACGAACAACACTTGTTGTTTGACGAAACAAAATACAAGCGCATTATTGCAATTAGTGATATTCATGGCGGTATTGATTTATTTGATCAGTTACTTGCTAAGGTGGCATTAAAAGATGATGATTTATTGGTCTTAGTTGGCGATTACATCAATCGTGGCAATCATAGTATAGCTGTTTTACATCGCGTGATGGCACTTGCCAAATTGCCCAACTGTATCGTCTTGTCTGGTAATCACGAGCCATTTGTCTTGTATTTATTAAAAAATGAAAAACGACGCGCAAATTTAATCGATTTTCTAAACAGATGGCATTATCCGACGCTTATTCATGAAATGGTTGCTGAGTTACAGGCAAAGGGCGTTAAGCTATCAGACGATAGCGCTACTTTAAGTGAACAGTTAATTGACGCCTATCAAGAAGAATTATGTTTTATGGAAAACATGGCAATTTTATTAGAGGGCAAAAAGCACATCTTTGTACACGCCAGTTACGAGCCACATTATCAGTTGCCAGATGATTATGATAAGTATGTTAAATTCGATAATTATATTGAATTGACGCGCCCGCAAGCCAAAAGGATTGTGGTTGGTCATTGGCCAATTTCTAATTATGTCAATGATAAGCGCTGCAATATACCTTATTTTTGTCGCAAAAAAAACGTGATATTAATTGATGGTGGTTTAAATATAAAGTCAAGTGGTGAACTAAATGCCTTGATTATTCGCTCGTGTGACGGTGATTATCACTATGACTATCAACAAGTAGATAATTTTAAGACAGCACGGGTAACAGCGCTGTTTGATTATCCAAAAGAAGACATTTTTGATGTCAGTTATCCTGATTATGCAGTTAGTTTAGTTAAAAAAGGTGACATGATCTCGCGCTTTCGCCATCTTAATAGCGGTACTGAAGTGTCAGCGTTTAATTGTCTTGTCAAGCCAGTAGCCGACCACTATCAAATGCAAATTGATTATTTGAATGCTTTTTTAGATGCGCCAATTGATACAACTGTTAAAGTGGCAAAAAAGTTTGCTGATTGTTCACTTGTTAAACACGGCGATGCGTTTTATTGGTGTGCTAACAGCCAAATACAGTTTATTGACTAATTTTGATTGACAAAACAAATTGCGTTGTGTTATGCTAGTTGAGAGGTGGTGATAAAATAATGAAGACAACTTAATTTCAAGCGCCAGACCTTTGACAAGGTGACGAGGACAGAGTTTATCGAAAATTCGGCGGGTACTCTGCGGCAACTCAATGCCGTTAACGACAGGACAAAACCAAGAGGCGACTTTTGGGACAAAGACTAGGTCAGTTGAGCAAAGACAATGGCATAACTGTGTTTATATTTCAGCCAATGCGCTGATTTTTTTGTGTAAAAAATAGAAAAGAGGTAAATATGTGTGGAATCGTTGGTTACATCGGCAATAATAATGCAGTACCAGTATTGATTGAAGGTTTAGATAAATTAGAATATAGAGGTTATGATTCGGCAGGTATCGCGATACTGAGCGATCAAATAGCTGTACATAAATACAAAGGGCGTCTGCAGTATTTGGCAGATCAAATTAAACCCTTAAAGCTAAATGCAAATTTG